>Ga0255342_1001845_pt1 | contig 28149 bp, 24 predicted proteins | sample wastewater_treat_3_FD_192416 | JGI IMG/M metagenome (GOLD analysis project Ga0255342, IMG submission 192416) | Wastewater microbial communities from Lulu Island WWTP, Vancouver, Canada - plant14 | ecosystem: Engineered > WWTP > Wastewater > Unclassified | place: Canada: Vancouver, British...
TGTTACTGTCCATTTGCCCCTCACGCAAGAAACATATGGATTAATCGGAGAGGCAGAGATAGGCTTAATGAAGCCCGAGGCTGTACTCATAAATACTGCTAGAGGCGGGATAGTTGACGAAACTGCGCTTGTTCAAGCTCTGCAGGACAGGAAGATATGGGGGGCAGGGCTCGATGTGTTTTCACGAGAGCCGATTTCGTCCGATAGTCCCTTTTTTGAACTAGACAACGTGGTTCTGTTGCCCCATATAGGAAGTGCCACGATAGCGACAAGGACCGAGATGGCTGTCTTGGCGGCTAGAAATATCAGGGAGTACCTTCTATCGGGAAAGCCGGTAACGCCCGTGAACCCACAAGTTTTAAAAAACTGAATTTGATATGATCAGGGATCTTTAGCGGGCATTGTGAGAAGATCACAATGATTTTTGTTCTTGTAGTGAACGTAAATGCATGTGTTTTGACCCTCGAAGTATACAGGATATCCTCAACTATCGGCGAATTCAACAAAGAGCAATAGGCATGAGAATGTCATTTGTCCAAATGAAAGGGTAGATTCCGCACAACTCATACATATGAAAGGAGGCGTCAATCTTTGGATTCTTCGGAAATGAGGATCAAGAATCATCCAATTCTCGATTTTGAAGAGAAGGAAAGAGTCAAGTTCTATTGGGAAGGCGAGGAACTCTGGGGATACGAAGGCGAACCGATAGCAAGTGCTCTTCACGCGGCAGGCATTAAGGTTTTACATGAGAGCATAAAGCGTAGCCATCCGCGTGGATTCTTTTGTGCTATAGGTAACTGTTCTTCTTGTCTGGTAATTGTTGACGGAGTTGCAAATGTGAGAGCTTGCACTGAAAAACTCAAGGCCGGTATGCGTGTCGAGATGCAAAAAGGCGTAGGTCCGGCCCTATCAAGTAAGGAGTGACTCTATTGAAAACGACGGAGCTTGCAATTATTGGAGCGGGTCCAGCTGGAATTTGTGCCGCCCTAGAAGCTGCCTCATATGGGGTAGAAGTCACCCTTATAGACAGAGGCGACATGCCTGGCGGTCAGTTAGTCAAGCAGACCCACAAGTTTTTCGGATGGCACGAGAAAAGCGCAGGAACTAGGGGCGTTGTTATTGCGCGTGATTTGGCCGAAAGAGCATATCGAGACCCAAATGTTCAATTCATGGGTTCAACAGAAGCTCTAGGGTACTATAGGGATGATGGTACCCTTCTTCTTGAGACTCCATACGGCATAGAAGGTTTAAAACCTAAGAGGTTACTGGTAGCGGCAGGAGCTTCTGAGAAGATGCTTCTTTTCCCAGGCAATGATCTTCCAGGCGTCTACGGAGCAGGTGCGGTCCAAACACTGATGAATGTTCATGGAGTTAGGCCAGGTCAATCGGTTTTGATGATAGGCTCAGGCAATATTGGCCTAATAGTGAGTTACCAGCTAGCTCAGGCGGGTGTTCACGTAGAAGCACTGGTTGAAGCTTTGCCCCAGATAGGTGGATATGCTGTACATGCCTCAAAGATAAGGCGCCTAGGCATACCGATCCTTACTAAGCACAGCATCAAAGAAGCGTATGGCGAGCGGTGTGTCGAAGGAGCCATCATTTGGGAAATCGATGACAGATGGCAAGGCATCCCAGGAAGCGAAAAGGACTTGAAAGTTGACGTAATATGCTTAGCAACAGGGCTTTCACCATTGTGTGAGTTCTTGTGGCAGGCCGGAGCTGAGATGACCTATATTCCGGCTTTGGGCGGTTTTGTACCCGTATATGATGAGAATATGCAGACCACTTTGACTGGAGTATACGTTGCGGGTGATGTTGCAAGCATAGAGGAGGCCTCCACAGCTATGGCCGAGGGTCACCTGGCAGGTGTGGCCATAGCTCATAGCCTGGGAAAGATCTCTGACGTTGATTTTGAAGCCAAGCGTAAAGGATATGTGAAGGAACTAGAACAACTCAGAGCTGGTCCAACCAGCAAGAAGATTGTTGAAGGCCTTGCTGCCTTAAGAGACGAAACTGGGAAGAGGGTGAGCGTCTAATGAAAAATGATTTTCTAAGCACAGGTATTCCCTCTTTGGAACAGATAGAAGCTATAGTACCAAGCAAGGTCCGCAGAGAAAAAGGCCCGTTTGTCGTAATAGAGTGTTTTCAGGAGATACCCTGCGATCCCTGTTATCACAGTTGTAGGTTCGGGGCTATTTGCGAGTTTGCGACCATAAATGACATTCCAAAGGTAGATTGGGATAAGTGTACTGGTTGTGGGATTTGTGTAGCTGCTTGTCCTGGATTAGCGATTTTCGTAGTTGACGAGACTTTCAGCGACACAGAGTGTCTGGTGGCACTCCCTTACGAATTCTTGCCGCTTCCCGAGAAAGGCGAAAAAGTCTCGCTACTTTCAAGATCAGGCGCGGAACTTGCTACAGGCGAGGTTCATAGGGTAGTTCCAGGTAGAAAGCCTGCAGGAACCACAGTAGTCTGGGTAAGAGCTCCTAAGGAACTATCGATGGAAGTAAGAAATATCAGGCTTACTAGGAGGGGTGGGGCGAACCGTGAGTAGAAACGATGATGACATCATTGTATGCAGATGTGAAGACGTCACTTTGGGAGAGATACGGAAAGTAATACGGGAAGGCGCGACCACTCTGGACGAAGTCAAACGTATAACTAGAGCTGGAATGGGCCCTTGTCAGGGGCGGACATGCAGACTGTTGATAGCAGGAGAAATTGCAAGATTCCTAGGCAGGCCAGTTTCCGAGGTTCTTCAGTCGAGATACAGACCTCCTTTCAAACCTGTAAGAATGGGAGACCTCGCGGAAATATGCGACGGCGAAACAAGTTGCGACGGGTCTGATTGCGGCTCGGAATCGGATGAGGAGGGAATTGGCCAATGAGACGTTCAGCGGATGCCGTAGTTATAGGCGGAGGAGTCTCAGGAGCCTCTATCGCCTATAACCTCTTAAAGCAAGGGGTAGGCAATGTGGTCTTGTGCGAGAAAGATACATTTGCTAATGGATCAACAGGTCGGTGCGGGGCTGGGGTAAGAGAACAGTGGGGTGCTGAAGGAAACATAAGGATATGTAAAGCATCCATCGACATATTTGAGAACCTTCAAGAGGAATTGGATTATGCCTATGATATCGAATTCGTCCAGAAAGGCTACCTGATGATGGCCTACACAGAGAAGGAATGGCTCCAGTTTCAAAAGAACGTCGAGGTCCAACACAGATTGGGAGTCAATTCCCGAGTGTGTACGCCTGACGAAGCAAAAGAAATTGTGCCTGTGCTTAACACTGAGGGCATGTTAGGAGCAACGTACAATGCCCGAGATGGTCATGCAAACCCTTTTCACACCACAAATGCATACTTAAGAGCTTTTGAACGATTGGGCGGAGAAGTCAATGATTTCACTGAGGTTATAGACATTGAGAAGTCTGGTGACAAGGTGACTAAGGTCAAGACCAACCGCGGAGAAATATCTACGCCTGTGGTAGTTAATGCAGCAGGGCCCTGGGCTGCCCCGGTTGCTGCCATGGTAGGAGTGGATCTCCCTGTTTACACAGAGCGGCACCAAATTCTGGTTACAGAAGCAGTTGGGCACCTTTTTGACCCCATGCTTATGTCCTTTTCGCTGGGGATCTATTGTCAGCAGACCCCCCATGGTTCCTTAGTTATGGGTATTGGCGATCCGAATGAGCCTAAAGGTTATGATATCGGTCAATCTTGGCAATTCCTCAGGAAAATGTCGGATATAATGTGCAAGCTGGTTCCTCCCCTTAAAGGTGTGCGTGTGGTTCGCCAGTGGGCGGGATTATACACGATTACGCCTGATGCGCACCCGATTCTAGGTACCGTTCCGGGCGTTGAAGGATACTATCAGGCAGTTGGTTTTAGCGGACACGGGTTTATGTTAGCTCCTATAGTCGGCAGGTTGCTTTCAGAGATGATTGTCGGTAAGGAGCCTTCTATCGACATAAGTGACTTGGATCTTGGGCGTTTTGAGAGAGGCGAATTGCGAGTAGAACCTTCGGTTGTGTGATTGAGGGTACATTTGCGCCAACATCAAGGACTGACGAAAATGGTAGGAAATATGTTTCGACCCTGTGAAGATCTCTTCATGTAAAAAAGGGGAAGGTGATCCTATATGTTCAAGCGCCGATGGAATGATTTGTTAGCTGCTTTGAGGGAATCAGGCGTCAAAGGTATTGCCATCACGCCTGGTCCTAATATGTTCTACTTGACGGGCCTGTCAATGGGACTTTCGGAAAGGCCAGCTTTATTGGCGATAACGGAGGACGGAAAAGCATCTTTTGTTATGCCGGAATTGGAAAGCCAAAAAGGCCATATGGTTTCTGAGAGAATGAAAGATCATGACGTTCCTGTAGATTTTCAAGTGTTTTCCTATAGTGATGAGGAAGGTCCCGCAAAGGCGTTTGAGGCGGCTTTTATGTCTTCGTCTGGTACATGGGCTCTTGAATTTCGCAGTCTGAGGCTTTTAGAGTATTCTCTCATGAAAAGAGTCATCGGTGATTTCCTATGGGTAGATGCTTCCGACATTATGAAAGAACTTAGGATGGTTAAGGATGAAAACGAAGTCAAGAACATGCAAGAGGCCGCACGGCTTGCTGATCTTGGTGTAGGTATCGCCAAGGAACTGTTGACTCCTGGAAAAAAGGCCATTGAGATAGTTGTTGAGATAGAAAGACAACTCAAGATCCAAGGCGCTCAAGCGGTGAGCATGTCTTTGGCTACTGGAGTAAATACCGCAATTCCGCACGCAGGCACAAGCGCCGATGTCATCTCCGAAGGAGACTTGGCGTGGCTTGACCTTTGTGTCAATGTCTGCGGTTACTGGTCCGACATAACCAGAACCTATCCTATCGGGCAGATTTCTGACGAGATGAAAGAAGTCTATGGGGTAGTCTTGGAAGCTCAAGAACAAGCAATGCTCAATGCCAAACCAGGTATGAGCGGAGCGGATGTTGATGCGTTGGCTCGCGAGATAATCGCGTCTCATGGCTATGGAGAGCATTTTATCCATAGAACAGGTCACGGCCTCGGACTCGAGATCCACGAGGACCCCTATATAGTCGCTTCAAACCATGACGTTTTGCCGATAGGCAGTACCTTCACTATTGAACCGGGAATATATCTTCCTGGTAAAGGCGGGGTTCGTATCGAGGATGATGTGTTACTTACCGCAGCCGGTCTCAAGTCATTTACAACCTATCCTAGAAACCTTCTCAACTGAAATACTCGAACAATAGTCGGGCCTATGCTGCTATCACAGGTGGCTAGGTCCGACCGATATGGTGCCTGTATGCGGCCTCATAGTCGGTTCTACACGTATGAAAGAGGATATATCTGAGTTTCGTCAAAATTACTATACACTAGACGGTTTTTCACACGTTCCTATATCGGGGAGGGGATTGATTACTTAATGGAGATGCAGATCTTAGTCGATGACCTGGCAAGGCTAATCAAGAGGTCCATAACTCTTGAGGATATCAACGGAAATCTCATAGCCTATTCTGCCCATGAACACCCGGTAGACCAGGTGAGGGTGGAAACGCTCCTCAGAAAAGGTGCTTCGAAGAGCACTATCGAAGCCCTGAAGAGACATGGGGTATACGATAAAGTTGATTCGTCTAGAGGAGTAGTTCATGTAGAGGCTATTCCGGAAATCGGGTTCACTTCAAGAATAGCCATTGCGATACGTTGTGGACGCAACGTCTTAGGTTATTTGTGGGTCAATGATGGCGAACGTTCTATAATGCCTCAAGACGAAGCTGCCATAATACAGACAGCAAGAATGATCGCCAGGAATTTCCCAAAAGGAGATTTGGAGTTGGAGATTTCTGAACCTGAGACTCGACTAGTTGCTCTAGAACTGATTTCCTCGCCAGGCAAGTCCGATTTAGGCGAACTGAAGGACAGATGCAAGGGGATAGAATTCATATCCCCATTTCAGGTTCTAGTTCTGCGTCATCGATCTTCTCGCGCATCGACCTCTACTCGAAGCCTACTGGAAATTGTGGAAGATTTTGTTCGAAGAAATGAACTAAATGCTATATGCTGCGATTACAAAGATGAGGTTGCGATCTTGATGCTTGGCGAACCATGGCATAGGGTTAGACAGAATGCTTTTGGTTTGAGTAGGTTTCTCACCGCCCACGGTTTTCGGGAATTCGTGGGTATTGGCAGCCCTTTCATGGCCGTTTCAGCTATTCAGGAGAGCTATCAACAAGCCCGTGAGGCCATAGAACTTGGGATCAGGTACCATCCAGAGGCCGATTCTATGATTTTCGATTATGGGCAGGTGTCACTTTACGACCTAATTGGATGTATGGCCACGTGCAAGGACCGCAGCGCCTATGGGCGCGAATTGGTCGAACAGATATCATTGTATGATAGAGTAAATGGAACAGAGTTCCTCAAAACTCTAGAAGTAGTGCTTGACTTTGGTGGAAAAAGAAAGGATGCGGCCAGCTGCTTGAACATACATCCTAATACACTGGATTATCGTATGCGCAGGCTCAATGAAGTTGTTCAGTGCTCATTGGATGATCCTGGTCTGAGGCTAGCTGTTCATCTGTGGATTAAAGCAATCGGTTGTCCGAGAGGCGTGTTAGAAGATACCGACGGTGAGACTACCTAATGTAGGAGATTAAGGGCAAGGTGGGGTTTTGTAGTTTTCTTCGTCGTTTTAGATCTGCAAGCGAGGGTTTTCAGCGAGTTTTGTCGAACTACAGATAGACGAGTATCTCTCGGAATAAATGTAACAAGGAGTGAGTCATTAAGATGGGTGAGGATATCAAAGATTTCGAACAACTCAGGATGATGCAGGAAAGTTTGTTCCACGAGTTCAGTTCATTGGCTAAGCAGGTAGATGACCTGATGTGGTATCAAAAAGTTGGCGATATCGCAAATGTTGATAAAGTGACATACATTGGCCCGCCTCCTGCAAATCCGTTGGCTCAACCGCCTCAAGACAAGGGCAACCCGTTGAAGATTCCCGCTTATACGTTCGTGCCCAAAACTGCTGAGTCAGATAAAAAATACCCGCTTCTTGTATTTGTTCACGGCGGTGTACATGCTAATTTCTCCACAGGGTGTGCGAATGTGATTCGGGAACTTTTGACTCAGGGATATATCATCATTGCTCCTGAGTACAGGGGTAGCACAGGTTACGGGCAGCAGTTCTACCAGTATATAGACTATGGCGGTTTAGAGAACGAGGATGTCTGGGAAGGCAGGAATTGGATGGTACGCAACAACCCTTTGGTTGATCCTGATAGAGTGGGTATCATGGGATGGAGCCATGGCGGGATGATAACCCTTATGAATCTTTTCGATCATCCAGAGAGTTACAAAGTAGGGTACGCAGGTGTTCCTGTTAGTGACGTAGTAGCTAGGATGGGATACAAGACCGATGCCTACAGGCGGATTTTCTCAGCTGATTACCACATTGGAAAAACAGCGTATGAGGATGTTAACGAATACCGACGCAGATCCCCCGCTTGGAATGCGGATAAGCTCAAGACCCCTCTTCTTATACACACCACAACGAATGACGAAGATGTGAATGTTCTAGAGGTAGAGCACTTGATCAAATCGCTAAAAGCGTATGGAAAAGACTTCGAGTACAAAATCTATGAAAGTGCTCCTGGCGGGCATGTTTTCAACCGCATAGATACAGAATTGGCAAGGGAATCGAGGAAGGAAATCTATGCATTCCTCGCAAGATACTTGAATCCGCCTGCTCCGCTTGCCTGAAGCAGCGAGAGACTGAAAACGGAAAGCGACAAAAACTAAGAGGAAACAGCGTGCCGCCGTGGTTCGCAGTTTCCTCTTAGGTATCTTAATCAGTGTTGGTCTATGCGCAGTTTGCCGCCGGTAGCGAAATTCTCTTTCTTCATATCTCTCATGATTACAGTTACCGCTTCTGGACTTACCCCTAGAGATCTCACTATTGCATCTGTTACTTCCTTGGCCAAGACTCGCTTCTGCTCGACTGTCCTGCCCTCAATCAGCTCAATTTGAACGATTGGCACTCTGTCACCCCCACAAACCGAGTTCCGCGATCCCATGTATTTGCGATCACGTTAAATTTTATGCTATACTTAAGTGCATAGAATATCAAGGACGTTACAAGCAACGAGGGAATTTCGTCGGAGTGGGTTTCGTTGAACCCACTCTTTGTATGTTAAGGGGTGATAAGGATGAGTCGTAAACAATTGCTAGAAGGTCTTTTCGAAGCCTTTGAGCCAGAAGTGCGGGCTGCGGGCTTGGAATTATTGGATGTTGAACTGACATCAGATGAGAACAGGAAGACCATCTTACGCGTGACCATCTATTCGCCAAACGGGGTTACGTTGGACGATTGTGTAAACGTTGAGACCATCATCAGCCCCATGCTCGACGAAATGGATCCTATTGCCGGCAGCTATAATCTCGAGATTTCATCTCCTGGATTGGAGAGGGTGCTCAAGCGAGACAAAGAGTATCAGATATTTGGCGGACGTCTTTGTAGGGTTAATCTTTATGGCCCTATAGATGGGAAGCGAGTGTTTGAAGGGGTTCTCGTGGGATTGGACTATTCAGAAGGAGAAAGTAGAGTCACAATTCTTACAAAGAGCGGCCAAATGTCATTTTCCAGGCAAAATATAAGCAAAGTTCAACTTGTCTATCAAGAAAAACTATCGTAGGGTCTTGAAAGGAGGGCGGGAAAAATTAGTAACGAAATTACGAATGCCCTGAACCAGATTGAAAGGGAGCGGGGCATACCAAAAGAAGATCTTGTAGATGCCATGGAAGCGGCGCTTTTGTCGGCATATCGTAAGCACTATGGCAGTGCTGAGAATGTTAGAGTTCAGTTCGATGGAACGACCGGAAATATCAGAGTCCTATCCCGCCGTCAGGTTGTAGATAAGGTGACAGATCCTGTCAAAGAGATATCTATTGATGAAGCGCGGGCCAAACATCTTGGTTATCAGATTGGTGACTACGTTGAAGAAGAAATTGCTGCTCAGGGGTTTGGACGTATCGCAGCTCAGACGGCGAAGCAAGTTGTCATGCAGAAACTCAGAGACATAGAGCGTGACATGGTATATGAGGAATTTGCAGAGAGGCAAGGTGACGTAGTAACAGGACAAGTCATCCGGGTTGATAGAGGCATAGTTATTGTAGATTTGGGTAGAGCGGAAGGCTTCATTTTCCCTCAAGAACAGGTAAGGAGCGAACAATATCGCGAACGCGACAGGATAAAGGCGTACGTTGTTGAGGTCAAGAAGACGCCGAAAGGTCCGCAGATCTTACTTTCAAGAACTCATCCAGGGCTTTTGAAAAGGCTTATGGAGTTAGAGGTGCCTGAGATTCGAGACGGAATTGTGGAGATAATGGGCCTGGTTCGAGAGCCCGGTTCTAGGTCCAAAGTTGCAGTCAAGGCAAATCTGCCTGAGGTTGACGCACTTGGAGCATGTGTTGGTCCAAGAGGGTCTCGTGTTCAAGTAATAGTCCAGGAACTCAGGGGAGAAAGGATTGATATAATAGAATGGAACGAGGACCCGGAGATTTTTGTAGCTAACGCTCTAAGTCCTGCGAAGGTAGTTGGTGTGGAAATTGACCCAACCAATAGAATCGCCAGGGTAACGGTTCCAGACAATCAGTTGTCCCTAGCGATAGGACGTGATGGGCAAAACGCAAGACTTGCCGCAAAACTTACCGGGTTTAAGATTGACATACGGTCAGAGCGCGATGCTTTGCGGTAGAGCGATAATCGTGTGATAACAGAGGGGGTGGTGCCGTGCCGAAGAAAATACCTATGAGGACATGCCTAGGCTGTGAAACGGTTAGGCCTAAGAGAGAGATGCTTAGGATCGTACGAACGCCTGATGGCCAGGTAGAGATAGATCCGACAGGCAAAAAGGCTGGCCGTGGTGCGTACGTGTGTCCAAAGGCAGACTGTATTCGTCAAGCGATAAGGAAGAAAAAGTTGTCTAGGGTGTTTGGTGCGGAGCTATCCCCTTCAATAATTGAGGAGTTAGAACGTTTTGCCGCGGAAGAGATCGACAAGGTTTAGAGTGAGGAGGTGATGTCGGATGGTAAAACGCATCCGTGTATATGAGCTAGCGAGGGAACTCGGCGTGGATTCAAAGGACATAATCTCGGACTTAAACGATATGGGAATAGTGGTTAAGAATCACATGGCGAGTCTAGAAGGCGATATTGCTGCCAAGGTTCGAGAAAAGAGGTCGAAAGGCAAAGCGGTTTCTGGGCAGGCTCCAAAGGCGGAAATCACTGACATCGGCCAGAAAAAGGCGGAACGAAAAGAGCCTGGTGTCCATAAGGATGCAACAAAGGCATCTGGGAAGCCAACTGCTCGCGAGAATTCAGACAGGCGTTCTACTGTTCGTGCAACAGGAGATCAAGCCAAAGAATCGAGCCGTAAGTCTTTTGCTAAACATCCCAGTGCTAAGTCCGGGAATAGAAGTGCTGCTCAGAGGAGGGGCGCGAAGGGTAAAGGTGGTCGCCAAGTCAAACCTCAAGCGCCTGCGACAGGTGCCAGACGAGTCACGATTCAAGGTGAAACTCCTGTAAGGGAACTTGCAAGTCTCATAGGGGTGCCTGTGGGGACTGTGCTTCGTACGCTTATGGGGTTAGGCGCAATCATTAGTATTAATCAAAGTGTACCAGTGGATTTGGCATGTCAAGTGGCCGAGAAACTAGGGTGTGTCGTGACCGTCAAAGAGCCTGAGACTTCTGTCGAGGAGAAGATCGCTCTTGAATTGGCCCGACCCGACGATCCGGAAAAGGCTGAAAGCAGGCCACCTGTTGTTACCGTGATGGGTCATGTAGATCACGGGAAGACATCGCTTTTGGATGCTATACGGGATACAAACATAACTGCGCGAGAGGCTGGAGGAATAACCCAGCATATAGGCGCTTCACTTGTTGAACATGACGGGAGAAAGTTGATTTTCCTTGATACCCCTGGCCATGAAGCATTTACTCAGATGAGAGCTAGAGGTGCGCAGATTACTGACATAGCTGTACTAGTGGTAGCTGCCGATGATGGAGTAATGCCACAGACAGTCGAAGCTGCTAACCACGCCAAGGCGGCAGGGGTACCTGTGATAGTTGCGATCAATAAGATTGACAAACCCGGGGCGAAGGTGGACCGGGTTAAACAGCAATTGGCTGATATAGGACTCGTCCCTGAGGAATGGGGAGGAGATACGGTAGTCGTAGAAGTGTCTGCCAGGACTAAGCAGGGCATTGACGAGCTTTTGGAGATGATTTCTCTTGTAGCAGAGTTAGAGGAGCTTAAAGCGGATCCTACTAGAAGAGCTCGAGGGTACATCATAGAGTCCAAGATCGATAAAGGGCGGGGGCCGGTTGCCTCTGCCATTGTCAAGTCCGGGGTGCTTAGGGTTGGCCAGATAATAATAACCGACACAACCTGGGGTCGCATTAGAGCTATGTATGACGGAAAAGGCTCGCAAATAGAAGAGGCCGGCCCTTCTACTCCTGTGGAGATAGTGGGACTATCAGATCTTCCAAACGCCGGGGATGTTTTTTTGGTTGTAGATGACGAAAAGACCGCCAAGCATATTATTGAGCAGCGTCAACTAGCTAGGCGGGAGCACGCCGCCAGCTCTACAAGCAGGATGACTCTTGAAGAATTGCTCAAGGCGCAGGAAGATGAGAAGCGAGAACTCAAGTTGATCCTAAAGAGCGACGTTCAAGGGTCGCTTGAAGCTATATTGCAGGCGCTCGACAAGATAAAGTCGGACGAAGTAAAACTTGAGATCATTCACTCAGGCGTCGGAGCCGTAATTGAATCAGACGTGATGCTTGCAAAAGCATCAGATGCGAAGATCCTTGGATTTAATGTCAGACCTGATGCAAATGCAAGAAGCGTGGCAGATGCGGAGAATGTTGAGATTCGAAGCTATCGCATCATCTACGACCTTCTGGAAGACGTGGAGAACATGCTCAAAGGCCTGGTCAAACCAAAATTCGAGGAGACAGTATTGGGAAGAGCTGAGGTGAGAGCTACTTTCCACGTTCCTAACATCGGTACAGTTGCAGGGTGCTACGTCGTAAGCGGTAAAGTGGTCCGGAATGCAGGTGTTCGTCTCGTCCGAGACGGGAGAGTAGTATATGAGGGGAAAATATCTTCACTCAGGCGGTTCAAAGATGACGTAAGCGAGGTCGCTCAGGGTTATGAATGTGGGATCGGGCTCGAGCATTACCAGGATATAAAGCCTGGCGACATAATTGAGGTTTTCGTCATGAGAGAGGTAAAACCAACTTAGTATCGCTTGGGATGGGGTTTTGTCATGGTAGTAGGGCAGTGTCTATTGGATATAAGGCTTTTCGGTATGCATTCGCTCAAAGACAAAAGACGAGTCACCAAAAGCCTCATAGCAAGACTGCAGCAACGCTTTGGCGTCTCTTGTGCGGAAGTCGGTGCCAATGACTGTTGGGGACGGGTTCTTCTGGGTATCGCTTTGGTGACGAATCAGGAGAAATACGCGTTGGACACATTGAACAAAGTTGTTCTTTGGGTAGAAGACAACATAGATGGCGAAGTAGTGGATTTTCAGATCGATATAATCACGTGACTGCGGGGTGTTGCCCATGGCACAAAGGCCAGACAGAATAGCTGCATCAATTCGTGAGGTTGTATCAGATCTTATCATGAGGCGGCTTAAGGACCCGCGGATTGGTTTTGCAAGTGTTGTAAGAGTGAGTGTTAACAAGGATTTATCTCAGGCAAAAGTCTACATCAGCGTTCTGGGAACTGAAGAAGAAAAGGAAAAAACTATGGAAGGACTCAAAAGCGCGCAAGGGCTTATTAGGGCGGAAGTCTCGAAAGCGCTGGGTATAAGGCATGCTCCTGAGATCCAGTTTGTTTTGGATGATAGCATTGAGTACAGCATACACATTTCAAAGCTTTTGTCCGAAATCGAAGAAGATGAAAAGAAGGACAAAGATAAAGAACAACCAGAATAATCTCATGAATATATCGGTGTTATGTGGGAGAGTCAACCAATGATGGACAGGATAGTTCCATGGAGAGAGGAAACGGCTCGGATCAGCAAAGCACTACGTCAAAGCAAAAGCGTGCTATTACTTGAACATAAGAAGCCCGACGGGGATTGCATTGGATCAGGGTTAGGCCTTGCCCTCGGGCTATTGTTTTTGGGAAAGAAGGTCTTGCTGCTGTCTCAGGACCCTCATCCTAGTGCATATGATTTCTTGCCGGGACGCTATTTGCATAGCACTATTTCGGAGATGCCATTAGAGCCGCTGCATTTCGACACTGTGGTGTTTCTTGATTGCACAGACCCTCACCGAGCGGGTAAGTGCCTTAATACTGCTGTTGGAGATACTATCATAAACATAGACCATCATATTTCCAATTCTGGCTTTGGTGATATTTCTCTAGTAGATCCTGCAGCTAGTTCGACCGGCGAATTGGTTTTCTTCTTGCTCGGGACTTTAGGAGTGCCCATAACCAGGAACATTGCGGTGTGTCTTTATTGTGCAATCGTTAGCGATACCGGAGGGTTCAGGTACCAGAACACAACTGCTCGGGCGCTATGGGTTGCCAGCGAATTGGTAAATGCTGGAGCTGACCCTTCAAAAGTAGCTGACCATCTTTTTGAAACTAGGAGCCTTTCATCTCTCTTGCTTCTAAGTAGCGCATTGCAGACGCTGACCTTGCACTTTGGCGGCAAAGTTGCATCAGTAGAGGTTACCAGGGAAATGATGCAGAAGTCTGGCGCTTCCACAGACGATACAGAAGGCATCATCAACTATCCACGCTCAATAGAAGTAGTAGAAGTTGCTCTGTGTTTTAAAGAAACTCTTGATGCCCAGGGTGTAGATGTGAGTTTTAGGTCCAAATACAAGGTGGATGTATCTAGGATTGCAGAGTCCCTAGGGGGAGGAGGACACGCCAGGGCGGCAGGTGCGTTCATCCCTAGCACTTTGGACGAAGCCAAGCGCAAAGTGCTTAACCTGTTGGCAAAGGAAGACATATGAACGGTTTTCTGAACGTTGCCAAACCAAAAGGTATAACCTCTCATGATGTCGTCCTCGAAGTCAGGAGGGTGTTTAGAGAGAAGAAGGTCGGGCATTTAGGCACTTTGGATCCAATGGCAATAGGTGTGCTTCCTTTGGCATTAGGATCGTACGCCCGTCTTTCAGAATACCTGATGAATGAGGATAAAGAGTATCTTGCTGAGTTTATGTTCGGCATCACAACTGACACCGATGATTTAGACGGTAACGTTCTTTCTATGGCAGATTGTGCTCATCTGACTCGTGACGGAGTGGTGCGAGTTCTCCCTAAGTTCATTGGGGATATTGAGCAGGCACCGCCCCGGTTTTCTGCGGTCCATGTTGGTGGTAAAAGGCTCTACGATTTGGCTAGAAAAGGGATTAAGGTGGATGTGCCTGTTAGGAACGTTCGCGTAGATCATATCCATATGCTGCATTGGGAAGACGGTATATACCCAAAAGCCATGTTTTCGATGCAAGTTGCATCCGGCACGTATGTGAGAAGTCTGGCGAGGGATCTAGGCAAGGAACTTGGGTGTGGCTGCGTAGTCTCTTATCTTCTCAGAACTCGTGTAGGCAATTTCCTTCTAAAGGATTCCATAACCCTTAACTCACTCCGTAGCAAGCGTTTTCGCTATAAAAACACAGGTTTTTTTGTGGATCCAAAACATGTCTTTTCAGAATTCGTGTTCTTGGCTCTGAAACCGGAATCTTTAAAGTCAATCAAACATGGGGTCCCTTTGACGCTTGAGGATTTTGTCGATCCGCAAGAGGTTATTTCGGTTGCTCACCGTTGCGGCAGAGTTCTAGATTCTCAGAGTCCGGTATTCATGTGTACTTACACAACATCGGACATGGAGCATGAAGGAATTGCTTGTGTAGTATCTTTTACTTCTGTGAATGAATCCTCGCTTAACATAAGATATGAAAAAGTACTATTGTAGGGAAGGGATGTTTCCTGAAGACCATAGTTAATCCATATTTGGAACTCAAAGCAAAACAACTCATTGTGGCAATAGGTGTTTTCGACGGGGTTCACCTAGGACATAAGCAGCTTCTTAAGACGGCTCTTGAACTTAGAATCGAGACTGGTCTACCCATAATTGCAGTTACGTTTGCGCCTCATCCAAAAATGGTCCTGGACCAATCTGATGGGCACCTACGCTTACTTACACCTGAAAGAGAAAAGCAGATACTTTTGGAAGACATGGGTATTGACTATTACTGGGCAATCCCCTTTACCCAAGAGGTGGCTAGGCTTTCGGCTGAGCAGTTTGTAGAGCACTATCTCTGCACTCTTCTGAAGTCGAGATATGTTGTGTGCGGCTTCAACTTCACTTTTGGCTATATGGGTAGGGGGACTCCAGAGTATCTACAAGAAACATGCGAAGATAAAGGATTTGAAGTTGTAGTCGTACCGCCATTTGAGATTCGGGGAGAAGTGGTCTCAAGTACAAAGATTAGGAAACTAGTCATGGATGGAGATGTCAAAGCATCGAGCGAGTTTCTAGGCCGTCCATATTGTATCTATGGCGAGGTTATAAGAGGTAGTGGTGTTGGAGGGCGCATCGGAGTGCCTACTTCGAATGTGCACTATCCGGCGGATAAGCTACTACCAAAGAACGGAGTTTACTCTGTATTGGCTAGGGTTTCAGGAGGGAATCTAATGCCTGCGGTTTGTAATGTAGGCGTGAAGCCTACGTTCGGAGGTGTGAGAACCCATGTTGAAGTCCATATTCCTGGTTTTTCAGGAGAATTGTATGGCGCCGGGATGCAGGTTTTTCTTGCGAAATACATAAGGGAGGAACGCAAGTTTCTTTCTACAGACTTGCTAAAGGAACAGATACAATCGGATATAAAAACAGCGCTTGGTGACCTCGAATCTAGGGAGACTTTGGGGCTCTGCGATGGTTTGTTTACACTGTTAGGTGCTTATGATAGAATTTTTGCAGTAGAGTGACCTTGAGGCGCGGCTTTGCGTATCTCCGGCGCATAGCTGGGTTCAAGGCATATATGAATTATATGGAGGTATAGTGAATTGACTCTCGACAGTACAAGAAAAAAAGCCATTATTGACGAATTCAAGCGACACGAAACTGACACGGGTTCTCCGGAAGTTCAAATTGCTCTTTTGACAGAGCGGATTTCTTATCTAACAGAGCACCTTAAGGTTCATAAGAAGGATCACCACAGTCGAAGAGGCCTTCTTAAAATGGTGGGCCAACGCCGCGCTCTTTTGAACTACCTTGCTCAGGAGTCCCCCGAGCGGTACAGAGAAGTAGTGGAGAAGCTTGGTCTGAGAGGCTAGGGGATAACTGAAAGGAAGTGTAATTATTGGAAAGTGTTCGAGAATATTCTATGGAGCTCGGTGGCAAACCTTTAACTTTGCAGTTTGGCAAAGTTGCAAAGCAAGCTAACGGGTCTGTACTTGTGAGGTATGGAGACACAATTGTTCTTGTGACCGCAACTGCCTCGAAAGAGCCGAGGGAAGGTGTAGACTTTTTCCCACTGACAGTAGATGTGGAAGAGCGATTGTATGCAGTAGGCAGAATTCCAGGAAGTTGGGGCCGGAGAGAAGGACGGCCGCCGGAGAAGGCGGTGCTTCAAGCCAGGCTTACCGATAGGCCTATAAGGCCTTTGTTCCCCAAGGGTTTTAGGAACGAAGTTCAAATCGTTATAATGCCGTTTGCCATAGATCATGACTATTCCGTTGAAATTGCCGGCATGATTGGTGCCTCTGCTGCGCTTTGTGTTAGCGATATACCCTTTGGCGGTCCAATTGGAGCAGTTGAGATGGGGTTAGTGGACGGGGAATTTGTCGTAAATCCCGGGATTGATGATTCTGAAAGAAGCGATCTAAAGCTCACCGTGGCGGGAACTAAGGATGCTATTTCCATGGTAGAAGCTGGAGCGAATCAAGTCTCCGAAGAGGCAATGGTAGATGCGATGATGCAAGGCCATGAAGAGATAAAGAAAATAGTGGCCCTTCAGGAACAGATTGCACAGGAGATTGGGAAGCCGAAAATGAAACCTGAGCTCTTTGTTCCCGACGAGGAAATAGTTTGCAAAGTACAAGGCCTTGTTACGGATCGCCTCAAAGAAGCGATTAGGATCAAAGACAAACTGGAGCGTGAAAGCGCTATTGACTCGGTTATGAAAGAGACTCTTAATATGATGGCCGAGGAATTTCCTGATAGAGAAGGCGAGATACAAGAAGCCTTTAACGACATTTTGAAGATCTTGGTAAGGGCCATGATACTTGAAGAAGAAGTGAGGCCTGATGGCAGGAGACCGAGCGAGATAAGGCCGATTTCCTGCGAAGTATCAATCATTCCTCGGGTTCACGGTTCTGGTTTGTTTACTAGGGGCCAGACTCAGGTTCTGAGCATTGCGACTCTTGGTGCAACCAGTGATATCCAGGCGTTGGATACTACAGGCTTAGAAGAGTTTAAGAGGTATATACACCACTATAACTTTCCGCCTTTTTCTGTAGGTGAAACAAGGCCCCTTCGCGGCCCTGGCAGAAGAGAGATAGGTCACGGAGCTTTGGCAGAAAGGGCGTTGGTACCTGTTTTACCTGATGAGGAAGATTTCCCGTATACAATACGAGTCGTATCTGAAGTGCTTGAGTCTAACGGCTCTAGCTCCATGGCTTCTGTGTGCGGTAGTACATTATCGCTGATGGATGCTGGGGTGCCAATAAAAGATGCTGTAGCCGGGGTTGCCATGGGTCTTGTTAAAAAAGATGACAAAGCTGTTATTCTCACAGATATTCAGGGTATGGAAGACGCGTTGGGTGACATGGATTTCAAGGTGGCAGGAACCGAAGACGGTATCACTGCCTTACAGATGGACATCAAGGTTTCGGGTGTTGACCGAGCTATCTTAAGCACTGCTCTTGACAAGGCAAAAGCCGCTAGACTGTTCATTTTGGAAAAAATGCGACAAACCATCGACAAGCCCAGAGATTCTCTATCGCCATTTGCGCCGAGGATAATTGTGGTTCAGATTGACCCTGACAAGATCCGTGAAGTTATTGGACCCGGAGGCAAAATCATAAATAAAATCACAGGTGAAACGGGTGTCAAGATCGATATTGAGCAAGATGGAAGGGTGTTTATTTCCGCTGCGGATGAGGAGTCAGGTCAAAGGGCCAAACAAATCATCGAGCAGATAACTCGCGATGTCGAAGTCGGGGACACCTACTTAGGAAAAGTTACAAGAGTATCATCTTTTGGCGCGTTCATAGAGGTTCTGCCGGGTAAGGAAGGCCTTATGCGGCAAAACGATGTGGGCGAAGGCGGGATGCCAGAGGTCGGCGATGAGGTAATGGTAAGGGTCATGGAAGTCGATCATCTTGGCAGGATCAACCTATCAGGCAAATTAGATGATTCTGGAAGAGGAACGTACAAAGAGCGAGGCGGGAAGGGCAGGAACAACCAAAATCGTTCAAAAGACAGACCACGAAATAGCGGAAAGCCGAGATAGTGTCATGAGGTTCGGAGTCCATCTTTCAATCCAAGGCGGGATTTCGAAAATGGCACAGGCTGCCGTCCAACTGGGTTGCGAGACCGTCCAGGTGTTTTCTCGCAGCCCTAGGGGTGGAAAAGCTAAACCGTTAGATCCAGTTGATATTTCTAAATCAGACGCTTTGCTCAAAGCCAACGACATAAGACCATTAATCGTCCATGCTCCATATTTTGTAAATTTGGCATCAATCGAAAGCAGCAAGCGAGACTATTCAGTGGAAGTTCTTTCTGAAGACCTGCATAGGGCCGAAGTGCTAGGCGCGCGATTTGTTGTGACTCACATAGGCCATAAGCAGAAGGAAGAAGATGACGAATCCCAGGATGCACTGGAGAGGGCACTGGGCTCAATAAGAGAAGTCCTGTCTTCATACTCAGGTCCGGCTAGGCTTGTCTTAGAAAACAGCGCAGGGCAAGGTCAAGAAATTGGGTGTACGTTCGAGGCGCTAGGGTTTCTAGTGAAAAGCCTACCTCCAGCCAGGGTTGGTGCATGTTTTGATACATGCCACGCTTTTGCGCGTGGATACGAGCTCTCAGATTCAGCCAAAGTTGAAAGCACACTGCTTTCTTTTGATGGTATGGTGGGGTTGGAACGGTTAGATATCGTTCATTTGAATGACTGCAAACGTGGTTTAGGTTCTCGTGTGGATAGACATTTTCATATTGGACAAGGCGAGATAGGGTTGGAGGGGTTCAGAGCGGTTATAAATAGCGAACTGTTGCCGCCGGATCTACCTGGCATTATGGAGACTCCTAAGGATAGCGAAGATGCAGACGAAATTAACCTATCTACAGTGAGAATGTTGCGGGGTTCCTGATGATTTGGTTACAAACGATTAAAAGCACATATATATATTTGGTGGGGGAGACATGACAAAAGAAATACGATTAGTGGCATTGGGCGGTCTAGGCGAAATTGGTAAGAACCTTATGCTTCTTGAGTCAGGTAACGATATGGTCGCCATAGACTGCGGGCTTGCTTTTCCAGGCGAGGACATGCCGGGAGTAGATTTTGTAATACCTGACATTTCATATATGCTTGAGCGAAAGGATCGCCTTAGAGGGATAGTACTTACTCACGGTCACGAGGACCACGTGGGAGCTTTGCCTTTTGTTCTGAGTAAGGTTAATGTGCCTGTATATGGAACGGGCCTTACATTAGGGCTTGCTCGAAGAAAGATGGACGAGAATTTTGAAGGCGATTTTGATTTCAGGGTTGTTGCCCCGCGGGACTCAGTCAAATTGGGCTCTATAGAAATTGAGTTCTACAGAACTACACACTCTGTATCCGACAGTGTAGGCTTGATCATCCATACGCCATGTGGAACATTGGTTCATACAGGCGATTTCAAACTCGACCAGACTCCTGTGGACGGTGATACCGTAGATTACCATAGGCTTGCCGACGTTGGAGAAGAGGGTGTTTTGGCGCTACTATCTGATAGCACACATGCTGACAGGCCGGGATACACTTTGTCCGAGCGAGTAGTAGGTGAGAACCTTTCCCAAGTTTTTTACAAGGCAAAAGGAAGGGTCATAGTGACTACTTTTGCCTCTAACATTCCGAGGATACAACAGGTCATCGATGCAGCATATAAGCACGGCAGAAAGGTGTGCGTAGTTGGCAGGAGTATGGAGGACGTGGTAGAAGTCGCTATAAATATGGGCTTTTTGCAGATACCTATGGGAACTATGATAGACGTCGATGATGCTGACAGGTATCCTGCATCCCGTATCGTCATCTTGAGCACGGGTAGTCAGGGCGAACCGCTCTCTGCGCTTTCGCGAATGTCAGTGGGAGAGCATCGAAAAGTTGATATAGTCGAGGGCGACCTTGTCGTAATGGCAGCCTCCCCTGTTCCAGGCAACGAAACCACCGTGTCTAGAGTAGTTGATAATCTGTTCAGGCGAGGAGCAGATGTTGTCTACACTCCCGAGTCTGGGGTGCACGTTTCGGGACATGCAAGCCAGGAAGAACTGAAAATCATGTTGAACCTGACCAAGCCTAAGTTCTTTATCCCGGTTCATGGCGAGTATAGGCATTTGGTGATCCATTCTCAGTTGGCCATTGCGACCGGCGTGTCTCCTACCAATGTGCTCATTGGCGAAAATGGCACCATCTTCAGACTCACTCCTGACCAGGCGAGTATAGTTGGAACCATTCAGACGAAAGACACATTCGTAGACGGATTCGGAGTAGGAGACATAGGCGAGCGAGTCTTGAGACAAAGGCAAACCTTGGGTGAATCAGGAGCCGTCTTCCTAACATGCGCGATCTCAAAAGACACCGGTGAGATTCTTAGCACGCCCGAGGTCAAAAGCGTAGGGCTTGTTGGATTCGGTTACGCAGATGGGATTATGCCAGAAGTGGCGAGGAAAGCCGAGCAATATCTGTCTGTTCTGCCGAAAGAGGCGCTTTTGAACAAAGATGCGGTAGAAGATGGTCTTACTTCACTGTTAAAGCGATATTTCAAGAACGAGCTAGGCAAAAGGCCCTATGTTCTTTGCACAATAACTCTCATGTGAGTGCATTTCTAGGATGGTTTTAAACTATGGGAATACGCTTCATAATCGGCCCTGCCGGCGCGGGAAAGACAAAGTACATAGTCGATTCAGTTTCCAATTGTCTTTTATCTCGCGCCAAGGGAGTTTACAATCCTCCGGTCCTTGTGATCGTTCCAGATCAAGCAACATTCCAACTGGAGAGTTCTATCCTCAAGGATGGTAAGGTGCGAGGTTTCACCGATCTTCACATCCTGGGGTTTAGACGTCTGGCGCTACAGGTATTAGACGAGGTTGGCGGATATTCACTTCCTTTCATAACCCGAATTGGACGCAGTATGGCTGTTCAGTCGATATTGTGGCAATGCAAGGACAAACTGATGGTGTATAGCCCTATGACTGACTATCCTGGTTTCAGGGAGACGTTAATTCGTACCTTTTCTGAGTTCAGCGCCTACGGAGTAACTCCCGATGATCTTGTCGCTGAATTGGGAGACGATGCCAAGGATGTTCCCTTTCTGTCTGAGAAGTTATCTGACATAAGATTGATCTATAGTGAGTACAGGAAGTTTGTGGAAAATAGATTTCTAGATCCAGACGATTATCTGCGGCTTGCCACCCCAAGAATCGGAGAATCCGATCTTGTGAAGGGTTCTACCGTGTGGATAGACGGGTTTTCCGGGTTCACGCCTGCTGAATACGAGATGATCGGGGAGATCATGCAAACAGCTTCCCAAGTTAATTTGGCTCTTTGCATGGATCGTGAAGAGATCCAGCACAAGGCCAAAGAAACGAGCTTATTTCACCCCGTAAGAGAGATCTACGATAAGGTCATGGGACTTTCGATTGAAAGAGGTATTCGTGTCGAAGGAACTCTGTTTCTCGGCGAAGATGGAGTCTTGCCTAGGTTCCTCAATGATGACCTTCTGAAAGTTGAGCTAACTCTTAGAAATAGGGATCGTTCAAGCAGGCGCTTTGGGACTCTGTCCCAGGGTTTTGCCGATTCGATAAGCGGCTCCAATGGAGTGTTCGTAGTAACTGCCGCAAATCCACGAGCAGAAATAGAGTTTGTGGCGAGAGAGATTACTAGACTGGTTCGAGATGAAGGACTCGCATTTAGGGACATAACTGTAGAGATGAGAGACTTGGGACAACATAGGGATCTCATCAAAATGGTTTTCAATGATCACGATATCCCGTTCTTTTTGGATGAAAAGAGTTCTTTGTCCCATCACCCTCTGGCCGAACTTATACGCTCAGCTTTTGACGTAGTTATCTCCGACTTTTCGTTCGATGCAGTATTCCGCTACTTGAAGACAGACCTCGTGCCTTGTGATAGGGCGTCAATTGATAAGCTGGAGAACTTCGTTTTGGCTAGTGGGATACGTGGGAAAACATGGCTTGATCCAGAACCTTGGCGGTATAGCCGAGGATTCTTGCCCAGTTTCAAGGAAGAAGGTTTGGAAGTTCATGATGACGATGACGATCTAGATTCAGTTAGGAAGCAGGCTATGATGGGGCTAGGCGAGTTTTACGCAAAACTTACAAATGCCTATGCCGCTAAAAATGACAAGGCGGAGATTAATTTGCTCGAGGAAGGGCTTACGGCCAAGAGGATTTCTATGGCAGTCTACGACCTTCTGATGCAACTTGATGTCCCTTCTACGCTTGCCGAGTGGCAGGATGAGTGTGAAGCATCTGGTGACCTAATGGCTGCTCTTGAGCACGCTGGTATCTGGGACAAGACAATTGAGATTCTGGAGCAGGTGGTAGAAATCCTAGGAGAACATCCTTGCGATGTCACGACGTATGCATTGCTTATTGATGCAGGTCTCCAAGACATAAGGCTGGGGGCCATTCCCCTTTCGTTAGATCAAGTTTTGGTGGGCGGCCTGGAAAGGACCAGACAACCTGAATGTGAGGTTACTTTCCTAATAGGGGCAGTAGAGGGTGAAATACCAAAGAAACAAGGGGAAGACGGGGTTTTTACTGATAAAGATAGAGAGGCTCTTTGGAAAACAGGGATAAACCTTGAGCCGGCATCGAGGGTAAAGCAGTTTCATGAGCAATATCTAGTGTATGTGGCTCTTACTCGACCCAAAAAGAGACTTTACGTATCATATTCCCTTGGAGATCGTGATGGCAAAGCGCTTTTCCCTTCACCTGTTATAAGGTGGCTTAAGGACACCGTTTGCGTTTGCGAGCGTTACGCTTCTTTCGATCCTCCAGGGACTGTTGAAGAAGATCTCGATTACTTGGTTCCTGCGAGCGTATGGGGGCTCACCGCCCGGCGTATGTCATTAGTTCGCCATGGCAGTGCTCCTGGTGTCGTTTGGCAAGAGGCATATAGGTGGATGCTTGAGCCTTCAAGAATAGACAAGACCAGGAAGATACTGAGTTCTTTAGGCTTTTCGAACGTAGTGGCACCTCTGGAAAAACCTTTGGCAGAAGAATTGTATGGGAAACCCCTAAGAACTAGCGTATCGAGGTTGGAACGGTTTCAGACTTGCCCATTCCAGCACTTCGCACGCGACGGCCTGGGCCTCAAGGAGCGGGAAGTGTTCAGCCTTGATCCTGCCAAAGCGGGCACCTTCTACCATGAAGCGATGAAGGAATTTGTTGTTAGAATCATGTCAGAAAGCGTCCCAATTGAGAGTCTGGAAGATTCGGATGCTACCCGAATGATGGAAAAGATTGTTGAGGAAATGGTTCCTAAGGTTCAAAATGAACTGTTTCTTAGCTCCTTCCGCTACAGACATGTTTCCAGATCTCTTTGTTCTACTCTCACAAGATCGGCACAAGTGTTTTTGCAGCATGCAAGAAGAGGTGACTTCAGGCCAATAGCGGTTGAGGTCCCGTTTGGACTAGGCGGAGAAATACCGCCTCTTGTACTCAACATTTCAGAAGATGGCCAAGTTCTGGTGCGAGGGCTCATCGATAGAATAGATGCTGCTAAGATGGGCGATAATGTCTTTTTGCGAGTTGTAGATTACAAGTCAGGTCGCGATAAGCTAGATCTAACCGATGTGTACCATGGGTTATCTCTACAGCTTCTGGTTTACCTGGCTGCTGTCTTATCTCTGTGGGAAAAGATAGTCAAGAGCCAGCATTTACTGTGCCTTGTTTATGGAGATGGTCTTGAGATTCGTGACTTCTTCAACCATGTTCAGCCTGCCGGTGCCTTGTATATGCCCATTAGGGATCCGTTTATTAGAACGGAGGGTCCTCGCGACAGAGAATCTGCGCTAGAGGAAGTACGTAAGGAACTGAGGATGACGGGCATTGTTGTAGACGATTTGAATGTGATTAGGCTCATGGACAAGACTACGAGTTTGGCACAGTCAGATCTGGTTAACGTTAGATTTACCAAGGATGGCGTGAGCGCTAACTCGCCAGTCGCATCCTATGACCAGATGAGGACATTGCTCGATTATGTTATGCGGAAGATCACTGCTATTTCTGAAGAGATAGTCTCAGGCCGGATAGACATTTCCCCATTTTTGAAAAACAAGGTACGGGGATGCAGATACTGTCCGTTTGAACCGTTTTGCGTTTTTGATGTTCTCCTTGAGGGGAACGAATACAGAGTGCTGAGGAACCTTCCAAAGAAGGAGATCTGGAGTTTGATTGAAGACTATGGTAAGGGAGGGAACGACTAGTTGGTTTCTGGAAATAGGGAATGGACACCGGAGCAGCGTCTTGCCATCGAGGTGAAAAGCAAAAATGTGCTGGTTTCGGCTGCTGCTGGAACAGGCAAGACGGCTGTTCTTGTTGAAAGGATAATAAGGCAGGTGCTTTCCAAAGACATCTCTTGCGATATTGAGAGGCTTTTGGTGGTCACTTTCACCGAGAAAGCCGCTATTGAGGTCAAGGATAGGATCCGAACAGCGTTGCGAGAAGCCAGCGAATCTGAACCTCTAGATGAACGGGTGCAGAGACAAATATCTCTAATGGATCAAGCCCAGATCTCTACGATCCATTCGTTTTGCCTATCTGTAATAAGGAGGTACTTCTACCTTGTAGATTTGGAGCCTACGTTCCGCGTTTTAGATTCCCATGAAGCGGAGCTACTGCGTTTGGAGGCTCTGGATGATGTTTTTGAACGTTGGTATCAGGAAGACTCCGGAAGATACGAGACGTTTGTGAGTTTGGTTGAAATGTATGGCGGGTCAGGAGTTGACGAGGAACTCAAAAGCATAGTTCTAAGACTTTACGATTTTGCTAAAACCCAACCATCGGCTGACGGCTGGTTGGAAGAAGCATATGATTGGTACGAGAACTTGGCTGTTCAAATCGGACGAGTTCTGGGGGAGGACGACAAAGGTAGGCTATATCATCTCGATGGGATCCTCCTTTCATTGCCGTGGTCCCGGGTACTGATGGATGCATTGATCTCTGATGTGAACCATGCGGTGTCGTACTCACGGGAGGCGGAAAGGATATGTTGTTTACCGTATGGCCCTCAACACTACCTACCAGTTATAAGCGAGGAAGTGTCGAATCTCGAGAAGCTGAGTCAATTAGCAAACGAGGCAAGGACCGTGCTTACTGGTCTGGATCGAAATCGAGGACCAAACGAGGAGTCTGCTAGGTTGCAGGAGCAAGGAATAGGTATCCTTGGTTCAATTCGTGAAATCATTGGGAACTTTCAATTTACCAGTCTTCCTACAAAAAAGATTAGTGAAGTCAGCGAGGAACTACAGGAAAAGGCTAAGGAGTATAGAAATGCATACAAGCGCGAATTCAGGTCCGCCGCTAAGAACGTTCTTATGAGGCCTTCCAGCGAACTGTTGCAGGAAATTGCTGGGCAGGCCCCTTATGTGAGATGTCTCATTGACTTAGTCTTAGAATTGGATAAAGAATTTGCAGAAAAGAAGAAATTGAGGGGCGGGGTAGACTTTTCGGACTTGGAGGTATACTGTCTTAGTATTTTGAAGCAGGACGATCAAAGGCTGGCTCGTGAAATTGGAGAGAACTTTGATTACGTTTTTGTTGACGAGTACCAAGATACAAATCCAATACAGGAAGAAATCATATCTCTTGTGTCACAAGAGAGCAACCTTTTCATGGTAGGAGATATAAAGCAGAGTATATATCGTTTTAGACTAGCAGAACCTAGGATATTCTTGGAGAAGTACCGCTCTTTCCAACACGTAAGTGAAGACTGCTATGTGGATTCGAGTTCTTGTGGCGCTAGAGTTGATCTCTCCAAGAACTTTAGGAGCAGAAAAGAAGTCATTGATGCAGTAAACTATATATTTGAAAATATAATGAAAAAGGAAGTAGCTGAGATTGACTACACCGACGATAGTAGGTTGAATTTAGGTGCCCGATATCCAGATGTTTCTGGGGATTGTTCTCTCGCCGCTGAGGTTTTGCTAATTGAGAGGCAAAACCGGGATGGCTCTCCGAATGCGATTGAAAAGCAAGAGACGGGAGATGGAGGCATCCACAATGCAGGAGATAGCTCAGCTTTCGCCAATACGATAAGCGATTTGGACGACGCTGTTGAAGAGTACGAGTCGCTAGAAAAAGAAGCCCTTGTTATGGCCTCTAAGATAAATCAATTGGTAGGTCCCCATTCATCTTTTCTAGTATGGGATTCTGAGCAGAGCCGCTACAGGAATTGCACATACAAAGACATAGCGGTTCTTATGCGCGCCACGAAAGACAGAGCCAATGTTGTAATGGACATTTTCCAGAAATGCGGCATTCCGGTTTATTCGGAGCTGGGAACAGGTTACTTTAGGGCCAGAGAAATAGAAGTGAGTCTATCGATCCTTTCCGTTGTGGACAATCCCAGACAAGATATACCCCTGGCTGCGGTTCTGCGTTCGCCGGTAGTGGGGCTTTCTCCCAGAGATATCGCGATCATAAGAGCGCTCACCTTCCGTGAAGAGCTATATGACTCTCTGAAAGACTTTTCAGTCTTATGGCAGGATCCGGAGAATGCTGTTTTTGATCGATGTGTTGGACTAGAAATTGATCGGTCAGAAGTGATCAATCTCAGTAAGATAGTTTCTAAGTTTTTAGACCAGATTGAGGCGTGGCGCACAATGTTTAGAAGGGTTCCGCTTGCCCATGCGCTATGGACCGTGTTGAAAGAGACGGGATATTATGATTACGCTGGGGGACTTCCAGGAGGATCTCAAAGACAGGCGAACCTGCGAGCCCTTGTAAACCGTGCTATGGATTTTGATGGCTTCGGTCGTCACGGGCTTTTTCGCTTTCTCAGGTTCATAGAAAGGATACAAGAATCCGAGGGAGATTTAGGTACGGCTAGAGCACTAGGCGAAAGCGAAGATGTCGTTCAGATTCTGTCTGTCCATAGGGCGAAGGGGTTGGAGTTCCCAGTCGTTTTTGTTGCTGATTTGGGCAAGAGATTCAATATGCAAGATCTCAGACCGGATATCCTTTTTCACAAAGATCTAGGGATTGGCGCGGTGTTTTCTGATCTAGGCTGTAGGATAAAATACCCGACCTTGGCGTATCAAGCGAACAAGTCCCAGATACTCAAAGACAATTTGGCAGAAGAAATGCGTATTTTGTATGTGGCTATGACAAGAGCCAAAGAGAAACTGTACCTAGTAGGCTCGGCCAATAACCTGGAGAAAGAGCTCCACACATGGCATAAAAAGGATATATCTTCCGCACAGACCTATTTGGATTGGATCGTTCCCCTCTTACTTAGAGAGGTAGATTCGAGAACTTCGTGGCGAACTTTGGAGATCCCGGAGGATATACCTTTCAAACTAGAACTCTATGGGGTAGAGGGGGGTAGCCGAGTACCCGAACCTTTTGCGAGAACTAGCCATGAGTCTTCACTCAAGTGGAATGACTTAAAGAATCTAGCACCTCTCAGTTCTCCGGCAGACGAAGCTGTCTTTTCTGAGGTCAAGCGTAGGTTGGAGTGGAATTATGGCTATAAGCCATTCACTTCGACGCCTGCAAAAATGAGTGTTGGAGAGCTTAAGTCTAGGTTCATTCTCGATGAAGAGGCTATCCAGTTTGTCCCTTCTCCGACCAAGCGGCTTGCGTTCACCGGACGCAAAGG
>Ga0255342_1001848_pt1 | contig 28109 bp, 22 predicted proteins | sample wastewater_treat_3_FD_192416 | JGI IMG/M metagenome (GOLD analysis project Ga0255342, IMG submission 192416) | Wastewater microbial communities from Lulu Island WWTP, Vancouver, Canada - plant14 | ecosystem: Engineered > WWTP > Wastewater > Unclassified | place: Canada: Vancouver, British...
TTTCATACCTAACTAATGCTAACTGTTCTTGGCCAGGTGCAGGAATTTTAATGATTACGTATCGCCCCGTAGGCATATACTCACCCAAAAAGACAGACGAGACTTCATTTTCTGATAACAAAGTCAAACAGCTTGGATATACAGGATAATAAACAATATCTTTCTATTCACTTCTTTATTTTATATTTAGAGAATGTTTCTCACTCATTTTTTATAAAAATTTAATATTCATGCACTAGGATTTGGATAATATAGATTATGTAAAAAAATATAAATTTAGGATTTATTTAACTTCAATAAATAGTATCCGTTATATAGTATTATTCCATTTAATATGATACAGTAAGCCATTGTTCCAATTATATATGCCCTAAGTATTTTGATAAAACTTGCTATGTTTTCTTTGAGCGTATCATACTCAGATAAGGCTGACTTAATAGTTGAAAAATTTTTTTTAGCTTGAGTTAGATCAGATTTGATTTTGTCTATATTGTCCAAAATACCCTCAAATTTTTCTATACCCTTATCTATATCATCTAACAAAGAGCCAAGGCCTGCTAATGTTAGGGCAACAGTAACAACTTGATTATTTTTTAAAGATTTTATACTTGATATCATTTGTTTATAGTATTTAGTGTCTATATCGTCTAAGTATGAGTCGAATTTATCAAACTCGTTATCAAAAGTGTTGACATATTCTTTCATGGCGTCTACTTTTTCAAAAAGTGACAATGCTTTCTCATAGGTATTGTTTAGCGTTAAAAATGCAAATGAAGAAACTGAAACAGAAATAATAAGACTAATTATTGAGACTGTAATCAGAATCTTGCCTAATAATTTTGATTTGTTCCTTGATTTATGCGCTAGAGGGCTATATTCGCCACTTCTTAAATTATTCGAATAATAGCCCCTTTTCATATCGGTAGTTCTGACTCTAAAAGGTATAATCCCGCCAGGAGATATAGAGTCTCCATCCTTAAGCACTTGTTTATGTCTCCCTTGGATTTCAATTCCGTTTACAAGAGTACCATTGGCGCTACCAAGGTCTTGGATAAAAAACTGAACATATCCATAAATATCTCGATCAGAGGTAATAACAAAATGTCCACCCTTCCCCTTTCTTGAGATATAAGAAGACTCGTTAGATGTCAGGAAACTAAAGTCTTCTCTGCCAAAAATCCTGTCGTGATTCCATCTAACTTGAATACTTCCTCGGGGATGTTCAAGATAAATTGAACTTGTATCTTCATTGTGGGCCACGTTGTCACCTTATTTTTATTATTGAATAGATGTTTATTTTAAAACATTACTAGGATTTAAATCTATCTACTTTTAGGTACACGGGATAATAATTGCATATTTTTATAAATTTTAAAAATAATAAGTATCAATAGATATAATTATAAAATTATAATTATTGCAATATATGGCTAAGGAGGTTAAACAAGATATTTCCAATTAGAGGTAATAAATATAGCTTTATTAATATATGGAAATAAGATTTAGTGAAAATAATAATAGTATTTCATCTCAAATTAATTTAATTAACAAAGAAAGACGCAATTGTCTTAATATCATGATAGAAAGGAGAGGCGTAAAAGTTATGTCAATTTTAAAAGGTAGGTTTGCTATAATTACTATTTCAACGATCTTATTAGTGAATGTAATGATTTTTGCACCTCTATCTATATACCAAGTTTCTGCAGCTGGTATTCCAGCTGAATCATGGTTTATTGACCCAGCAACGGGCCAGCCAAACGTAATAATAGTAATTGGGGCCCATGCAAACGCATCTGACTTAGTTTCTGCAGCTTTAATTGCGAAAGTAGTAGAATCTATAATCACCTCAGCCGGTCAAACAATAAAATATACTGCAAACGTCAAGATTGACCCAGTTGAGCTCATAAAGCTTGACATAGAAGTCAACACTGCCACAAACACAAGGAACTTAATTCTTGTCGGTGGACCAGTATACAACAGCATCGTAAAGGACTTAGTTGACATGGGGGCTTCCACTGTCGACTGGGCAACATCCAGAGGAGAATGGGAATGGATTGCAGACCCAATGGCCAAAGGATACGATGTATTAATAGTTGCTGGTGCCAACAGAGAAGAAACAAGAAAAGCCGCTGAAACTTCTTTGGAATATGTATCCGAACCTTCAACAGGTTACATCTGGGGAACAGTATACTATGACCAGATCGGATCCCCCGCGCCAAACATCTTGATAGACATATACAACGAGTTCACAGATGTAAAGGTTGATAGTCAAATTACAAATAGCAAAGGATCGTTCCAGTCATCACCACTTCAATCCGGATTCTTCAATTACTACATAAAGATTCCAACATACGAAAAGGAGCTAAGAGACTTAAAGCCCACTTCACTTACAACCGGGGAAAAAATAATCATCCTTAAATCAAAGGGAACAATCAACGGAATAGTCCAAGACGACTCTGGCCAGATAGTCACAGGTGCAACAGTCGTTTTGAAGAGATATCCTGGCGAGGAGTTCGTTGACACGCAGATGACAAGCAACATAGGAGAGTTCTCATTCGATACTATTCCAGGAAAGTATGTTGTCACAATCTCAAAGACAGGATACGACGCATACACATCCTCATCATTTAGTGTTCAGTCAAGAGAGACTGTTAATTTACAGACTATCCTTGGAAACATCGTACTAAACGCGATAAAAGGTACATTATCGGTAGCTGTCATGGACGATAAAGGTGTGGTAATTAACACTGCCACAGTCACAGTGAGATCAAGTGCAGGCTCCATAGTTAGATCCATAACCACATTAGATGGCGTTGGAACAATTCAGCTTCCTCCAGGCGAATACATTGTCTCTGTAGAAGCAAATGGATATGAAGAAAGTCCTTTTAATGAAATCGTTATAGAGTCAAATCAAATTACTACAGCCGATATACATTTATCTGAAATTGAAACAAAATATACTTTCCTACTTATAGCCTTATCAATAATAATCTCGTTAATAAGTATAGCAGCAGTTATAATATTATTTAAGAATAAAAAGAAGCAATTATCAAAAGAAACAAAATTATATGCAAAATCTAATAGTAGGATAAATATACATAGGGACGAAGTTTATAGTAAACCTGTAGAAGATTATAAGACTCAAATATATGGAGATATATTTTGCCCATCATGTAATTCTGTTGTGAGTCCACAGTGGATATCCTGCCCAAAATGTGGGGTTGATTTTAAGAAAAGATGCCCATCTTGTGGAAATCTTGTTAATTATGAATGGATAAAATGCCCATCCTGCGGTAAAAATCTGAAAAGAAAATGGTTATGAAAATAATAAAATAGATAATACTTATTTCTTCAATATAATATGTATGTCTAAAAGAATACTATTAGATCCATATTTCTTTATTGAAATGACTTAATTGTCTCAAAAATCGTGAATTTAAATTTGAGGAACAATGAATCTAGATGCATCCAAATTGACGTATGGAGCTGTTACTAAGTATCGAGAAGTAATTAAAGAAAGAACAATAACAAAATACAAAACTATAAAAAGAATCTAATATTGATATAAGGGCCATTTCTACTATTCCATCCCAAAGCTAAGACATCATCATTTCTTAATACATGGCTTATTATCCTGACATAACATCCTTTATCGAAAAGCCAAATCCCGTTCTGGCTTTTGTTGTCATAGATTATGTATCGACCATTTTCTTTTTTTATAAAAGCGTGCACCTCATCAACGTATGCATTAATATCATTAATTTTAATTTCACACATGTTGCCCCTACCAATCCTTGATTCTTCATCATTTAATGGATACAATTTGTTCACAATACCATCCTGATAAAAGTACAACAAAGGTTTTTTTGGCAATATGGATAATATTTCATCGACATAAACACTTCTTTTTGTGTAATCTCCCGCCGTCATTTTATGTAATACATTGTAGAAATCCTGATTTTTTATTGGCATTTTATCTGATAGCATAAAAAGAGCCATTTTTGCAAGACTGTAAACATCTGTAAAGTAACTAGAGCACCCCCTTAAAAGTTCAGGAGGAGAGAAGTCTCCGCTGTGAATCCTAAGATTGTCTTCCTCATGAGTATCTCTAGCAGTCTCAAAATCAACTAACACTGCTCTTTTAGTATGTTTTTCTATAATAATATTTGAAGGTTTGATGTCCCTATGAATAAAGTTGTTAAGATGCAGGTACTTTATGGCATCATAAATCTGGAGCAATATGGCATAACTTTCATCTAAAGGTATAGAATTATTCTTAAATGTAGCTAAAGCATTTTCACCGTTTATGTATTCAATAACTAGATAGGGAGGATTATATGAGAAATCTACTACTTTTACAATGTTAGGGTGATTAAGTCTAGCCAATATATTATACTCTTTTTCAAATCTAAGTGAAGCGATTCTTTCTTGGCCAGGTATAGAAAGTTTTATGATAATATACTGTCCTGAAGGCATATGCTCGCCCAAAAAAACAGAAGAGACTTCATTTTTCGATAACAAAGTCAAGAGTCTGTATTTGTTGTCAAGAACGCTCATTAAATACAAAGAAAGGTATCCTCTATTAAAGTTTTTTGGAACCTAGATTTAAATACAAATTCACTAAAACATATTGGATATTTTTTCAATATCTTTATATATTTAAAAGAAAAAAAATTTAATGATTATTATGCCTGAGCTTAAATGTCCAGATTGTGGTGGAATTATTGAACAAGGATGGAAGCTATGCCCATATTGCGGATCTGAACTCCATAAGATGGGGCATGATGAGCAAAAAACACAAATCTACTCGGATAGCTCCATTGAAATAAAAGAAGAAATCAATAAGCTAAATGAAAATGAAAAAAAAGAACTAGAGAAAAAAATAAAAGAAAAGATTGATGAACATAAATCTACCAAAAATAATATTGATACTAAGGATGTTAGTTCTAGCAGTTCAAGGAAAAAATCTATTTTTGTTATAATTGGTGTAGTTGTCATATCTTTAGTTCTTTTGAATGTAATAAAAGTGCCTTATTATGTTGAAGAAGCTTATACTGAAATGGAGCCATATACGGATACCGAGGCGTACACCGTTCAGGAGCCTTATCAGGTAACAGAAACTTATTACGAAAAAGAGTCTTACGTAGACAATGAATGTAGATATGTATATCCAAATTATGCAGTAAATAGTATAGATTGGACGGGAATTTTGTATTGGGGCTATAAACTTGAATTCGTTAATAAAGAAAAAGAGTATATTTCAATTAATGCAAAAGTATATTTTTTTGATGGGAGTAAATACCCATACTCCAATGCGGATTATACTCCGATTAGTAATGCAACTGAAACTGTTTCTAAAACTATTGTTTTGGCCCCTTATGAAACAAAAGAAATAGATTTTCAATCAAAGATATCAATATTAAAATCTGTATGGATAAAATGGGATTATAAATCAGAACAAATAGAAAAATGTTCACCTGTTACAAAATATAGGGATGTTCCTAAAACAAGAGTAGTTACAAAGTTTAGAGATGTTACAAAATATAGGGATGTCACTAAATATAGAAATGTTCAAAAAACTAGAACTTTGACAAAATATGAAACTTTGTGGGAGTCTATAATTGGTAATAACAAAATCTAATATTTTGTAATTTTTTCAATATCTTTATATTCCATATGACTAGAGATTAAATGAGTATAATGGAAAGCCTATCCTGCCCTTATTGTAACAGCCAAATCGGAGAATATGCACTAAAATGCCCTAATTGTAATTCTAAGCTAAAAACTATATGTAAAAAATGTGGTAAAGTAATTAATACCAACTGGACAGAATGCCCTGATTGTGGGGATAAAATATACTATGAAGATATAACCCCAATACTAAAAGACAGTACCAATGAAGAAAATAAAACTCAGATATATTCTGACTTTATGCCTAATGTAGATACAGTTTTTCATGAAGGAAAAAATGAACAGGCTCGTTTAGATTTTTATCCTATAGAAACAAAAACCCAGATATATGGTGACTTACCAGAGAAAGAGTTTCAAACAATGCCGAATGAAAGACAAAAAAAGTTAAATATCATTAAGATTGCAGGGACCATATTTGTAATACTGATAATATTCATAATATCCTCGTTTACTACAACACCTAATGCCGAAAACTATTACAACAAAGGGTATTCTCTTTACTATGCAGGGGATTATAACAGAGCTATAGAAAAGCTTGACAAGGCATTGGAATTGGATCCTAAATACCTTGATGCATATATTTTAAAAGGAATTGCACTTTATGATCAGAATTATTATTATAAGGCTATAGATTGCTATAATAAAGCAATAGAAATAGATCCTAACAATGCTAATGCATGGTGGAATAAAGGAAGAGCGCTTTACCGTTTGGATAGAAAAGTTGAAGCTAATGAATGTTTCAACAAAGCTAAAGAACTTGGGTATAAGGGATAAAGACATCCAATTGTCCCTTAACAAATTAAAATAAAAATAATTTAATTCAGCCTTTTATTAATCTTTTCAGCCGTGTTATATGCATCATATATGGTGTATACATAGAGTATAGGGAGTAATAGAAATCCTATAAGAATTATTATCGAAACTGCAGCTAGCGGGAGTAAGATGAACATTATTACAAGCCCTTTTGCTATTTCCCCGTTATATATCTGGCCAAGACCTGGAATAAAAAAAGAAAGAACTGCTGCTAAACCTGAGCTTTTTATTTGTACCAATTCAACGTTATTTTGCCTAACACCACAATTTAAGCATGTTTCTGCTTTGTTATGGATAATGGCACCACAATAGGAACAGTATTTTTGATTGTAACCTAATTGTATATTTTTATTTGAATTTCTAGTTAATTCATTTTGAGTACCTGCTCTTGGAGAAACATGCGTTTCAGAATATTCATGTTCTTTTCTAAATCGAAACTTTGTTCTGTCTCCTAGGCTAATAAGGTCCCCATTTCTTAATTCGATCTTTCCTCGGCCAGAGATATTATTTCCATTTACGTACGTTCCATTACGACTACCTAAGTCTCTTATGTAATAACGAATATGGCTAGATTCCATATCTGGTGTTATCTCAAAATGGCCTCCTTTTGCCTTCCTCGAAACAAAATCCAATTCATCAGAAGACAAAATATGTTCTAAATCTTCTCTTCCAAAAACATTGATATTATTATCATTTATTAATACATTTCCATTGGGATGTGAAAGGATAGAGCTCATTGCTTCACCGTTTATTTTTATTGATGATGAATATCGTTTATATAATTATCGAATAATATATCTCATTAAAATATAGATTTTTCAATATCTTTATATATATGTGAAACTGGAAATTAAATGATTTTAATGGAAAGTCGACCCTGCCCTTATTGTAACAGCCAAATTGGAGAATATGCAATAAAATGCCCTAACTGTAATTCCAAGCTAAAAACTATATGCAAAAAATGTAAAAAGATAGTTTATACTAATTGGGCAGACTGTCCTAACTGTGGGGGTAAAATTTATTATGAAACTATATACTCTTCACTAAAGGATAATGAACCGCAGGAGCGTAAAACTCAGATATATTCTGAGTTTACACCAAATTTAGATTCCATTGAATATGAAGGACAAAAGATTCATTCAGATTTTTATCCTGAAGAAAGAAAGACCCAAATATATAGCAATTGCCCACTACCAACAAGTATACATGGTTTTAAGATTAGGAATGAAAATAATGCCTATATACTAAGTGACAATTATGACTACGAGAAAAAAACTAATTCTAAGATATTGTTTATTTCATTACTTTGTATTTTATTTATTTTCACTATTGCCTTGATCATTATTGGAACAACGCTAAAACTAGGACAATACTATAATGAAGGCGTTATTCTATACAATCAAGGAGAATATGATGAGGCTATATCTTGTTTCGAAAGGGCATTAGAAATTGATCCTACTCATCAAGATGCCAAAAAATACTCTTCATATGCATGGTTTAATAAAGGAGTTTTTCTTTACCAAAAAAAGTACTATTATGAAGCAATTGCTTGTTTTGATAAGGCTATTGAGATAAACCCAAATTATTTAATTGCATTGAATAATAAGGGATGGGCACTTAATGGGCTTGAAAGATATTCTGAAGCAATTGCTTGTTTTGATAAGGCCATTAATATAAATCCAAACTACAAAGAAGCATGGTATAGAAAAGGAATTGTATTCTACAATGAATATGAATACTATAAAGCATTAACTTGTTTTGATAAGGCCATTAAAATAGATCCAAGATATGCAGATGCATTGTATTATAAAGGAGTTGTATTTTTCAAAATAGATGATTATGACAGCTCAATAAAATTTTTGGAAAGTGCTTTAGTAATGGATCCAAATAATGATTGGGCGAAGAAGTACTTGTCATATGCATGGTGGAATAAAGGAGTTGAACTAAAAAATGTTGGAAGATATTATGAAGCCCAAAAATGCTTTGACAATGCTAGGCAACTGAATCCATATTTTAAATAAAAATATAGGCCTAATTTAATAATAAAAAGAATAAATAAAAGAAGAAATACCTTTTGTAATGCTCTTGGAATATTAAGAAATTGCATTTATTGTTTGGCGGTTACTCTGTAGCAACAATATGTTTTTACAAAGAGATTGCACTAATTCCTGATTATGCAGGTGTAATAAGGAATCGGGATTACACCTTCTAGTCTTTAGATATAGTACTCTTATAAAATTAGTGAGATTAGTATTAATTTATATACTATGATTTCCGTTGTGATCTTATTCTTACTCTCAAATCGTCCCCCATAGAAATATCTATCTTTTTAACAAAGGATTTACTTCCTTGAGAAGGGACCCAATAATCTTCTACTGCCAAAATCTGGTTTCTATCATTATAAAATTCAACTTTAGCAGTTCCATCTGCTGGACCATAGTTTGTTAAAGTAAGAGAAACATTAGCAACAAATCCTTCTGTTATATTCCAAGAAATTTTTGAATCGTAAAAGGCTATTTTTATATCAGGTATACATCCACACTTTTCTGAGCAACTTTCTAATTTTTGAGAAGGTACGCAGTTTCCTTTATCACATTTCTGGCTCCAAAGATCATAACCCTGGCAAGTATTTGAACAAGTAACATTTTTACAAGGGTCAAAAATCGAAACACTATTGGTTCCAGAAGATGCTCCACCAACAATAATACCGATCAAGATCAATCCAATTATTGCCCCACCAAGAATTAGTCCTATTGGTGTATTACTAGATTTAGATTCCATTGGAGTATAATTACTAACTGGGGTGTAACTACTAATTCTTGTGTTGTCTTCATGATAGTTCTTTTTAGCTTCAGTGGCTCTGACTCTAAAGGGCACAATCCCACCAAGAGAGATGCTATCTCCATTTCTAAGCGCTTGTTTTCCCGTACCTTTAATATCTCTACCATTGACTAAGGTACCATTTGCGCTGCCAAGGTCCCTAATGAAGAATTGAATATTTCCATAGCTATCCATATTTGAATTAATAGCAAAATGCCCTCCCTTTGTTTTTCTTGAGATATAAGAAGACTCATCTGAACTTAGAAAACTGAAATCTTCTCTGCCAAAAATTCTATCTGTATTTCCTTTGATTTGGATACTACCTCGGGGATGTTCAAGATAAATTGAACTTGTATCGTCATTGTAAGCCAACTTATCACCATATTTTAACTAGATATATTTTCACTATTTTATTTATAGTATAGGTTATAAATATATCTGTCAGGATTTTTAATATGGGCAAGAAAATTTTTTCCCTATTTTTGCCATATCTTTATATATTTAAAAGAAAAAAGTTTAACGATTATTATGGTTGAACATAAATGTTCTTATTGCGGATGCATGATAGAAAAAAGCTCAAAAGTTTGCCCTTATTGCGAAGCAGATGTCAAAAACTCCAAGTATGAAAAATCGGAGTTATCAAAACAAGAAAAAACAAAGACCTATGAAAAAAAAGCGGGTATAAAGAAGAGTTATAGAAAGGAGATAACAGTAACCATAATCTTAGCTATTACAGTTTTAGCAATTGCTTTTGTATTGATGCCCAATGCTGAAAAGTACTACAATGAAGGTGTCACCCTATATAATCAAAAAAGATATGATGAGGCTATAGCAAAGTTTGACAAGGCTTTAGAGATAGATCCTAATTACGAAAAAGCTAAGAAACTCCTATGCCATTCATGGTGTGGTAAAGGGGATAATCTTTCTGAAAAAGGAGAATATTCTGAAGCAATAACTTGCTACGACAAGGCAATTGGTATAGATCCGAACGATGCACGTGCATGAAACAACAAAGGAGTTGAACTTAGCAAGCTTGAAAGATCTATCGAAGCCCAAAAATGCTTTGATAGGGCCGAGCAACTTGAAGATAAAGACTAATTATTTTTCTTTTGTCCATATATTTATATATGTAGAAATTCAACTCATATCAATTATATTTAATTATAAAATTTTCATTATGGTGGTATATTGGTTAAGGAGCCAAAAAAAGATATCTCCTATGCTCTTTATAGTTCAAGAGGAAAAATAACAGTGGAGGGACAAATAGAAAGACTTTTTGGAAGAGAGGATTTTATTAATTTTTTAGGACAAGAAGAATCAAACTATGTTTCAAGAAAGCAAAAAGGCGGGCATTTTTCAATTTTTTTGAGACGAGATCAGAATAATCAAACTAGATACTTCATAAAAGACATGGAAAGTGCAAATGGTACACTTGTTAATGGTAGAGATATTAGGGGGCTAGGAAAAGTTGAGATATTTCCTGGAGATTCTATTTCTCCAGGGGGAATAATTCCATTTGAATTTAGGCCATCTCAACGAATAACTGAAACAAAGGCTTTAACAAACAAGAATAATGCTATCATACCTATTGTAATTTTTGGGATTCTTTTAGTGTCTATTATTTTTATTTCTCCCCAATTTCTTAATACACATAATCAGAATGTCGAAATCTCATCCACATCTACACCATATGAAAAGTTTAGCTTGGTAAGTTCTAACTATCTTGGGACTGTACCAAGTGGTCCTTATGAAATACTTTATATTGTAGATCAAAGTTTGATTACAGTTGTCATAAAAAATAATGATTCTGTTCCTCATGAGTTAACATTGACGGCTAAAATAGAAGGATTTACGGAAGAAGGAAACAAAAATAAATTTTTAAACCCCTATGAATCAGGAACAATAAGTCTGAATCCACCTATTATTATTGGAGAGCCACAAAAAATAACTCAAGATAGAATGGCATATCTTTCTTGGAAAATTACAGATGAAAATGGCAATATTATCAAGGAGATGAAAGAAAACATTACCATTTTACCAAACGATAATATGGTTTGGGATTGGCAAGGTCAAGACTGGTCAAAATTGATTTATGCGTGGAATACCCCTAATGACCCAGCTATACAAAGATGGAAAGGTGATGCAGCAGAATATATAGGTTCAATGCCAGGATATCAAAGTGACATTATAAGGCAATTGAATGCGTTACTCCATGTATTACATTATGAATATAACTACAATATAAACTATACGCTACCGGGCCCAACAACCTATAGGGGAACTCAAAAAATTAGATACCCTTCAGAGGTATTATTAAGCAAACAGGGAATGTGCATAGAAACTACAATGATGTGGGCAAGCGTAATTGATAGCCTCGAAATGAATTCAGTAGTAATTGGGGTTCCAGGGCATGCAATTGTAGGAATCCAAACCAATCATGATGAATATTTTGTATTTGATACTGTTGATATAACTGCAAATACGCAAATAAGACAATTCGAAGGAACTAAAGACGAATGTATTAAGTGGTGTAAAAATGTTTATGGAGGAATAGATTTTTGGCATGAAATAAAAGATTTGAGAAATGAAGTTAAGCAAAAGAAATCATGGTGAAATCTATGAGAGATAATCTTGTAATATTAGGAATTTTATTGATTTTGATTGGGGCTTCTATTTTTGTTATGGGTGAGAATCCGTCACTACTAAGGGAAAATAAACAAATTGAGATAGTGCCTAAAATAGAAATAGTCGGAGAACCAATAGTTCAAGTATCAAACACACCCGAATATAGCAAAATAAATATTCAATTTACATTGAAAAATTCTTCTTCAGTTGATGGAAAAGCGGAGATAATGATTTTTCTGGAATCAAATTCAAGTATCAATGAAATAATAAACACTCCTTATTATATTCCTGCAAACTCAACATTAACATTTGAATATAAAACTTCAACGTTTGGATTAGGAAATGAAAAGATAAAAATAAGTATTATCAAACAATGGAGGGCTTAGACTTGGAATTTACATTTATTCAAATTATAGGGATATTCGTCTTTTTGATTGGGGGAATAATATTTTTTTTGGGGATATCACTCTCTAAGGATTCTGTGCCTCAATATAACTCAAATCATAATAATATTCCACCTATGACGGTTATATCTAGGGGTAAGAATTATGACCAAACAAGAATAAGAGGAACAAATAAAGAATCTTATACTGATATGGGTGCCCCATCTTTCACACTTTCTAATCCAATGGGTTCATTAAATATTATTAATAAAGTGTCAAAATCTTTTGGTCGTGAAGACTTTCTGAATATGGGAAATTCTCAAGAGTTAAGATTTGTTACAAGGAAATCTAAAGGTGGTCATTTCAAGATAATTATGGGAATTGAAAAAGACGGTGTTAATCAGTACTATATTGAGGATGTCGGTAGTAGTAATGGAACTTTTTTAAATAATATTGATATTAGTAATAGAGGAAAGGTTGAGCTTAGAAATGGGGATACTATTTCACCTGGTGGAACATTTAAAGTTAAATTTAAAATAGCAGAATAAAGGTGGATTTAATGAAAAAATTTTTCGTGTTTGTAGTTGCTTTATTGATATTAAATTTAAATGTGGTGCATGTTAATGCAAAAACTTACAAGGATACTGTTTCAATAGATGCTCCTTCAAGGGGAACTATTTGGTATGATTCTTTCACAGCTGACATGAAAGAAGGTGAAACAGTATGTATTAGTATTACAACTAAGAATATCTCATATTCTAGTGCAGTCTATTTTTATATATTCACTCAAAATGAACATAGCAAATGGACTGGATACAATCAAGTAGCTGCAACGCCGGAGATAAGAATAGATTTGTACAATAATAATATAATTAATTATAAATGGAAAGCTAGAAAGACTGACAAATATTATTTTATTGTTATAAACGGTAGCCGACAAACTATTACATATACATATAGTTATGATTTTTCTTCTGACTCTAACAAATATCCAATTGCAGACGCAGGTTCAAATAAAACTGTTAATTTAGGAGAAACTATAGATTTTTCAGCATCTAAATCTTCAGATCCAGATGGATATATAGTAAGTTACTCGTGGAATTTTGGTGATGGGGCAACTGGATTAGGAAAAACTATCAGTCACAAATATTCATCTGCTGGAACTTATACTGTAAAATTAACAGTTACAGATAATGAGGGAGGAAAAGGTACTGACACCATAATAATTACTGTAAAGAATAATTCTAGTGAGTTAAGCAGCAACTGGATTTCTAAATCCCTTATTGCAGAATATATAAATGAATATAGAAAGTCCAAAGGACTTTCATCTCTTACAAGAAACGTTGTGGCTGACAAATATGCTCAAGAATGGGCGGATTATTGTAAGTATAACAATATACTTGGGACTAAAGCCAAAGATGGTAGTAAGGACATTAATTATAGGTTTGATCAGTATGGGTATTCTCACGGTTGGGAATCACATCCAATAAAATATGATGCAGAACTTCTCGAATTACAGAAGCAACACCCTTCAGATTACATATTGTATTTGGTATCTGATACTAGCAAAAAAATTGATGAGGGGATATTATACAAAGATGGAAAATATTTAGGGATTGGAATTGTAAAAATATCAAAAGGAACGACTTTGCTAAATACCGACACAAATAAAGAATTTACACTGACTTCTGATGCTTACTTATATGTATTTCATACAATAAATAAATTTGAAACTGTATCTCCAACTCCAACAACGTCTTCTAGCAATAATTTTGCACTAATTGGTGGTGGGCTGTTCTTACTAATATTAATTGGAGCAATAGCCGCATCAAAAAGCAAGAATAGGGATGAAGAGGCAAATGAAGATAAGACAAGCATCTATGGAGAAAACATAGACAGCGTTCCAAAGGAGCAGAAGACCCAAATCTATAGCGAACAAATGGAAACAGGAGGTACACCATCTGGAGAGGCTACACAGATTTATAGTGATTCCGAAGGAACAGTTACAAGTGAACCTACAGTTTTGGAGAACGATACTGGAATAATAAGCTGTACAACTTGTGGTTATGAAATTAAAGAGAAATGGGTAAAGTGCCCCAAGTGTATGTCATCCATAAAGAAAAGCTGTCCTAAATGCGGTAGCGAGATAAAAAGCGATTGGAAGGCTTGTCCAGAGTGTGGCGCAGAAATATAATAGAAATATTAATATAATAGAAATAACAATAAAATGCAAATGAGGTGATATTAATGAATCAAACAAAAGGAAGATACTATAGGGTACCTATAATAGCTACTCTAGTTTCTTCACTATCTATTTTAGTAGGATTTATTTTGCTGCTGGCATCAATTTATTCGTTTGTTGTCTTTTCAGATCCAGTGATGCTCTTGCCCTCGATATTTGGAATTTTATTCATAATAGTCGGATATTTCCTATATAAAGGTAGAAATTGGGCAAGATTTGGGGAAATATTACTCTTAGTGGGGCTTTCAATTGTATCTTTAGTTGCAACTAAAGTCCCCCAATTAGGAGAAGTAATCGGAAAAATAATGTATATCGGTGGTCTCCTTTTACTACCTTTGCCCATACTAGGGATATCGTTAATAGTGATTCTGTTGCTAGTTTTACACAAAGGGACAGCCCAATACTTTAAATATCTAGAGGAGGTAGGAACTATAAGCTTTAAAATAAATAAAGATAAGAGGACTGAAAATATGCCAGAACAAACATTATACAGCAGACCCTCGTCAGCATCAACATATGGTGGTACCCAATCAATGTCAGGAGGTATAAGAATAAATCCAACTCCCACCCAATCCTATAAAAGAACTGGGGATCCTTACGGTGAAACCATGTTGAGGGATGGATTAAGGAGGCCTGGAATGCAAACACCTGGTGCAGCAAGGCCACAAGATGATAAAACTGTTGTCGGAAAGAAGATTGAAACGGCAGCAAGCCCCTCATATATTTTATACCACCCAAAAGAAACTATACGGGTCGTAAATGAAATCTACAGGATTTTTGGTAGGGAAGACTTTGAAAGATTTGTTACTCCACTAGAGGCTCAGTCAATTTCCAGAAATGCTAACGGTGGCCATTTTAGAATAACTATGTCATTAAGTCAAGAGAATGACAAGATTAAGTATTTTGTGGAAGATTTAGATAGCAGTAATGGTACGCTTGTCAATGGAAACGAAATTAAAAGAAAAGGAAAAGTTCCTTTAAATCACTCCGATGTTATAACAATAGGAAAAACTGTAAAGGTAGAATTTAAAACTTTATAAATTTTTTAATATTTTTTATAGATAAAGGGCATATACGGGCCTCGGATAGGATCATAAGCAAAACATATTTGATCTCCATCTTCTAATTTGATATAATTATAGGGCAATTCTTTGAGGTTAATCCACTTATTGTTTTTATAGACAAAAATACCGTTTCCAGTATTTACGTCAACTGCAAACCAATCTGAATTTCTCCTTTCAAGTTGCAAATATCCTGAAGAAGGAGGGCCCCTGGACATAAAAAAAACTGGCCCTGGCTCCATTATTTCAATATTGGCTTGTCCTGTTCCTCCTTGGGTTCTATCCCTCGCAATAGTAATTAATTCTGATCTCAAAGGCACTATATGATTACCTATTATTATCCTTGGGATTCCAGAATAATTTTCATCTGAAGTTTTGCCAGTAATTAGATAATCTGTCATCTCCCTTACAGTTAAGAATCTATCAGAAGGATTTTTAGCTAAGCATTTTTTAATTACATCAGACATTTTTTCTGGCATATTTTTGTTTAGCGAAGAAGGGGATATCGATAATCCTCCCTCCTGCAATTGATATGGTTTCGGCTCTTTTCCAGTAGTTATATAAAATAGCAAACCACCTAGAGAGAATATATCGCTCTGCGGTGAAGGTGCACTACCGTTTAATTGTTCAGGTGCCGCCCAACCCGGCGTTCCTATGACTGTTTCGGCTTCTTTATAACCACTTTTTGCAGTTCCAAAGTCAATTAATATTGGATTATTATTGTCCATCAAGATATTTTCAGGTTTAATGTCTCTATGTATAATATTCATCGAATGCATATAATCGATAGCGTTTAATATGGGTACAATAACACGCATTGTTTCTTCTTCGGAAGCAGGGTTATCCCAGTATATTTCTTTTAAACTTTTACCTTCTATATAGCGCTCAGCTATTATGGGGAATCTTTTAGGATTACCAATATATTCGATAGTGTCAATGTACTCTACTATGTTTGGATGCCTTAGTATTGACAAAAAATCATTTTCAATACATATCTTCTCAATTTTGATATCGTCATTTTCACCATCGCATTTAGGTGCCTTTAATACAACGGTATAACCTCGTGAACTATGGGCAAGGTAAATTACCCCCATTCCACCCTCTTTTAGTTTGCTAATAACATTATAAGTGGCACCTGAAAGCCCTCTTAATTCGTCTCCACGTTGTAAAATAAAAATCACCTTCTTTTGAATATTATAATAGAGATATTGTCTTTTCCACCGAATTCTTTAGCAGCACGAATTAGTTCGTTCACTTTTTCCTTAACCTGTAATTTTTCGTGAATTAAAATTTTTCCTATGTACGAATCATCCTGAACCATATCAGTAAGACCGTCAGAACATATTAAGATCCAATTGTTTATACCAATAAGGAAATCACCGATATCAGGATTTAAAGGTACAGATGTAATACCTACAGCCTGGGTAATCACATTAGAGGCAACTTTTGTTCTTGCTTCAGCTTCAGTAACCCCATATCTTTCCATATACATGCCTAGTTCAGAATGGTCTTTTGTAACTCTCTCTATCCTCTCTTCTGAGTTATCATCCCTATAGGTCATGTAAACTCTAGAATCACCGACATGTGCATAATACAAATGATTTCCATTCAAGAATACAATTTCAAGTGTTGTCCCCATGTTGGACATTTCAGGATTATATTTTGCCATATTGAGTATATTTTCATGTGCCGAATAAACAATATCCCTTAAAATATCCTTAATGTCGCTACCAGTTAAGTTCTGAGCGTTTAGCAGTTCTTTCTTTCCACCCTCAATTGCAGTTTGAATAGCAATTTTACTTGCTATCTCCCCTGCATTGTGTCCTCCCATACCATCTGCAAGAACAAACAATACTCTAGATCCGTCTTTATTTAATGTAACTCCAATTGAATCTTCATTCAATTCTCTTTTTAAACCGACGTCAGAATTTGCATAGAATTCTAGTTTTTTTGGATGGAATAATGTTCCATATTTATTTGAGTTAAAAACTAAAAACGTTCTTCCATCCAAGTATCTAGATATTGTTCGATCTTTAATAGGTCTAGGGCCCTTATTGTTTGATAAGAAGAATATATAGTATAATACAAAAAGGATAGTTAATATTACTATGATAATTGCGATTATTAATAATATAACTGGCCAGGGATCTCCTATATTTTCAACTTTGGTCTCTTGTGTATTAATCTCATTTTCCAGGATTAGTTTTTGATGATAGTTGAGCTTTAAACTATTCACTTCACTCGATAAAGTTTTTAAATCACTTAAAATATCATCTTTAGACTTTGTTTCGCTGAGTTCATCTTTTTCCAAATTAGAAATATCTTCCAATGTATTGTGAAAATTTTTAAAAAACTCATATCTATTCTTAACCCAATTCTCTTTTCCTTCAGAAAATATTATTATACTATAATCTTTAAAGTAGTTATCCCAGGTATTCTTGTAGTTTACACTAATTTTATTAATGGCGCTATAATTAAAATTACTATCATTCATAAATTTTTCATTCATAAATTTTTCATTATTTATCAATGAAGTTAATAAAGGTGAAATAGCATCAGACTCTTCTTTTATAGACTTAATTCCATTATATTCTTCTTTCAACTCTTGATTGAGATTCATTAAAGAATTTATATCGCTTTTTAATTTTGTTAGGTTTGAATTATTTATTAATTTTGTTACATTTGAATCACTTAGTTTTGTATTAATTTCCTTTAATTTTTTTTCTCTTTTATCGAAATTATCCTTATAAGTATCCCCAATATTTTGCAGATACTCACTAATTGTTTGATCTGATTTATTATAATCATTTAACAATGTACTTAGTTCATTCTTATAGGTATTATTAAAAATTTCATTATTCAGATTAACTATTGCGTATGCTATTTTTATTTCTTCAAGAATTTCCTTTGCGGCATTTAGATCGTTATTTCTAATATTATTTTTAGCCTCTATAAGTTTACTATTAGTTTCTTGGATATCAAAATCCTTATAGATTTTAGTTCCTTGGATATGAAAATCCTTATGGGCTGGGGATGCCTCCACAACTGTAGAAATTGAAAAAATTAATAGCACAAAAACAGTTAAAATGGCCCTAAAATTAAATCTCTTCAAACTCAATCCCCTCCACCGTAACTCTTAGCCTTCCACCTAAGTCTATGGTGTCTCCGGATTTAATGACAAAAATTCCCTTCCCTTGGATTTCTGCCCCATTTACCAATGTTCCATTGGCACTTCCAACATCCTCAATGCATACTTCATTTTCCACTTCTGTGAATTTAAAATGCCTTCTAGAAATATAGGATAGAACTGATGGAGGAAAGAAATTCTTAAAATCCTCCCTACCCGAAGGCGATATAGAATTAATAGGTATTCGAACTCTATTCCCATTTGCACTCAAGATTACGGATTTTCTTTTTAGGCTCTCCCCACAAAACGGGCAAAAAAATCTGTCATCTTTTGGTACTTCGGAAACATTAGCGTTACAATTTGGGCACTTAACTTTAGGATCTTTGACTTTATCTTTTCCAAACTTCATTTCATCGCCCTCCTTTAGGCTCCCCACACTTTGGGCAATGGCTCCAGTAATCCTTTAGGATATAGCCACAGTTTGAGCATTCTATGCTCTTCTTCCTTCTTGAGAGGACTATTCCGATTACCGCCAATATTAAAACTGCGGCAACTAAAATAATAGAAAATATATTTGTGCTTTTAGCTTCCATACTGCCCAAATATTCCCTTACTCCAGATTTGAATTTGTCTAAAGAATCTTTGGATTTTGAATACTCTCCAGTTTCCCAGTAGGACAGCGCCATTTTATAGTTGTTATCAATAGTTTTTAATAGAGGTTCACCCTCAAATGTGGGGATATTTTCTTCCTTTGTCTTCTTAAGAAAAGATTGATAGTCTCTCTTAGCGTCGCTTAGTTCTTTCTCTAAATTTAATATATTTTCAAAACTATAAAAATCGAGCCAATAATCATTTAAGAACACTATATTAAGTTTCCCGTTTTTATCTAGGTATCCGCCAACATCTGAGTTATTTATATTCTGCACATTCTTATTTATTACTAGCTTTTTTTCATCTCCTTGGATTACAAATATCTTTCCTTTGTTAGTCAAAACAAGTGTTTTATCCCCCAAAATATATGCTCCCAAAATCTTGTCTTTTTTATAGCAACCTTTTAGAATATCTTTTCCATTAAAAGAGAATTGATTTTGAAGCGAATCATTATCCATTAAATATAAACAGCCTTCAGTTGAGGCGATAGCTAATCTAGAGTCATCATTTGCTATTAGTTCTGGGTTTCCTTCAAGAGAGAGTATTTTAGAAAGCTTGGGCTCTTGATTATATGAAAGAATGTAAACTGATTTTTCTGCTGGTATTAGTATATTATCTTTATAGTGCTGAAATTTTTTTAACCATCTTCCTAAATTATTTTTCCACAGTAAATTTAGGGACTGATCATAAATTGAAACATCGCCGTTTGCCTCTCCAAAAACTAATTTATCATTTAATGAAGCAAACGATGTTAAATCAAAATTTGACACTTTTTGGCTTATTAGATCCCCTGATGGAGAGTAAACATATGCTATCCACTCCCTTTCGGGTGAACTTATGTCTTTAAGGGTAATTACTGCAAGGTAACCCTTATCATCTATAATCGCCCTCTTAGTGTCTCCTAAATGAGGCACAAATTTGTATATTATCCTCTTGTCATGATTGAATACATAGATTTTTTTATCCTGAGTTCTGATAGACATCATATTTCCTGAAGATACAATCTGGGTAATTTTAGAGCCTAGAGAGTCTAGGAGAATGGATTTATTTGAATTCATATCTGCCCTATACACATTACCATTTTGTGTAAAATAAACGATATCATTATCCTTGATATCTATATGCACTATCTGATTTTCTGAAACAATAGAAGTGTTATAAAAATTTGAAGTGTTTCCCGAAACAATAGATAACGATATAATTAATACAACAATTGCCAAAATTAATGATTTTGCTTTCATGATTAATTAAAACAGATATTAATATTTAAAATTAATGGATTGTTTTAAGATTAAAAACTGAAAAACAATCTATTCTCTTTTTAGTTTTTCTTAAATACTGACTCGTAAACAAATTTTCAATATCTTAGACAACAAAATCTTTATATGTATTCAAAATATAATTCATTTGATTTCTATGAAGGGCCATTTCTGTAGCGGGTGTGGGAAAAAATTAGAGGCTGATTGGAAGGTATGCCCATATTGCCAAATTGCCTTAAAAGAGGAATGCAGCAACTGTGGCAAGGGTATAGATATTAATTGGCATTCTTGCCCTTTCTGCGGATCTCAAATTCATAAAACTACAATTGAAGAACATAAGACTCAGATATATTCTGACTCCACGCCGGATGAAACAAAGACACAGATATATAGTGATGAGAAAAATACTGATTTTCCAATAGCAGAGGATTCAAAAGTGTCCGATGAAACGCCCTCTAGCAATACTAATAAGGATAAAATAGCTGCAGTTGCTATAGTTGGAGCCATTATACTTGTTGCAGTTGTTTTCTCAATGCCCAATGCCGATAAATACTATAACGAAGGAATGGCCTTATATAATCAAGAAAAGTATGATGAGGCTATAGCAAAGTTTGACAAGGCTTTAAAGATTGACCAAAATCATGCCAAATCTAAGGAATACTCTGCATATGCATGGTACTACAAGGGAGATGTATTTTATGATCAAAACAAATACTCCGAAGCCATAACTTGCTACGACAAGGCGATTGTAATTGATCCTAACTATGCATATGTATGGTGTAACAAAGGTAATGCACTTTATAATCAAAACAAATACTCCGAAGCCATAACTTGCTACGACAAGGCGATTGTAATTGATCCTAACTATGCATATGTATGGTGTAACAAAGGTAATGCACTTTATAATCAAAACAAATACTCCGAAGCCATAACTTGCTACGACAAAGCTCTTGCTATTAATCAAAATTATACACGTGCATGGAATAGCAAAGGTCTTGCACTTGACGAACTAGGTAAATACTCTGAAGCAATAACTTGCTACGACAAGGCGATTGCAATAGATCCAAATTATGCTTATCCTTGGTACAACAAAGGTCTTGCACTATTTAATTTAAAAAAATATGACCAATCAATACCAAATTTTGAAAAATATCTCAAATTAGTTCCAAATGACGCGGATGCACAAGACTATATTAATCAGTCATATTTCTGGATAAATTATAATGATGGCGTATCATTATACGATAAAGAAAAATATGATGATGCAATATCCAAATTAGATAAGGCTTTACTATACGCCTCTAAGAGCAAAATTAGTAAAACAGATAAAGACAAAGCTACTCATGATTTAGCAATAGTGTGGAATGATAAAGGAGTTTATCTTTCTAATCAATACAAGTACTCAGTTTCAGAAGAATTAAAATGCTATGAAAAAGCTATTTCTCTTGACCCAAACCTTGCTCTACCTTGGTACAACAAGGGAGTTGTATTTTATGATCAAAAGAAATATTCTGATGCTATAACTTGTTATGACAAGGCGATTGCAATAAATCCAAATTATGCAAAAGCGTGGTGGAATAAAGGGATTGTACTTCAGAAACTTAATAGATACACAGAAGCTAATACATGCTTCAATAAAGCAAAGCAACTAGATCCAAAATATTTATATTGGTAGAATATGGCGGTAAATAGTTTTATTGTACCAGTGATATTATGATAATATTATTCGGATCAAAAACAAGAATATCACCAACTAAAAAATACTGAACTCTAGCATCCTGTTAAAACATTCTCTCCTTTTTGACCAATAGAAGATTTTGTAGCCTCAGAAGGATACCCAATTGATCTTACCTCTTCCCAATTAGGAAGATTAAGGCTTCTTAATATTTTTGATTTTCCCAAAAGAAGCAATGAATTATAATCAATTTCTAAGTAATTGCTCTTTAGTTTATTTTTAATCTTTAACCAGGGAACTTTTCCATTGCATCTAGGACAAACATCCTTAATATAGTCCTCATAGTAACAATAGGGGCAAAAGTGATAAAATGGCTTCTTTTTTTGATTGTCCATTATTTTGTAACCCAAATATAGAATCAATGGATAATCTATAAAGAGTATAGATAAAAAATATAGATTTGAAACACAACGTTTACTAAAAATATAACTTAATTTAGATTTCATGCATTCACCGAGCAACAATCCTAATATTTTGAATTGATTTACTTAAATAGTATTTTTATAAAAACATTTCTATTGATCAAATTTAATGTTAAAAACAAAAATTAATAAATGAATTGTATTTAATTAGAACATGGATTATAAAGATTATTTCGATAAAGGAAACAAATACCATGATCAAGGTAAATACGAAGAGGCAATTAAAGCATATACAAAAGCAATTGAGTTAAATCCTAATGATGATGATATCTTTTTTAATCGTGGCAACGTTTACCATGACATAGGAGAACATGATAAGGCAATTAAGGATTATACAAATGCGTTGTCACTTAATCCCAAAGATGCAGATACCTATAACAATCGGGGTATAGTCTATTATGATATTGGAAAGTATGATGAAGCCCTTAAAGATTATACAAAAGCAATTGAGTTAAATCCTAATGATTCAGATTTTTATAATAATAGAGCTGAGGTTTACTATGAAATTCAAGATTACGATAACGCCATCGAAGATTTTACAAAAGCAATTGAGTTAAATCCTAATGATGCAGATTACTACTATCAAAGAGGGAATGCTTTATTCAAAATGAATGATTTAGAAGGTGCTATAAGAGATTATAAAATTGCAAATGAGCTAAATCCAAAATTATCTGATGCAAATATCAAGTTGGAAGAAGCATATACAGCCAAGGGCTATAATTCAACGGGTAATATAAACAATAGTGTTCTTCAAAGTCAAACTACAGATTCTGTAATAGAAGAAACTAAAACTCACATCTATTCTGAAGGTAGATGCTTTGCATGTGGGGCAATTATTGAAAAAGATTGGGTGCGTTGCCCCTTCTGTTTAGAGTTCATCACTAAGTCTTGCAAGAACTGTGGAATGAAGATAGAAGAGGGGTGGAAGGCATGCCCAAAGTGTGGAGAGATATTTAGATAAGAAACCCAAAGAATAAGAATTTAACTTCTGTTTTTACCAATTATAGACTCCCACAAAGTTTCATATTTTGTCAAAGTTCTAGTTTTTTGAACATCTCTATATTTAGTAATATCCCTATATTTAGTAACATCTCTATACTTTGTAACTTCTCTTGTTCTTGCGATATCCCTATATTTTGTAACAGGTGAACATTTTTCTATTTGTTCTGATTTATAATCCCATTTGCCCCACACAGAGTTTAATATTGATATCTTTGATTGAAAATCTATTTCTTTTGTTTCATAAGGGGCCAAAACAATAGTTTTAGAAATAGTTTCAGTTGCATTACTAGTCGGAGTATAATTCGCATTGGAGTATGGGTATTTACTCCCATCAAAAAAATATGCATTCACTTTAATTGAAATATACTCTTTTTCATTATTAACGAATTCAAGTTTATAGCCCCAATACAAAATTTCCGTCCAACCTATTTTATTTACTGCATAATTTGGATATACATATCTACATTCATTGGCTACGTAAGACTCTTTTTCGTAATAAGTTTCTGTTACCTGATAAGGCTCCTGAACGGTGTATGCTTCAGTATCTTTATATGGCTCCATTTCAGTATAGGATTCTTCAACATAATAAGGCACTTTTATTACATTCAAAAGAACTAAAGATATGACAACTACACCAATTATAACAAAAATAGATTTATAATTGCTAGAACGATTACCTTCTAAGAATTTTATTCTTTCGTTTCTGTTCTCATTATATAGGGTATCAGAATAAATCTGGGTCTTTGTTTCAACGGGAGAATTATCTGAGTATATCTGTGTTTTATGTTCTAGTGGAATCTCTTTAGGGTATATAGGAGTTATCTTTTCTCTAAATGAATCATTAAAATCATGTTTTGTACAGTTTGGACATTCCTTCCACTCAGTATTAATTACTTTACCACAGATTTTGCATATAGTTTTCAGCTTGGAATTGCAGTAAGGGCATTTTATTGCATATTTGTTAACCTCAGCATTGCAGTATGGGCAGAATGAACGTTCCATTAAAATCATCTATTTCTAGTTTTACATATATATAAAGATATTTAATAATGTATTTTGAGATATTATTTCTAGTATAATGTACATCTTCTCTATAAATTACTATTTTGCGTGAAATAAATACTATCTTTCAATAGAAGTTGGGAACCTTAAAGGATCCTTTAATCTGAATGCCTCTTATAAGTAAACTTGAAAATGCTTTGCTTCATAAAAAAAATCTACAAACATATCTATCAAGGCATCTTGCCTATAAAAATTATTAGAGGCTCTTAGGATCTAAGATTTTAAGGTCTATCGTGATTAAATATCAAGATTAATCCATTTATTGCTGTAGATGGGAAATATAAAATACTAGTTTTAGGCTTTGGAAACATTGCTCCAATCCATTCTAGCCTGACTTTTCCTTTTCATCGCACAATAGGCTATAGTCACAGTTATAGCACTCCTTTCCAGGAGTTGGCGAAAACTCTTCACTCATAATTCCACCTATTATGCCAAAAATCTCCTTCTTTATGTTTTCTATATCCTCTTCCCTTGGCTCTATCACGACTTTTTTATTGTGGCGTAGGTACCAAAGCCCGACCTGCTTTGGCCTTTTGCCAAATAGCTCACTTATAGCCATGTCATATATCAAAAGCTGTAAATCCTTCCTAAGCTCATTTTCTGATATGGTGCTTTTTGACGTCTTGTAGTCCCAGATTATGTAGTCATCCCCGTTCCTATCTATCCTGTCTATAAATCCAGTTATCGAGTAATTGCCTAAATTCATCGTGAAATTCCTTTCCACATCAACGATCTCTGTTGTCATTTTCTCCTGCTCTTCTAAGAAAGTCTCTAGTATTTCAACTGCATCCTCCCTTGCCTGCCTTTCTGCTGTCTCGTTTTCATAGCCGTCTCCTTCCCAGTAGGCATCAAGGTACTCTAAAGCTAGATTAATATCTATCTTTTCCCCTTCCATTATCTTTTTTGACAGGGCCTCAATCACATCATGGACTGTTCCCCCAAGATCAAAGTAAGGCTTTGGAAGCCTTGGAATTCTGTAGACATAACCATATTTGTAGACTCTTGGGCATCTGTTATATGTGTTAAACTGGGATGCAGAAAATGTGAGCTCTTCTTCTATTATATTCTCCTTACTTATCTCTCCATCTTCGATCTGCTTTAGAATGTCAGCATAATCAGGTTCCTTTACATCCTTTACAATCGAAAGCGGCTCCCCGCCCCTTATCTTCTCTAAGACCATCAGCTTTGGTGGGATCTTAGCATAATCCATCCTATGCAGGTCTGACACTATCTCTTGAATGTAGTTTTGCCGTATTAGCCCCCTTATAGTTTCTTCCTTTATTGTGATGGGGTCTTGTTTTGGTGAGATAAAATCAATGTCTGGATTGTTCTTGTAATTGATCTCATTTAGGAACTCACTTTCCTTGGAATCCCTTTTGTTGTCCCCGTACCTTTTTGCGTATGTGATGATGAGCTTCTTTTCCGCTCTTGTCATCGAGACATAAAAAAGCCTCCTCTCTTCCTGGATGTGAAGATCTCTTTCACTAAATTCACTCTCCGCCCCGTTCAATAGCTCTTTTGGTATCTCAAATTTGTCGCTCCTATACCTTGTTGGAAGCCTTCCGCTCACAAGGGCTGGAACAAAGACAACTGGGAACTCCTTTCCCTTTGCGGTGTGTATTGTCATGACCTGTATGACATTATTTTCACTTAGAGTTTCAGTCTTTATCTCAAAGTTTGAGGCATAGTCAATAAAATCAATAAAATCCTCTAGCTCGCTGTCTCTATAGATATTATAGTAGTCGACTGTAAACGCGTAAAACTGATTTAACAGGGAAATGTTTCTTTTGTTATCAAGAATAACTTCATACCTATAGAAGTCAATATCAAAGAGTATCTTGTATACGAACTCCGGTAGCTTTAGGGTATTTTTTTTAGAGACGATCTCCTCTAACTTTTTCTTTATGTCGCCAAATTTATCTTTATCGACATCCATTTCCTCTAGCTTGCCAAACGCCTCGTAAAGGCTAAGCTTGTTTTTGTGGGCAAATCTAGAAAATCTTTTGACTTCAACTGGCCTAATAGACGCCTGTTTTCTCTGCAATACCCTTGCTATCTCAATGTTTGAGTCGATTGGATTTAGAGCAATCTTTAGAAATGAGATGACATCCTTTACAAGCGGCTCCCTGAAGAAATCACTGTTTCCTATAAACTCATAGGGCATCTTGTGCTTGTCAAAGAGGTCTATTATAGGCTGAGCATCCTTCTTTCTCCTTACAAGGACGGCAATATCTTTGTAATTGTATTTCTTTAGAAGCTCTTGAGTAGTGTTTAAAATGAAACGGGACTCCTCCTCATCATTTTGAAGTTCTGAGACTATTACCTTGTCCCCATCTTCGTTTTCAGTGAAAAGCCTCTTTACAAATCGTTCAGGCTTGTTTGATATCAGCTTGTTTGCAACGCTTAGTATGTTTTTTGTGCTGCGGTAGTTCTGCTCTAGGATTATTTCTTTATAGTCTTTGTAAGTTTCCTTAAACTCTGAGATGTTTGTGAGATATGCGCCCCTAAATCTGTATATGCTCTGATCATCATCGCCCACGACTGTAATGTTCCTGTGCTTTGCTGTGATTAAGTTCACAATCTGAAGCTGGACGAAGTTTGTGTCCTGGAACTCATCAATCAATACATACTTGAATCTCTCCTGATATTTACTTAGGATTGTTTGGCGTGTCATAAGTAAGTTGTAAATCTTTGCCAGCATATCCCCGAAGTCTAAAAGATTGTTCCTTGTCTTGTAATCCTCATAATGTTTATAGGCCTTTAAGATGTCCTTTAGGGTGAGCAATCGCTCTGTCTCTTCTTCATCTAAAATTTCACCAGATTTCTTTTCGATATAGGCCTCTAGCTTTTCTATCGTGATAAACTCATCTTTGAACTTTGAGATGATTTTCCTTAATTCTTCGACGAGTGTTATGGGTTTAAATCCTATTTTTATGAACTCAAACTGGAACGAATCAATGTTTTTGATAAACCATACAAGCTGCGCTGTGTCCTCTATCACTTTGAGTGGCGAGTTCAGTTTGAGCTCTAGGATATTGTCTTCAATAATCTCCTTGCAGAAGGAGTGGAATGTCGTTATCGTGATTCCTTCCTTTGGGCCGACAAGCTCATTTACCCTTGAGAGCATCTCAGCTGCAGCCTTATCAGTGAATGTTAGGGCAAGTATATTTTCTTCAGGCACACCAGAGGATACGAGATAAGCTATCTTTTTTGTGA
>Ga0255342_1001853_pt1 | contig 28019 bp, 31 predicted proteins | sample wastewater_treat_3_FD_192416 | JGI IMG/M metagenome (GOLD analysis project Ga0255342, IMG submission 192416) | Wastewater microbial communities from Lulu Island WWTP, Vancouver, Canada - plant14 | ecosystem: Engineered > WWTP > Wastewater > Unclassified | place: Canada: Vancouver, British...
TATTTGAAAACAAATTCTTCAATTAATGTATTCAACCTGCTGATATACGGATTACCATGCTCGTCATAATCTTTTCCAGTGACAATAAGGCGGGCAATTTTATGTTTACCAGCCGGGGTATCATTTATTGTCGATTTGATTGATAACAAGTTTTTAAGATATAATTCTGCTTCCTGTTCTTCCCAGTCATAATCACCATGTTTGATGCGCAATAAGGTATACCCGTTTCTTTGTGCTTCAATATCCCTTACGGTATCATAAAATGCCCGTCTTTCATCCCTGTCAATCGGATCATTATCTATTGAATTAATCCTGTCACAGGCTTCCAGCCAAATTTCTTTTGAATAATGTAGATTAATGTTTTCCGGGTAATGTTCTAATGTTATTCTCCTTGCTTTTGAAAAATGCTGCCTCTCATCATATTCAATAATGAGTTTTTGCTTTTCAATCACTATATCACTTGAAAGCGGGTAATTAGATTTCTTAAAACCTTCGTGTTGCCGATAATTGGATAATGCTGAAACAATATCCACATATTCTGATGGCAAATTGTTTTTATCGGGAGTCCTGAGCCAGTCAAACTTCTTTTCAGTTTCAATATGTCCATAATGTTTCTGTAATAACCTCTGCAATGCGTTTTTTTGACTCACAGCACTCAATGACCTTCCGGGGAGACTTCTATCCGGCTTGGTATCGATCCTTCTTTCTGGAGCAGCATTATGGCTTGATTTTGGATTTATGGTGTTCTTATGGTACTCAACCTGAAAACCAAGTTTTGTAAAGAACTTGACAGTTTGTTCTCCACCTTCGTATTCCTGTTTTGAAATCTCTTGCTTGTTGGCTACGTAATAAGCCATACCACGGATGTGTTTCGCTGGGTACTTTTTATCGTTATAAATCAAAAATGTATTTCGTGGTTCAGGATATGTCTTATGTGATGCATCGAAGAGTTCGATTGCTTTAATGACATCCTCTGTTGTTATGTTATTCCAAAGTGTACTCATCACTGACATGCTTTTTAAGGAATTTCAATCTTTCTCCTTGCCGAAGTCCTTTTAATGGTTGCTCGATATGCTTTATGTGCTTTATTATTGGCTTAATATATTCCAGTCCCGCCAAGATTATATACCTGTCATTTTTGAGATCAGATTTTTCGGATAACTGTTGTATGACTTTCTTACCCCATTCATCTTTCTCTTCGTTATCCAACACTTTCAATCCCGGCTTCCTCTTATTTTTTGGCACATTACTTAACGTTACATCATAGGGTTCAATTTCTTTTTCAAGATCAAGAAGATGGTGAAGTGCCGATAGAATGAAAATTTTATCAGGCTTGAGTGAATATGCATAAGCGAGACTGTATTTAAAGAGAGAACTTGTATAAAGGTCTTTTGCTTTCGCTTTACTTCTTCCTTTTTTTGATACACAGGCAATCAGTACAATCTTATTCATAGCGTTGTTGCGGTGCTTTTACTAAAAATGACTAACATGTATATGCGTGTTTTTAGAATTCCATAAATAGTTAAAATTCTCTAAGAACGCTTTGGTAACAGATTCATCTTTAATTATTAAGAATTGTCCAACCTCTGAAAAGATGCCCTCATAACTAAGACCAGTTATTCGCCTAAACCTCGGAATATTTACATATTTTAAATATATAAATTGAGTTGGAGTAAAGTTGCATGAAGTAATAATAACTGTATCATCACAAATAATGTACTTGCTATGCAAATTTGAGTTAGATGAATATTCAGCCGAGGGATGGGATTCATATTTTAGCATAAATTCTTTAAAACTTGTTGTATTTGCAGGTTTCCTTGCACCCATATTATCTCCATTCGAGTTTACATATGTTTGTGATATACATTTGATTTTACAGGTGTTCACCGTATTTGTTAAAAGTTCATTCAAGAAACCATACTTAGATATACTTCCAGTTTGATCACCACCGAATTTAAACTGTTTGGGAATTTGATATTTGAAGGCAGATATATGTTGTGCTGCAATGTATACTCTTTTCTTAGCACCGAATACCATTTGCTTCAATTTCTCTTCCATTAATTCTGGAGAATTTTCATAAAATGGACTTAAAAGAATGTTATTATCATTTGATGGATCAGTTCTAATTTTTATTTGGTATCGAGTATAGTCTGCTTTGAAATCGAACTCAGTTATTAATATTGAATTACTTAGCAAGTCATTGAAAAATATTTCTGTTGGTATATTAATTAGATCGTCATCTTCGCATATGATTAAAACTTCTTCCTTGATCCTATCTCTTACAGCCAATCCTGAAGATGTCAGTACTGTTGTATTTACTTTATTCTTCTGTTTAATGAATAACGATTTTAAGTGTAAAGAATAAGGCATATCGCCCCTTGAAAATGGGTTAACATTTTCGCTTCTGATGAACATATGAGGGAAAAAGAACAGATCAAAATTTTTTATCTTATTTTTATATAACTCTCCAAATATTTTCCTCGCTAAAGAATATTTTGTTTGAGACTCATTGTAAACAAGTTTCTTTGATGTAATATCTACAATATACTGAGGACTACGATCATCGTACCCATCAATAGGAATAGTTATTACCTGTACCTTTACACCTTTATCGGCATACCGACATAACTCTTTGTAAAGGATTTCATTATTAAAAAGATAGGAACATATCTGGATAGAAGTGATTTCGCTTTCAATAGATTTTAGATAAGAAAGAAGTTGTTTTAATAATTCAGGACTTGAACCTTGTGAATAGTATTTTGTTGGGTCGTTATATTGGCTTGGCGAATCAAAGAATGTATAGTACTTACTCATAAGTTAGACCTTTGTTAACATTAAGAAATAAACAGTCTTCCTATCCTTGTCACTTATATCCTTTCTCCACCTTTCTCCATTATTTTTTGCGTCTGGTTCACCAGAGACTTCATTAAATACCCATTTCGAATTTTCAGGTCTGCTAATTAATCCTTTCGCCCTATGATGCTCAGAGTTACTGATTTGACCATACCAGACTCTACGAAGTGAAATTCTGTAAGAATCATGATATTTATCAAAATATTCATCAAAAGTGTAGACTTCAATCTCATTATCATGTAAAACATTAACGGGTGCTTCCAATATAAATTCAGCCGGAAAATTTGAGTCCCCAGATGCGCTGCCAATCAGCATAAAATATTTCAGAATTGACTTGAAGTTAGCCTCTGATAGGAAATCTCTCCAATCACGATCTCGTGATTCCAATTCTCCATTGTGAAATTTTGCAATTTCATCATCAAATGATCTCAACAAAGTTTCAGGATCATCAATATGGATAGAATTAATAACATTGATTAATCCCTTGCGCTGTAGTCTGTTGTAGGCAAAACTGCTACCAGTCTGTTTTATAGAAACGCCTTTGTCATTCAAATAAACATCGGCTTTCTTGTGGCTATCATCGGAATAATATCTGCTAATTTCATTTCGTACTGTTACTTGTACTTTTTCTTTTTTAAATGGAATTTCAATTTTTGTTAAGAGTCCAATATGGTTTAGAGTGATTATATTAAGTCTTGAAAATAGATAAGCCAGTACCTTGGCTTCATTTCCGGGCATAATAATCTTTATTAAAGGTTCTTAAACAATTCTTCCAGACTTAGACCAAGAGCCTTGGATAACTTATGGATATTTTTTAATGAAATATTTCGTTTCCCTGATTCAACCAGATATATATAAGTTCTGTGCAAGTCAGCCTTTTCTGCCAATTTCTCTTGCGAAATATTTTGCTTCTGGCGGAGTGTTTTTATCCTTAATCCAAAGTTTTGCAGAATTTCCATTCATTAAAAGTATTCCAATGAATACAATAAGTCAACAGACAATAAGTAGCATGATTATTGACAAAGGCTAATGAATGCTATATGTTAATAATTGAAATACAGGGAATTTCCCAAGGATTATTTCATTTATTTAAGTAGGGGATGATTGCTTTTAAGCAGGATTCGATGTTGGAAGAAATTTCCTTCCCCCAAAATCTAATTACTACCCATCCAGATTGGGTTAATATGTTATTCACTTTATTGTCTCGTTCGATGTTCTTTTCGATCTTGGAAATCCAATACTCACGGTTACTTACGATTTTTTGTCTTTTTGCTGCCCAATTGTAACCATGCCAAAATTCACCGTCAATAAATATTGCTATTTTACTCTTACGTATTGTTAAATCAGGTTTGCCAATTATATCATTATTCAATAATCTGTACCTAACCCCCTTACGCCACAGATATTGTCTTAAAATTAATTCCGGTTTTGTGTTTTTGGATTTAATTCTCTTCATCGTGTCAGAACGCACACGAGTTGTGTTAAAACCATGTTTAGATAAAAATTCAGGCATATTCTTTTAGAAAAGCCTCAAAACACCTTGCTTTGAGTCTTCAATGGTTGTTCCAAGTAATTCACCATTTAGTTGTCTTTTTATTTGCAATGCCAATTCATAAGCAAAATTTACAGGAACTGCATTACCGATCATTTTATAACCTGCAGCCAGTGAATCATAATAAAAAATAAAATTATCAGGAAATGTTTGAATTCTGGCACATTCTCTTACTGAAAGTCTTCTGTATAAATGCTCATCTCCCTCAACAAATTTCTTCACATCCTGTTCAACATGGAGCATCTTTGGCGCTTGTGGATGGATTGGAGCATGCCTTCCCCCAGCCTGAATAGTGAAACTTACCTCATCCCATGAACGAACTCTGTTTCTTGACATATATATTGTTGAAAATGAGCCTGTCATGTATTCATGGTTTGGTACAGCACAATCAGTACCATTTGTTTTATTTTTATCTCTTGCTTGAAGTGCATTATCCTTCAAATCCCAAATAGCATTACGCAAGTGTGGGGCGGTTTGTTTTTTCTTTGGAAATACGAAGGTCATGTCCAAATCTTTCCGTAATCCAACAAATATTAAACGTTTCCTATCCTGTGGAACATCATAGTCTTTTGCGTTTAACAACTGTACATTCAAATTATAACCAGCATATTTAAAATGGTTGATAATGTTGCTTAGTGCGTCTGAATGCCTTCCGGCAAGCATCCCAGAAACATTTTCAGCCAGAAAGAATTTTGGTTGTTTATCTTTTAAGATTCTAATAAATTCATAGAAAAGTTGCCCCCGTGCATCTTCGATGCCTCTTAATGCTCCTGCCTCGCTCCAACTTTGGCATGGCGGTCCGCCAATAACACCGTCAAAATCATTTGGAATTTCATCGGATGGAATATCCCTTATACTTCTCCTATCTAATACTGTTTGTGGAAAGTTTTTTTCATATGTTTCCCATATTTCTTTATCATATTCATTTGCCCATATGACATTGAAGCCAGCCTTTTCAAATCCTAAGTCCAAGCCACCTGCTCCTGCAAAAAGTGCGATAATATTCATAAAATGCTATATGTGATTAATTTAGAATTAAGTAATACTGCTGGATTGTTCGGGTTTCTAATCAGCACGTCATTAACAGTAAGAGCCTCATTGTTATTAATTAAGTTCTGGTCATCATTATTGAATTCGTTAAACTTATCCTGCTTCATAATTACTGCCATATTAAACCTGTTCCGCATGTTCATCCTATGCACATAATCAAATACTGAACATGGATTTTCGATTCCCCACATTCCTCTTACACGTAAATATGTAATACCTAAAGGGTCAACCCTGTTCACTCTGCCTAATTCATTTGTTTCAGCAAATTCAACATCAGGTATTGCTGTGATCCCTTGTGAAATTGTGTTCTTAATCCGTTCATATATTTGACGGTCTGCAGCATAACAATCTCCATAAACAAGCCACAGAGTTAAAAGGTTTCTATCATCTGTGTGTCCCACAGCGTAAATAATATCTTTCTCTTCCCACTGCTCACAGTCTCTGCATGCATTGGTAATTAACGGGTCATTTGAATGTAGTTTTGACTTTGGATAGGAACTATTTAATGCTAATCCTGAACGAGCAGATTGTATCTTTTTTACCTCAACGGCATCACCACCCATAACAATAAAATCAGGGGGATTATTTTGTGTACCTATATATGAAAAGGTTCTGGAATATGTCAATATTCTTTCGTTTTCATCCTGACAGTTAATTGTTCCTGCAAATGCATCCTTTATATATTCTTCAAGAGCATATCCAACATTATTAATTCGATTCCGTCCCCTGAAATACAGCATCAACTCTGTAACAGGGTTCTGAGATATATTATTGATCGCATGAAGAATATTACTCATCAATAATCATTTTAAGCATCAAATCTACCAAATGGAAATTAATAAATTAACACAATTGGATGTAAAGATACAAACAAATAAATGTCCGAACCTTCGATAAATTGAAGTTGTCCCTTATTATTTTAACTTGCGTAAAATGTCAAATTCAACTGGATAGAATTCTGGACTTGGGCATTCATTAGTTCCGACAGTAAAAGTATTCAAGTAAATGGTATCAGAAGGCGATGCCCAAACATTATAGTATCTTTTAATTGGATTACCATTTTTACCCAAAGGGTAATTTCTGTTTTTTTCTATAGGGTCGGTAGAAAACTGTTCTAAATGTTCAAATCCCAATTCGGTAAATAAATATTCAAATTCTTTCCCGACAGAAAGAATTATGTTAAAATCTGCATTTTTAAGAATAATTTCAGCAGGTTTGATTACGTGTTCATATAAATGAGAAACTGAATATTCTTTAAGCACATTACCATCCGAGAATTTTGTATGCCACGGGCATATTTGAATAGCGAAAGGGTACTTTGTTGAGGAACTTAATCTCATTATCCATTGCGCTCTTGTATTCCACCATTTCCCTATATTGGTATCTTTATACTTATTTAAGTATGGAAAGGATTTTGCAAACACATAATAATTACCTTCTGACAGAAAATCAGTAAAAAACAAACCAGATGAATGTTTTTGGAGTTGATAATTTACACCACCATATGGGTTTAAATTTAAAATAATGGCGGAGAAGTCCCAAGGATTACCATAAAATGGCTCTGGCAATGCATCAGCATTTCTTAAAAGGCTTTCAAATTTACTCCAGTAGTTGTTTTCAGACTGAAAAAAAACAATAGGGTTTTTATTCCAATCATTTACAAACTTCTTCCAGTAATCAACATATTCCTGAACTGTTTTCATGTTTAACAAATTTCTTATCCCTGCTAAATAGGCAAGCATTTATAAAACACTTACACCTTTAGGATACATCAATATGAATTTATCTAACTGATTAACTAATACATAATAATGGTTTTTACCATTCGGATGTGTTAAAAATATTCTAATCAAACCTGCTCTTGCTTTATTTTTAATGTAAGAATTCCATTCGAAGCCACGATAATCAGGATGACGGGGATATTTTTTTGCATAAAATCTTTGAAATTCACCTGCTTTAATATAGCAACCCTTCAATCCAGTTGTATTTTGATCACTTGATATAAGATCAATTAACATATCATATTTTTCTTCAAGCCATTTACTATTATCTTCTTTATTTGCCATATTATCATGCTTATTTTAAATCTCAAACTAAAATTTCAAATAAAAGATTCTAACGCCTCTTTCAATGCCACCTGTAACTCATTGAATATGCCTGACCAAGAGTCCTATAGTATTCTGAATTGGCTGGATTCTTATTGACTAATGATTTTAATATCGGTATCGCCTCGTTGAACTTGCCACGCTGGCATAAATTATTTGCCCGGTTGAATTCAACATTTTGTGCAATAATTCCACTTGGATTAACAACAATTTCAGCAAATCCCTTTCGAATTCTGACATCAGGTCGGATGTCTGCAACGGTATAATAATCAGTCAATACTTTTGCAGTTAGTTCTTCGTCATCCATTTTGCCTTTCAGCACCGGGAAGAGTTCTTCAAGAAAACTGCCGATCTGGTGAATAATTATCATGCTAATATTTAATGGTTTACGTTTTGAAGCAAAGGTAAGTATTTTGTTTCACTTTTTTATTTATGGATGCCCGAACATAAACCGATTGTAATCCATTATTACCAGTGTTGATGACTTTAGTCGATTCAATTGTGAAAACACTGAACCGTAGGGTTAACTCCTAATTGAGCGGGTATCTTTACTGGTTAGAGATCGTTGATTTGTCACCAATATTTTGGTGTTTATCAAAGGTGCGCTTATTCAACCACAAAATTTTGCAATAAAAATTGCCATTTATACGTATAATGATCAACAACAACGAATTTCGAAGTGTGATAGTTAGTAAATAATACGTTCTTTTAAGTTTTCCAAGTGAAGTGTTAATGGTTATCAAAGGCGGGTATCAAAACCTGCCTTTGACATATTAAAAGTGTAAATCTTTTAAGTAAAAATCCGGAAGCGATTTTAAAAGGCAATGGGGCGATAGATTAGATTTTAGCGCAAAGGGAAAGGTACGCCCTTCTGGATAAGTAATTGTAATTAATTAATGTTTAACTAAAATAATCAATTATGAAAAAAAATGTCACAAACGAAGAAATGAAAGGTATACTTTCTGATTATGTTAAAATGAAAGATGGAACGATTGATGACCTAATATCAAAAGGTGATTACGATGGATTAGACGAATTCTATAAAAGCGAAGAATTAAAAAAATTCCGTACTATTTGTGATATGGACGGTATGGAAGATGAAAATGGGAATGAATTTGTTATGTTCTTTGATGAAAGCAGTGAATTTGAAAAATATGTTGTTTATACAGTAAATGTTAAGACGTTAGAGGTTGGTGTTCTGCTAATTGAGGATGATTTTAAGAAAGCAGATAGATTTTTTTACGGATTTAAGTATTCTGATAACTATTTCGAAATTGAAGACAATCTTGATGATGGTGAATTTTTAATGTCAAATGAGGAAGATGGAGTTTGCGTTAATTACGTTGAGAAAATTGAAAATAATGAAATTGTCAGCACAATTGAGTTGAATGAGTATCGAATAAACAAGGGACTTCAACCAATTGACTTTAATCCACTTGAAGATTTGTACAGATGTGCATAGTGTTTTCTAAGGTGGTTGCACTAAAGGCTGGCAACTAACCAGCCTTTTTAGCATGTCAACACTAATAATTATTTTTGCTTTTGTAATTTAAATAATTAATTAATAGGAATTTACATAATTCTTAACCTGCGATATCACCATAGTTTAATCGCCAAGACTGAGTGTCATCACCAATTAATTGAACAATCCTGCTGTTTCGGCTTACGCAATAACAAGTTGTTCGGGTCTTCCCTTTTCTTACTGATTCAAAACCACGTTCTGCCAATAATTTTCCAACAGTTGGTACATTGATTCGTTTGCTATACTCTGGATATTTACGGATTAATGCAGTAACGCTATCCAGATTCGTGATATAGAAAACATCCCCAACAGTTTCTGGCAGTTGAATATATTCATCTATTATCAAATCCACATCTGATTTTTGAACGTAATCATCGTACAACTTAACCAAAGATGTTCTGTCAGTGTGCTGAAATGAGTATTGGAATCCATTTGCGTAAAGATGATATGCTTCCATAAACAAATCCGTATAATCAATTGCAGATAACCTTTCAAAATATACTTTCTCAATTTCAATAGGTATGATTCTACGATTTTGCTGTTCCCTGACAACAGCAAGATTATTTCCACTCCCGGCAAAACTGCACCTTCGCCTAATAGTTGAGATTCTTCGATCATATTTTCTACGGGTAGTAACTTCCTTGGTACTAAGAACAGTCTTGAATGTCTTATCTGCTTCATATGTGCGGCTATCCATTTCATCATCAACTATTAACATAGCCTGAGACATCAACACTTTAAAATCATCATCAAAACTCAGGGAATGTTCCTTGCGATAACCGTGGAGTTCTTTTGGTAGGACATAATTTCGCAAAAGGGTTGTTTTTCCGATACCCTGTTCAACTGAAATCAGGGTAAGAAAGAATTCATTAGGATATTCCCCGTCAAGTGCTTGAGCAATCATTCCAACATACCATTTTCTAAGGTATTGAAGCACTATTTTTTTGTCAATGGATTTATTCCTAAGCACCATGCAATCAAGCCACTTTTCAAATGTGCCAACAGGATGTCGGTGTTTATTTGCTTCAATGAACTCCAATATCGGATTTATAGTTTGGATATAGTTTGATTTAATTACCTCTTCAAATCTTTGACGGGACACTTCCTTCTCGAAATGCTTCTTCAGATTGATGTAGATGGTGTTGTAAAACCTTTCATCAATAATATTTCCTTTAAAGGTTAAGTCCTGCACGAAACTGTCATAATGGATGCCAATGCCGTTTAGGTATTCAGCGATGTCATCCGATGTTATTTTGTCAGGTTTGGTTTGGATTTCATATCCAAATGAAGATAGTAATCTCAAAGCCGCCCTGTATTCATGAACATCCTCAAGAACCTGAAGTATTTGGAAATGATTGTAAGGTTTCTCTGGCTTGAACTCCGTTGATGTTGAAAAGCAAAAGAATGTTTTGCTGTCCTTGAAATAGTAACCGGAATATGGTGCTGATGAACCCTCTCTCTTCAGGTATACCTTCTGATCATCCTCTTTCTCGATTGACCATTTATGCTTGATAAATAAATCGGTTATGCAGTATTTATTATTGAATTCATTAATGGCAGGTTCGGTGTATGTAAACTGTTTATCGTTCTTTGATTTATCACTTATTTGGGTTGGAAACCATCTTGTCAGGCTTCTTGCCAAATCCAGAAGAAGTTCACGCTCTTCCGGGGTTATGACAGGAATATCAACGTTCAGGTTCTGAAGATCAAAAGTACCCTGTAAAACTTTGTTGTTAACCTTATTTGTACAAAAATATGCAGACTCGCCACGGGTCTCGATAATCACTTCTTTAAGGGAGTTCAAAGCAAGTTTTTGGCTGCTACCAATAACTGCTCCGGGACACCTGTAAATCAAATGGAAACCGTTGTTCGGGGTGGTCTGAATAATTAGTCTTTGAAGAAGGTTTTCAGGAATAAGGTCGGAATACTCTGTCATTATGGTCTTCTTCGGGTCATTCTTAACATCGACATCGATGCATTCAAGATTCCCGCTTATTACTCCCGTAATGATTCCGACAGTGCCTTGGTTTTGATAATGTGGATGCCAGAGTGAAATGGGAGCAATTTTGCTCTGGTATTCTTTCCATTCTTTAAATGGTTTTTTTGCTGATGATACCGGGATAATCGATAAACCTATGGTCTGACTATCACCTGATGTATTGTCACTATTAATTTCCCATTCTATTTCCATTTTGAGTTATACAATTAAGATCGCTGTTATTTTTTTCAAGCAGTTTCTTCATCAAATACTGCTTTGTCCAAGTGGCTGTTTTCACATAGTCCCTCTTGGCATTCTCCTGAAGCATTTCAAAGAAATCAGGTTCAAGAGTTAAATTCATTTTTACATTTTGTTTTTTAACCTTTTTCATTTTTAAAGATTTTAAATACATGTTATTTTTTAAGGAGAAAATTGCCCCTTTCTGAAACTAAATACTCAGAAAAAAAGCAAAAGCCATTTTTAGTTGCATTTTTTTTGAAATAGTGTTCTTTTTTTGTTGTTTTATCTTAGGGGGTAGACAAGGTGACAAGATAAAACCTACTTTTTGAAGACTTTTTGAAACAGTAGCAGTGGTAAATCAGTTAACTGAAATACGACTGTCACTGTTTCATATATGTTTGAAATTTGCATTTTACCCTGTCACCCTGTCCATTTAACCCAAATAATAAGATTACTATAAACACACAATCGTTTAAAATTCAGTACCGATTTTTGATTCTATTTTAGCAGTACTGCTCTTTCCTTAAAACCAATATCAATTCTGCCTTTCCTGAGTACCCAAAGATGATATTGATTTGCTGTATCAACTATTCTTCCCATTGCCGGGTATAATTCAACACCTTCCCGTTCCTCTCCACAGATATCATTTTTTATTTGCTGCAAATGTCTCCAGTTATGAACCGGAGCAATATCATGTCTTTTAATTGAAAGGTGTATGATATCCTTATATTCCTTTACAACACATATATAAGTATCATTACTGTAGATTTGAACAGTTTTCGACTTATTAGCACCATCCGGTTCTGTTCTGAGGTATGACATTTTCTGCCAATCCTTTATTTTCCATTCATTCTTCCTGTGATCATGAATGAATTTCCGTTTTTGTTGCCTGTTCAAGCATGGATTCATGAGTCGTATTTTTTATTGTAATTCCTGACATCTTTGAACCATAATGAAAATGGTTCTTCCGCCAACCTATTAATGGCATTTGCCTTTTTTTCTGCCGTTTCTTTTTTAATTTGAAACTCTTGTTCCATAGAATACAAACTGCAGCCAAAAACTCCCAAAACAGGGAAATAATGCAAATCATACAATAAGTTTAAAAACTCAATATCATGATCATTCCATAGTTTGAACCCCTTTTCTTGGATTTTCTGAAGAAGTTTTACTTCTTTCTTAAAGAGCATCAACTTGATTACTTTTTTTATCAAGTCTGCCTTGTCTTTGTTTGAAATTTCTTTTGCACTCATATCTGTAATTTTTTTAAGTTTATAAAACTTGCTTCCTGTTTTCTTTAATTAATTCTAAGTTCCTTTCAAGATTGCTGTTCAATAATTTTTGGATATTGTTGCCAGATTTTACCGTCAAGTTCTTTTCCGTTTAGTTTTTTATTTCTTTTTACCTTGTCTTCTCCCCAAGTGCCCCACTGTTTGAAGAAGAATGGGATATCTTCTGCTTCGCATTGCTGTTTAATATTTTCAACCCATTCTTTATCCATAGGTCTTGCATTATGACCGCTTTCACCGCCAACAATAACCCAATCAATATTTTTTAAGTTCATCTTCCCTAAGTCTTCAAGTAATGGCTCAATAGAGAGGAATAATACACTTGCATTAAGATTTCTTAGTTTATCTATTCTCGGCAAACCTTGTTGCTTGTTCTCTACCGTTACACCCAACCATATATTCTTAGGTATTTCTCGTTGAGACAAATATTGGAGCATCCGATTGGCTCTTTTTGTCAGTATCTGATATGTGTGCTGAGGCGTGTTTTCTATAACTTCGAAAATTCTATCCAAATATGCTTTAGGCATATCTTCGTGAAAGATGTCACTCATCGAGTTTACAAAATACACAGTCGGCTTTTTTCTTTTAAGAGGGGAATTTAATCTACTTGGAACAGTATTGAATTCAAAGCCATTTTCATAGCCTTCCATCCCTATTGCTTGTAAACGTTTAGCCATTGTTTCCGCATAGCAATTTTTGCAGCCTGAACTTACTTTAGTGCACCCTGTGGAAGGATTCCAAGTCCGCTCTGTCCATTCAATTCTATGCTTCCTTTTTTTAAGATGATTTTTCTCTTCTTGCAACCGTGACATAATCTTTTCATCAGTCAGGATTGCATCGACTTCTGATTGTAAAATTCTCTTTTTCATTTTATTACGTTTTAATTATTATTAATCTCAATTTCATTTACACAAATCTCTAATCAATACTCCACAGCAATTCCCATGACATTGCCAATGGCAATACTCCATATCCATAGTGTGTTTTGGTTTGTACGTGTAACCGGTTGGTTACTGATACAGTGCAGTTCCTGATTCAGATCAGGCAGTTCGACTGTATTGGTTCTGCAAAATTAAACTCTAAAACAATTACTTGGTCGCCATTTTATCAACAAGATGTATTTGATTGTAACGCTGATAATTACAATGGCAGATTCCTTCCTTCGTATTCGAAAACAGTACCAATTTCAGTTGAGATAAGGTTAGAAAGCAAAGATTTTATAGTGGCATCAACCACCAGAGTATGAGAACTTGCCAATTCTTCTGCTTTAAGTAGCAGTAACAATTGAATTTAATTACATTAAAAAGGTGAGTTTTTTAAGACTCACCTTTTCCTTATAAATCTTCACCTGATTTATGCTGCTCTTGTACCCGTAATATATCCCTTTTTCTTCCAGAATTCAACGTATTCATTCCATTTTGGTTCAACTACTGGTTGTTCGCCAAAATGCAAGAGTTGCCATGCATCGTCAAACATGACTTTTTCCCACATACCATAATAGAATCTATGGTTGATAGTAATTTCAGTGACTTTTGCCCACATTCCAAGTTTTTTATCTGAGTCTGTGATACTTGCCATTATCTCACCGTTAAAAAGTTCTTCCATAATTCCTTTGTTGAGTCTAAGGAGTTTCTCTTTTCCTAATAATTTTACTTTTTTCATATTTTGATTTTTAATTGGTTAATATTCCATTGTAATTCCTGATAGTAATACGCAAAAACCTGAAAAATATGGCAAAGGCAAAAAAACTTTTTGACAAAAGTATCGACCCTGTTTTCAGTTTATATAGGTGATAGACAGGATTATGTGATTTGTTTTAACGACAATACCGAATCCTTTGTTATCTGCAAATCGGGTGACGAATCCTTGAATTTTGTTGACGAAAATTCACAGAAATGGCTTCAACACCATCATTTTACAACAGAATGGATCGCTGAAAACGTCAGATGTTTGAATTATACGTAAAACAGATAAATATGCTGATCCTCTCCGGGTGTTTTATTGAGGGGTCATATTATGGTAAAATTTAAGTTCGAAAGTACTCTTTCAACCTCGATTTTGTAGTTCTCTTTGCTGATATACATACTATAATGTGGAACTTTTATTATTTGATATTTATCCCTGAAGTGCTTGTTTAATATTTTGAATGATTGATTTCCAAATGCTATTATCAAAGGATTTTCAGATTTTAAATCCAACATTTCTTGTTGGAAAAGTGCAATATTCTGTTCTTCGAAATCCCTGTTTGATTTCAGGAATGAAGCAACCTTACCAGAAATCTTTTGTTCAAAATCTTTTATTATGTCTGTCATATATGCACCCCAGTACTTCGTGTCCTTAAAAGCATGCCTGATTTTATAATCTTGCGCTTGTGGTCTGCTGTCGTGAAAATTGATAAACTTAACCTTATCGACAGGTCTTGAAAAATTCAATCCAACCATTACAACATCTGGGTTTACTTGTCGCAAAATATCGGGATTATGATCCAAATCAAATATGCAGATATCACCCATGTTAGATTTGGGTCTGTCACCTGCATCCGCCCAGATTGCCCAACTCGCAAAGTATCCGTATTTATCTGCTATTTCTAAGTAATGGTCTTTTTGAATCATAAAGAATGGTGATAAGTATTTGACTTAATTATTAGTAATAGGTGTCTTGTGTGCCAATTTTAGGTCATTAATGGCTTCATACCAATATTCCCAAAGCAAGACCATTGCCAGAGTGTCCAACTCACAATATTTCAATAACCCATTGGCGATGGCATCCCTTTCCATGTCTGACATCTGCGTAAATTGCATCCTCGAATAAGCCGTCATGGCAGCACCGCCTTCCTGAATGTTGCTCTTCATCAGGAATTGCTCAATCTGATCATCATCAATTCCTTCAAATAATGGTGGCAACAATTCATAAGGATTGATGATGTTGCCATCAGCATCCTTTTTTAACCACACCCAGCCGTTATCATAGTTCAAACTCTTAATGGTTGAATTCTTCCCATATATTGGTTGGGAATACTTGTCCTGAAGATATCCTGAAGACATCAAAACAGCCGGGAGCACGTATTTAAGCGAGTTCGATCCACCCATTCTGGGGTGGTAATAGTACCATTTCACCAATTTCAAGAGATCGATCATGTCCCTCGTTCCTGCATGATTATTCCCGTGAGTGATGGATTTAATGAAATCGATCAGTTCTTCTTTATCCGGTACTTCAGCAAGAGTTGCATCTTCCAATTGAACCATGATCTGGTTCAAAACGGTGTTTTCATGTGCGGCATAACGGAAGATCGATCCATTGTCTTGTTCAAGTTCAGTCTTTAGCCTTCTGACAAATTCAAAGTTCGGGAACATACCTTTGGCATCACACAGATATTGTCCTCTGTGTTCAATGCTCAGATCGGAGTTAACCACATGATGAGAAAACTGAAATGCGATCTGTTCATAGGGTCTTCTTCCCCGGAAAAAGGGTATGGCAACCATCGATGTTTCAAAGTCGATAAAATGAAGTGGGTAAACAAATGACTTCATCTCTGCTCTAAGACCCTCTATATTAATAAGAGGTGTGTTATCATTATCAACTGCTTTCCTTACTTGTAACCACTGCCGTTCAGTTCTTGTCAACCTTCCATCTGAACATGGATTGATATCTCCGATATGATCTTCTTCCATGTCCCGCATCAGGTAGATGCCGGAATCCATCAAATCCTGTTTCTTGCGGTAATCCCATATTTCCAAGATTCGTGGCAGATCAAACATATCATCCTGCCATCCCAACTGTTGTTTCCAGCACTCTTTAAAACCGGAAAGTTTTCCATCTTGCTCTTGTTCATGCGTGGCTTGAAATTCACAGATTTTACAGTCTTTATGTATTGGGACTACAATTTTCTTATCCCTTTCATACATATCAGCCAGAAAATGGATATTATCAATAAACCCCCGTTCAGGTGGGTTTGGAGTATCTGTCCCTTTATTAATCATATCAATCAACTCGTCAACACATATACGGATCAGAACTTCGTCTCCAAGTCCATCAGGTGAGACATCGCCAACAATTTCAACTATAGTCCTTTCTCCCTCTACCGTTTTCAATAAGAATTTTTGGTTTAACCCATCGACAGATGCCAAGGAGTTTTTATCAGCCAACATCAGGAAAGCACTTACATTCCAATCAGGGTAAGCATGCGTGATGACATACTTCTGAAAAGCCACATCATAAACGTAATCGCTCCAACCTGAATCAATAAAACCTTTTTTTGAAAGCATGTCCCTGTGATCGCTCCCGGCAAATGATTTGGATTTTACTTCGAAGAGGTTGATGTTATTCCCCTTCTTTTCAATAACATCTGCCCGGATGAACAGGTTCTTGTACCTGAACGCTGCTTCGAAGATGGTTGCATTCTTATTGGCTAAATATTCATTTGTCTTCTGGAGAGGTATATCATAGCCTCGTTCCGAAATCTCAGTTCCTTCCGGGCAATAACATTTTGCCAATGCACCAACCTGATAACCGCCTTCAGCAAGTGCTTCAAGAAAGGCATCATCTTCAGATGTGTCAGGATATTGGGTTTTCCCGGTGTAGAATAGTTTTGCCGGGCAATCCAGACCTATCTTAAATCTTGATTTGGTAAGATAACGGGGCATTACGATATAGAATTAATGATATCTTATAAAGATAGTAAAATCTTTGTTTACAAAGTCTTACATGGTTAGCATTAGGTTGTCAAAATTTCACTCCATTCCATCAAAATCACAGATATATTAGTTAGATCATATTTCTGTTGGTAAAAGCAAGTCTTCTATTTTTTTAAATCCTATCCCCAATGTACCACCGCTTTTAGGGTTATGACCAAAGACGATACCGTCCACTAAGTTTTTGAAATATCCGTTATCGTCAAATATATCAATGAATTTTCTGCAACGGATTTCATATTTCTTTATCAAATCGAAAACATCATCATGTGCAAGTGTTTTATAAATTGATTCAGTAACGATCCTTTCCGCCTTATGTCTATCCGGGAAGCCAATAATCCGCTTTTCATCACAATAGTATTTAAGATTCAGGTTTCTTAAAAACACTGAATTCCCATGAAGCATTTTATTACGTCTTTGCTGCAATGCGTCATCTTTCTTCATGGCAGTAATGAAAGAAACCATTTTTTCATCATCGATGCTGAAGCATTTCTCCCGAATCTCTTTTAATTTCTCAATCAGGTTCAGACCAACAAAATATTTAAAGATGGGTTGATTGCGTCTGCCATACACCTTATTATCATCAAAAAATGGCTTCTGGAGTTTGAGCCGAAATGCCAAATCGACCAAAGATTCAAAATGTATTGGTAAAAGGATTTGAATCTGAAGAGATATCGTGGCACGATCAAGAGTTGCCTTCAGCCAGTGATTATAATCTGTATTGTATTCAAACAATTCATACTTTTTAACTGGATCATCGGTATTAATGTCATCAACATGGGTAATTAGGGTTTTTGGCAAGGCTGGCAACTTTTGATACATCTTAGTCTTAAAATCATCAATTAAGTTCCTGAGAAGAAAAGCGTAATTAACGTAAATATTATAACTGGAGTTATCATATTTGCTCAGATCAAATTTATCAAGCATTATGTTGATGTTGGAGCAGAAAATGTTAAAATCCAGTTCCTCAGGTGGCTCATATATTGAAAATACTGTGATATTGATTAGGTCGTCTCCGCTAATTAAAATAAAATTTGTATCAGATTGAAACAAATAGCACCAGTCATTTCCTGTGGTTACTCGCCTATTGACAAAGAAATGTGAAACCTGTGAATATTGAATATTTGGTGATTGTTTAAACTTCTCTTTCAGAAAAAAGTAGAACTTGACTGAGTCGATTCTTAATCCAGTATAACCTACTGGATCATTATTATAAGAAAATGCAAATTCCTTATCAATATTAACAATTTTCCAGTTTTCGATTTCAAGGGCGATATGGCTCATGATTGTGAGATTAATGGAATTAGTATAATTTTAATGCGTACGGCTATTTTTCGATATACAATAAAAGTAGACAAAAAAGGGTTTTTTTAAAACAGGATTAAGAAAGGATGGTGTATTTATTCAGATTATTAGAATTCTATTATATACGCTTTTCTTGACCGAATGCTTAAATTAGTTAAAGGCAAACATCCATTAATTTTTTTTTATTATGGAAACTACTGATGATCAAAAAAATGAACTCCAAGTAGTCCATGAGTTTCAAAATGTATATTCACCCACCACTATTTTAGGGGTCTTTGCAAATGCCCTTAAATCACCGGTTGATGGCAGGATGATACTTGCCAAGGGTGAATACCAAGCAGCACAAAACAGCAAAGAGTACGGGGGATATTATTATGATGACATCAAGAGTCCAAATGATAGCAAATATATCAAAGCCAGAATCCCTTCATTGGTGAGGAGCAAACTGGAAAATCATAACATTTATGTCTTTAAAGGGTATATTGAGAAGAAAATAAGTTTTTCCACAATTGAGTTGGTGTTTGTTGTTGATGAGATTATGCAAAAAGAAACAAATCCCTTCTCTGAAGATGATATTAAGCGGTTTGAAGTTTTACAGAAAAAAGCCACCAAAGGGTATAAAGACGTTGAAGCACTTATTAAAGATCGGATTTATAACAACATACCCATACAGATTATTAATATTTACGGTTCGACAGGGATAGTTAATAAGGATTTTGAGGCTGGACTCGCTGAATCAAAAGTCCGTTTTAAAATCGATGAGTACCGTTGTAATCTTACATCCAAGAGTGAAATAATTAATCTGTTACGGAAAATCAATACCTCAGCCGTTGATGCCATTGCACTTATTCGTGGTGGTGGTGATAAATCTGTGATGGAAGTATTCAATGATCCTGATCTTGGTGAAGAAATAGTGAAATTAAAGCCGTTATTTATAACTGCATTAGGACATGTTGTTGACGACAGTTTGGCTGACAAAATTGCTGACAAGAAATTCCATCTGCCCCATGATTATGGGAATAGTCTTAAAGTATGGGTGGATGAAGCAGTTGCTGAACAAGCAAAATCAAAAAGCCTTTTCATTGAACAAGTAAAAAAAGACCTGACTAAAACCTTTGAAGATCAGATCAAGACCAAGGACGAAGCGTTAAAGACCCTTCAGAAAACATATGAAGAAAACAGCAAACAGTTGGTCAAAATGGCTACTGCCGAAGTCCAGACAAAATTTGATGCATTGAAAATTGAAAATACCAGATTAAACGAGCAACTTATACAGGCTTCCAAATCCGGCAGTAATTTGATTATTTATATTATCATCGCAGCCATAATTGGCTTAGTGATTGGATTGTTAATCTAACTTAGCAATAAACCTAATCAACCATTTCAAACAGTTCCTTTATTTCGACATCCAGAGCATCGGCTAACTCAAATACCGTAAGGATTGAGATATTTTTCCCGGCTTCGGCACGGATTATCGTGTTTCGATGAGGGGGTGAATTGAGGTTTTTTCGAAGTCCAATCTGCGTCAGACCTTGGTTTCTCCTGAGTTCACGGATATATATTCCAAATATTTCCAGCCTTTTTTGATTTTCTGGCGTTATCTTTTTTGTTTTCATCAACAAGAGTTTATAATAAATACTCCCCTTGAAAAGAACAACATATTATATATTAACCTGCACTGTAATTGTGTTTATGCGCTAATTACCGGTCAATACCAGTGATTATTTGTACCCAAATTGAGATAATAACACCCGGAAAAAGCGGAAAGAACCCTGATTACGTCATTTTATGGCTCAAAAAATGCCAAAAACCCGCCTACACACATCGGTGATCCATCAATTTTAAATTCTGCAGAAGTAATTTCGATACCGGATTACCGGAAGCCGTTCAAATATCTTTAAAAAAATCGGCAAGTGATTTTACATCAGGATGTGCTTCAATGATTGCCAGTAATGTTGTCATCTGAAAATTCTTCCCGGATTCAAGGTTTGAATAACTTATTCTGGGAAGTTTATTTTCCATACAAAATTTTTCAATCGGCATCTTTTTCCCCATTCGGAGTTCACGGATTCGATTGCCTATGGCTAACAGTATTTCCTGATGGTTTTTCGGTATGCTCTTTTTCCTTTCGTGTACCATGACTAATTGTTGTATTAACAAAGGTAGGTAACCAATGTCTACAAAATTACACGTTTTGTCCAAATTATTACCACATTTATAAAACCATATAATAATTACCATATAATAATGACATTTTTTATTATCTTTACCACATGGGAAAGCAAAAAAGATACCGTCACGAAGTGTATATTACAGACACAGAGTCTTTTGAATGGTATTTCATAATTTACGAGGTAGATGAACGTAATGTGCCAATGCCAGCATCAGTAATCATCGTAAAAGTTCCCCCAACATACCCACAATTCAAAATATACCCATTCTTGTTCAATTAATTTATGATTTATGAATAATAACATCCATAAGTATAATAACCAATCTTCTGCATGTATCACTTTTGCACAAAGTGATACCAATATGGATTTTGTAAAATGCAGATATATAATGACATATGTAACTCAATCAAATTTGAGAAGAAAAAGCAGTATCACTATTCATCCAGACATGGCATAAGTGACACCAAAAATCAGTAAACCAATAAAAGATACAACATATGAAAAAGACAGATGAAAGAAGCATGCAGGAGAAACCTGATCAACGCAACGAGACTATTAAGGAGTGGGAAGAGAAATGCAATTCTGCACTTGTTGGAAAGTGCATCAAGTATGTTGGCTATTTAAACGAGGACGAGCAGAGAGAACTTGGCTGGTATAAGCGGTCATTGATCATCTTCTTCACTGACGGCACGGCAATGTATCCTTCGGTTGATGAGGAAGGGAATGATGCTGGGGTCTACTTCACTACAATTAGTGGTCTGGAAGTTATTCCAAGACTATAATACCATAATGTTTTTAACCATAACCCTTAAAGTAAGATCATATGAGTTTAAAAGGACAGATGACTACCGCAACCTACATGCCTTGGGATACGATGGTGCTTCTGCTTCAACGCCTTGAAAGAGACCATGAGTACAAATTCCAATTATTGATTGCCGTTGGATGCTATACTGCTCTGAGGATTGGTGATATCCTGAAACTTCGATGGAGTGATTTTATGGAGCATGAATTTCTCGTGGTTTCTGAAGGAAAGACAAAAAAAGCACGAAGAATTGATTTGAATCCAGCGTTGGTGGATATTATTGAAAGGCTATACCGTTTAATGGGCATAGTCGATCCCAACGAATTGCTGTTCATAAACAGAACGAAGACCAAGGCTATCAACGTTCAGTATATTAACAGGAAACTGAAACATATCGTTAAGAGGTATAACATCCCTATCCCCAATAATTCAGTGTCCAGTCATCTTTTCCGGAAAACAATGGCACGTCACGTCTGGGAAAGGAGCAATTATTCAGAGAAATCCCTTATTATGGTCGGGGAAGCCTTTAACCATAGCAGTGTCAGGGTTACAAAACGTTATCTGGGAATAAAAAGTGAAGAGATCAGCGATATCTACCGGAATTTATAAGTTTGCATAATATTAAAGATTCCAATGCATCAACGCATATTACAATTGCTACTAATAATCCTTAAAAAATGACACACCTTGATCTGTTAAAACCTGTGAAATTCAAAAATCCGACCCCGGATGAGGAAGGATTAGTCTTCTTGGTAACTAACTATAATGAAGTAACCAACAGGTGTTACATTGAAGTCCAAAACCTTCCCAATTGGGGAGAATCATTGAAGCCACAACAATTAGTGTCAGCAGATGATTTGATAAATGTGGATGAGTGAGATTTTGATAATATTCCGGAATATACGTTATTTTTTTTTTATTATACTATTGCTCTCTTGCTCTTCTTCTTATGATAAATGTAGTTGCCGAATTTTATTTAATGAATTAGTATATTTACATAACAGTTACAGCATAAAAAAAAGAATTATGAAAATAATATCAGCCAGAATTACAGAATATCCGAAAGGTTTGTTTGATCCAATGCCTATGGTCTATGTTACAATGGAAAACAATAAAGAAGAATTTCTTTTTGAGTTTTATCCAGATGAGATCAATTTTACTGAAGAAGAATTTCTTGGACTAACAATAGATGAAGCCAAGAATCTCAAGTTTATTAAAGATAAGGATTTCTTGCAATCATAAATATTATCCTTAAACCATCTCATTTGCAACAAATTTTAAGAACAAGGTAATAACCAAAATATCAATACATTAAATATACTTTTGAGAGTAATAACATTAACCACCTACCTCTTTCAGTCAAGGTGGTTTTATTTTCTATTGAGAAATTCCGGTAACAATGACTTTTACGGCAAGCCGTAAAGTTATTTTATCAAACTTGAAACTGATTTTGGATTTATCTTGAAAAGGTAGTTTCGTTTGCATTTGGTAATCAAGTTGGCTATTTTTGGTATTTATCCACTTATTAATCATGTAGCCATTATTTCACCTTTCGCATGGCTGTACTAAACAAAGGCAAATCACTCTTCCCGTTTTGGGGGACATCCATAAATCTGATAATGGGTCTTGACCCTCTGGGACTTCAAACAACATCTGAAGCAACATATTCTTCCCTATTTCCCGGTATTTCAAACTTAACAAACAGGCTCAGGTACTATGGATTTTATTGTTGGCTATTGGATTTCTATTTCAAAAAAGAAAAGAAGGGGAATTCAACAGAACAATACCGTTTTATACGAAGGGCAGAATTAATGATCGCTTTAATGATGCAAAGCCAGCGAAAAAATGTTCAACAGATCACAGGAAGCAATTTCGCCACTAATTTAATTGCCACTGCAAAGGATGATTATTTTGATCTGGGTGATGGCGCAGATAGGGATGACCCAGCAAAAACAACTTACTGGAAATACCCATCCGGTGCTTTTGGTCAATATTATTCAGGTGCAATGCAGACCCTTGCACTTATTAATACTGCAATTAACGAAGATGGTGACATCATTTACACTATAAGCCAACCACATCAAAGACAAAAGGTCTCAGGAGTGCAGTTGGCAGAAGCATTTGACACCAAATTAATACCTGAGATCAAAGAATTATTTTACACAAATATCAAGACTGGGAAACTTTATAATTCCGATATCCCAGAGTTAATTACTTACTATTCAATTGATGTGATTAACCCTGACAGTGATGAATGGGATTTATACGCAGAGATGCTATTGGATAAGGATGAACCAAGTCAGGAAATTGAGGAACTTTTCACATTCAGCAGAAGGGAAACCATTCTGTCACTTTTAAGATTAGCGTCATTAAATGATAATAAATATGACTGGTATAAATTCCTTTTGTCTTGTTATCAGAAAAAACTCGGTAATGATCCTGAACCTGCAAGCGAAACGCATATCGGCTGGTATTGTTATCAACTGAACGAGTATTGGCAGTTTGCCTGTGGGGCGATTTTTTGGGCAGTTTTAAAGAATTTATATCATTACCAGCAAGACCAGTATTTACCACATTTTGTCAATGAACTTTCAGCCGAGATATACGAGGAAATTTGCAAGGGGATTAATATTAATCCGGAAGATTCAGTTATAATTTCAGATGTTGTGGCACAGATGCCAGAAGGAGAAACTGAAGAAGAGATTAAGGAATCGATAGAAACCCGTGCAACCGACAACCCTATAATTGCAGCAAAGAATGGTTTTCTGCTTTTATTCCAAATTTACAGGAACAATAAAGAACAACTTCATCCTTTGAAGGAATTCATGAGTAGAAAACAAATTATTAGGGATGGCAATATGGTCGATGGGATTATGACTATTCATACTGCAAAAAAAGAAGAGTTGAAATCATTCATTGAGCAATTCATTTTACGGAACATAATTTACAGGCATCAGATGGTAGCCATCAGAAAAATGGGGAATGGCACGCAAGCGACTCATAAATTTATAATTGAAGAACAATACATAAGGTTCATTGAAATCTTCCCGCCAAGAAATACTTCTCCAAGGATGTTTGCCATGCAGAATATCATGCATGATTTGCAGGTAATAGATGAAAAGAATATGCTTTCACAATTATGCCAGAAACTTTTATCTGAATAATGAGTATACAGCGTGAAAACATATTGACATTAATCGGTGGACGAAGATATCATTCTTGTATTGTGACCACCTTCAGTTTTGACTTTTATTTCTTTGAAATGAAAGCGATGAAGTGGCTGCGATCTTGTGGGGTAAGAAACATCAATGTTTTAATAGATGGACATTACTATTCGGAGTTAATGAAACAGTCAACGGGAGAAGAAATGCAACTTACTCCCGGTTATTCCCTTTATCCAATATTCCAGAATAAGATTTTCCATCCGAAACTATGGATGTTATTTGGGAAGAATGAGGGACTGCTATTAGTCGGGTCTGGAAATTTAACAAATTCCGGTAACGGCAATAATGAAGAGATTTGGGCAGCATTTCATTTTGATGTACGTTTCCCGGAGAACTCCCAAGTATTTTCAGCAGCATGGGATTACCTCTCAGCCGTTTCTTCAACCACGCTGGGGCAGACTAATGATAAGACAACGAAGTGGATAATTGACCAATCCCGGTGGCTGAATGAATTGCCCAAGACAGACCGTTTCCAATTCTGCAGAACTTCACAGGATGAGGAAATAGCCTTACTGTATAATTCAGAAATCGCTACAATATGGGAACGTCTGAAAGAGGTGCTGAAAGACCAAAACGTCATTGAAATTACTACAATATCACCTTTTTATGATAAAAATGGACAAGCAATCAGTGAACTGAGATTGTTGTTTCCGCAGTCAAAAATAAACATTGTAATCGATGAAAACGGACTTGTGCCCTCTTCGTTGACAGCAAGTGAAAACTACATGTTTTATGACTGGTATGATGTAGGAGTAAGCAAAAGCCAGTACTCAAGGTCTGAAGATGTTAAATCGAAACTACATGCTAAAATCATTCATTTTATCACGTCAGAAGGTACTGAATATTGTTTGCTTGGTAGTGCCAACGTGACTTCTGCTGGTTTGGGAATAACTGGTGTTGAAAAATCAAATTCAGAAGTGTCGATCTTAATAAAATCTGGAGAAGACGGGTTACTTAATATATTGGGAATTAAATTGTCTGCGGATAAAAGCAAAAAAATATCCGAATTCTCCTTACAAAATTCACGCTTTGTATATGATACTATACTTGAAAATAACAGATTCATAATAAACCTGTTAGCAGCAGAATACTTATACCGTGAACTGATAATTTATTCAAGGGGATCGTGGTCTCAGCAATTACAAGTTGTATTCTTTGATAGAAACAATACCATTATCCGTTCTTCAATCATTCAAAAATATGAACCTGAAATAAAGTTAAAGTTGGCAACCGACTTATCCGGGTTTCAATACGTACAATTAGCAGATATTGAAGGGACTTATCTTTCAAACAAGTTATTACTGTCTGATTATGTTATTCTTGCAAAGACACACCCCAATCCACAAACAGAAGAAATCGAAAGGATTTACAGCGAAATACAAAGTGGTGAACTAAGCAAGGTGCTGGACTTGCTTAACTATGCAATGATTGACGAAACCGAGAAGGAAGAAGGGTTAAACATTATACAGGGTAGTGGATCAAGAACTCGGAGTCATGAGGAGAAAAAAGAGCCTGATAAGTTATATGACCTTTCTACTTACAAGCCAATATTAGATACAAATTTTGAGAAAGCACTCTTGCTTACATCGCCATCCCTGAGAGTATTGGATGTTTTAAGGTTTATTCAAACTACAGGGATTTCTTCCGGCAAGAAGAATGATATTAGAGAAGATGAACAGGAAAACGATTTAGGCAGCATAAATGGTAATGAAGCCAACGGCATTAAATTAGTTCATTATCAATCGCATTATATGCTTTCTTCCGAAAGAAGGAAATTGTTAAACTATTTCAGCAATTTATCCAGATACCACCACGAAATTCTTTATGGTAAGTCAAGGGAGACACCATATAAGCCAACGTTAACGGATTTAACAAGGTATCTGATTTTTATTGAATTAATGCATGAATATGGTGGTAAAACAGAAAAGTACATTGAGCATAACCAACAACACTTTTTCACATACCTTCCTTTCACAGAAGATCATGAAAACGATAATGTTAAAGGCTGCTGCCTGAACATCATTGGTGAGTTCTTATTATTAGTCCGGTTAGGGTACAAGGAATACGAGTTTGAATACACAAAATTGAAAATCGAACAATTAGGACATGATGCTTTGATAAACACCATTGTTTGTTTACTTAATAACAACTGGTCTGAAAAGGAGATGCATTATTTTTATTCATTGACGTTAAACACAATGCATTACCTTGGATGGAAAAATGCAGTAAACAATACCGAAAAGTACCATGAATTTAAGGCTGAGTTGAAAAACAGGATCGGAGAACTAAAGCACAGAGCCAGTTCACTTCATGAAAATACTGAAAGATTTTATAGAGACATTTGTCCGGTTTTTCATAAAGTAATACTCCGGCTTGCTGATAAAAAATTCGATGTACATGCTACAGTAGGTAATATCATCTACAAGTCACCTTGGGGATATTGTTTTATTAAAGCAGTTTCTGCTCCAAACAGGTATACATTAGTAAGACCCGGATTCCTTTGGGATACCGAACAGAAAGATTACATAAAAATCAGACCGACTGAGGAATACGTTCCATTGGAACTGCCTTATTTTATTATTGTTGATATTTGACACAAAGTCGGTTCATATCCAATACTTTACACTCAAAGTCCGCTCTTTATTCTCTATATTTCATTTAATAAGTCCTTGTTCTCGGAATCGATCAAGCAGCCGTTTAACATTGGGATCATCTTTCATTACTTCCATTTCACTTATTTCGAGGAATTTTAAAATAACGGCATCATTTACTAATCCACCCTGCGACATCCGGAAACAGTCAAATTCATTAAGAATCCGTGCCCGTTCCTTCATGTCTTCGAGCATTTTCAAATTTTCTGGAGTTTCTTTGTTATATATTATTTGATCCCTGATGTGATTTTTAATACTTTCTGGAGTTCCAATAATCCACTTTTCACTATTCTGTTCGACTGAATGATTTGAAATCAGGGTATCTAATAAATTACCTGATATTCTTGAAAATGTTCCTTTTAAAGAATTATCAAATTTAGGAGTAATCGTTAGCAGGTATTTGTGGTTAATCGGAAGAGTTATGATATTGTTTATATCAAAAAGGTTATGAAATTCTCCAGTATACATATTTCGGATGCAAACAGGGTTATCAGACGTAATAAATTGTGAATCATCAACATTTTTTGTAATTCCGATTCCATCGTCTTTTCTATAATCCACATACTGATTGAATAATTTTAAATGA
>Ga0255342_1001871_pt1 | contig 27888 bp, 28 predicted proteins | sample wastewater_treat_3_FD_192416 | JGI IMG/M metagenome (GOLD analysis project Ga0255342, IMG submission 192416) | Wastewater microbial communities from Lulu Island WWTP, Vancouver, Canada - plant14 | ecosystem: Engineered > WWTP > Wastewater > Unclassified | place: Canada: Vancouver, British...
AAATAAAATTAATTTCCAAATAATTGCTCATACAACATTTTTGAAAAACGAAAAAAGAGGCGTAATCAACGCATTTGCGTTAGTTACGCCTTGATTGTTTTCTTGAAGTGTTAAAGTCGGGATTATAACTCATGCAAGATTTCAAAGTCAATATTTTCAGCACTAAATCGTATTAATAACCATCTTATAAACAATGAGCCATCCTGATATTGTTGATTGTGCATAATCATTCCTGTGAAAAAACAGCCGAGGCTCATATCATAAATCTCAGCTCAAAGATCAGCATTATCTCCTCGGCTTTCTTTTCGCCGATACCTTTAATCCCTCTGATCTCCGACTCTACTTTACGCAGGTCTAAAGTTCCACCTCTGTCATCAGCCATGCTCTCATCAACCATCACACCCGCCTCGGCAAGTCCTTTCTTCCGTCCTCGCTCAAAGATGTCCTGTATAAGCCCTTCAAGCGTAGCTCTGTCCATTTTCTTGATACAGCGATAGGTGTCGCGGTCTAATATCTGCTCAACCTCATTATTGTCTGTGGTCATTTATACTTCCTTTCTGTGAAAGATCATATGCCCGTGTTTAAAACTTTGTGGAAAAGCTGTTGGCGAATGTTGAAAGCTCAAAGATACTCTGGAACAACACTCTCAAACAGCTCACACAGGTCATCGTCCATGTAAGAATAATCATCGGGAATATTCAGGCAGATGACGGTTTTATCGGCTATGATATCTGAATATTTCTCTTTCAGCCTCCGGACATGTTTTTTCTCCATACAGAAGATGATGTCCGCCCAACCGACCAGTCCGGGAGTCAGCTTGATACGAGTGTTGTTCTCTGTGCCGGCAGAACGAGCTTGATGTCCATCTTGTCCGTCAAATAGCTTCTCTGCAGTTAGTGATCGCCTTTTGTTCTGGCTACATAAAAATAGTAGATGCATAATTCTCCTTATGACAGGGTAAGTTCTGCTATCGCAGTCTCTACGCTGTTTATGAGCATCGGTCTGCGCATCTCGCCGACCATGATGTCAAATTCATCTCCGGACGATTCGCCGTACATGAGATTATCAGCATCGGCGGTTTTGAGCCACTTGAGGGCTTTGTATAGGCCATCTGCTGTGTATATGTCAAATCCCTTGGAAGAGATGAATGTCAGGTTTATATCTCGCTGTGTGTTCATTATTATAGTTCACGCTCCTCGCTGTAATCAATATCAAGCGGCAACACAAGTTATCAGAATATGATGATTGTGATGATAAGTAATATCCTACTTTAACAGCTTTGCCACTTTTTTAGCTATTGCTTTTGCCATAATTGGAGGAACCGCATTTCCTACTTGCTGATATTGCTGGTCCTTTGTTCCGCAAAAGATAAAGCTGTCAGGAAAAGTCTGCAACCGAGCGGCTTCTCTGACACTTATTGCTCTATCAAGCGTTGGATGAATCCACATAGATTTTCTTACATTTACAACTGTTCCACATGGCTCATCATAATTCAAACGCAAATAGATAGTATTCTGTGTTCTTGAAGGATCTGTATATGTATTGGATTTTAAATCGTCTGATAAGGCATGAAAATTCTCACCTTGTTTGATTGCTTTGAACCTGCTAAGTGCTGTTGGGGTTGTTCGCGTTATGATATGATTCCAAATGGTATTAGAATCCCTTAGTTTACACAACGGCCCCTTTGTTTCAGGTAAGGCTACGGGCGTTCCATGATCCTGTGATATGTCATCAACCGTAGTTACGCCTTCAAGATCCTCAATAGCGTGGCGAACAGTAAGATACTCTTCAGGCTTAAATCGTGGAGTAGGCAAAAGTGCTTCACTAGCAATACTGCGTTTGACACCGACAATTACAAACCTCATTCTCTTTTGTGGTGCACCGTAATCCGCTGCACATATAACATCAGGCTTAAGAGCATATTTATAATCTTCAGACTGGATGATCTTGGAAAGATACTCAAACACCGCAAATGTGCGTATGGATGCTACAATGCCGTTGTCTGTACTTATGCTATCAATAACTATGTTATTATCTATAATCTCCTTCATTCGACTCAACATGCGTTGAATCATTATCGCTGGTTCGATTATTGGGCGGATATCGCTGATACTGCAATCACCAGAAAAATACTGTAATACTATATCACAGGCTTCTCGTGATTTTATTATAATGTGATTATCGGTATTGTACTCCTTGATCAAATCATAATACATTGATACGGCTTTCTCAATTCGAGCCTTGTGTTTTTCAAGAGTAGCCTTCAGTTTAGCAATATTTTTTGAGCATTTGTATATAACTCTTAATTCGTTTTCAAGTTGCTCGGGCCAGATATAACTGTCTATAATTAATGCTTGACCAATATAGTCTTCTGCTCCCTCAAAATAGTACTGCTTGTCAAGGAGGATGAGAGGAGTATCTTTTGTTCCGATCTGATATCTTTCAACTTTGCTTACATCAGACTCTTCCATGTAAAAGCGATGAACATCCGATTTCAGCATACTCACGTTTTCCATTACAAACGCTTTAGGCTGTAGTTCTGTTATGGCTCGTATATATTGTTTTACAAGTTTGTTATTAAGGTTTATCGCTGCATACCTTTGGCGGTTAGCATTTGAAAAGCCCTGGCAAGGAGGTCCTCCAATGACCACATCAATTGGTCCAAATTCTCGATTGATTTGTCTGAAATCTGCTTCGCAGACATCACCGCGAACTTCAGTGCTTGGATGGTTCTTCTTATAGGTTTCTTGCATATTGGGATTGTTTTCAAAGGCAACTCTTATTTTAAATCTTACTTCGCCTTTTACTTGCTCAAAGCCTAAACTCAAGCCGCCTGCACCAGCAAATAAATCTATAACATTGCAGTATCTGATTTTTTTCTTTTTGGGCTGATTAGGTTTCTGTGCCTTCTTATTCATCCTTGAATCCTTCGTCCTTTGCTTTCTCAAGAATTGCAAGCAAACGCTTGCTTTGTACAGCGTTAGGTATTCTTTCGGGAATACTGCACGCAATAGTAAGAGCTTTTTGGTCTCTTAGGTCAATCAAATGATGTTCAACGACAAATTTCGTTAAACGTTTCCAAAAGTCTGCTGGGTATTTCACAACCTCAACTTCGGAGTTAATGTCATTTGTCATTCGTTGAGCTTTTTTTGCTTGCCTTTCAGCGGCTTTTGCTGTGCTGTTATCTGTTAGGCAAATTTCTATTTCCTTTGGAAATACATAATCAATTTTTTTCACAGAATCCAAGCAATCCTGTTTTTTACACCACTGTGTGACGTTGATTATGCTACGTTTGGGGTCAGTTATAGTATAAAACACTTTTTCGGATAATTCAAGTAAAGAATGCTGAACAATATCAGGTATATCTTGTTTATTCCAAATCAATATTAAATCAAAGTCATTGCCTGGAAATTGCCGTGTAATTAGTAAGCGAAACAAGGCTATGGTATAGTAGATGATATTCGCTCTATAACCGCCTTCATACCATGAAAGTCTTGGAATCTGTCTTTCAAGAAACTGAAACATTAGAAGCAAAGCAGCAGTCGATTGATAATACCTCTCATTAAAAACGGAATCGTCTTTCTCCCACATATCGTCAATCCACTCAGCAAATGCATTAAAATTAGTTTGCGCACCGCGGCTTACAATATGAGGATTCATAAGCCACGTGTTCTGAACCTTCGCTAAGTCAGTTTTCTTAATAACTTTATTCTTAGGGTGCTGAAGTGCAAACTGCCTTTTTTTAGCAGGTGTAAGATGCATTTGCTCCTGTAAATATTGACCTCTTGCACGTTCGTAAAACCACTTTGTTTCATATTGTGCGCCATCCGTTGCAGGTGCAAATAATTTCCTTGAAATAGTCTCCATACGCCGATGGAATGGGTGACTTGCAAAGAAATCAGCATCACTAACTTTGTTTTGACTATTTGACGATCTTGATATATTGCGAATTAAGGTATCCGTATCATCTTGGGATGCTGTATCAGCAATCTCAGTTAATTTCATCTGAACAAATACATCGTCAAGAACGGCTTTATCCCTAAAACGAGCATTGGAAATAGACGCAGTGGTTTGGCCGCCATTGATAATTTGGAAATCACGCGCAAAGGTAATAAAACGTCCATGATTTGTGTCCGTAATTTCTACATCTAATGCTGTGGCAGATATGCCATTATTAAATGCAAAGAACATTTTCGGCTCTTTCAAAAGCGTTGTTCGAATCTGTTTATTAACCGCGACTTTTGTCGATAGAAAAGAGCGGACATTACCTTCAAGCAAACGACTGCCATATTTATCGTAGATATCAGCTAACACACTACCAGGGATTATACCGAGGTAACTTGTGTAGTTTTCTGATTTTGCGTTGCTTGCTTCTATACAAGGGATTCCTTCTTCACAGAAGTCTAAAAAGTTTATTTCAACTATCTGTCGGCTTAAATCCGAACAGCAAACTCGGTACAATCGTTCAAGATCCCAGATTTGTCCCTCAACAGGTACTTCATCAATAGCATCTATGTCAATGTTTTTAATGGATGCGCTCATTTCCGAATCTGTAAAAATTATGAGCTTATACTTGCGGATACGTTCCTTATTTCGACGCATTAAATCTATTAGATCCGAGCAAGGAGTACTCATTTCTATCTGTTCATACAAATTACTTTTTAAAGCCATCTCTATAAACAGACGGAGTTGGCCGAATAAGCGATTCGCAATAGTATTGGTTAGTGTGCTATCTTCACCAGAACCTGAATAAGAGGCTATAATCAGATACAAGGAATCATCAAAATCATCGTAATTATATCCATCAACACGGTATTTCCTATTGCTTTTGGTTGCGATATAAAACGACGGCTGAAAATCTGCAAGTACCTCTACATCAATTAAATACTGAGCCATTTCATCGACGAACGCTGCACATGAACCTTCGCCAGATACTGCGGCTACCGCTTTAACGCTTGTAAGAAATTCTTGTCTAAACTCTTGCGAATCCATAAGGTCATCTCCTTATTTTTTCCACTTTTCTATGCTAGCTATACTCAGGGAATAATTACACTGGGTAACTTCAGATGGTAGAGAAGCCCGCCTTAAGCGTGGAAAATCACAGTCAACTGAATAGATTTCTTTTCCCGATATATAGTAGAACTGTTGATCGTATTCTGGGAGATCCATATATCCTACTTTACTTAACTTTGCATTATATGCTTCAAATGCTGAATAATTACTGTGTAATAGAGGAAAAATGGATTGTACCATAGAACGCAGAGTGATGCTTCCTTTTTTCATCGGCGCATTTATCTATACGAACTATGATTAACTCTCCCGTTTCATCGTTATCTAGCTGCTCAATTGATGAAATACCAACTTCCGATGAGGATATGCCAGTAGCTTTGATTTCGTGCCATCCATCAGTGTATTGGAAGTCCTGATCCGCACCCTCTGGACCAACCCAGCCGATTAATGCTTCTTCTTCGTTCATACCTGATTCTAAGCGGGTTTTAAGATAGTATAATTCCCCGATAAGGCCTTTTTGCGCAGAAGCTCCCATTAAGGCACTTCTTTGATGCTCTAGCAGTTTGATCCACTGCTTGTATCTGCCTATTACTTGAATTAGTGCTTTTGCAGGAGCCGATTCAACACTTGAAAAACGAATTATGTCGCCACACATTGTTATGTAAACCTCTTCCATTTCTTTTGAAAGAAGTATAAAAGCAAGTGCGTATTTTCCGTCTTGACGTTGTGCGCAATTAAATGCGATGCTTTTCAGTGATTCAACATTTTTACAGGAGAGTCACTGATAAGAATAACAGCCTTTTGAGAGGCGGTATAGTATCCAACATACCATTCAAGGGGATGCTGAACGGCAAGCCGAACAGTAGCACCATTGTATGTTACACGATTCCAAGCATTGTGTAATTGCTGTTCGTAATCATTCATCATAGTAATCCTCTTCCGGTGCGATCCAGTTTTCTATTTCGATCATATTGGCCATATATGCGACAGTTCTATTGCCGAGTTTGTTTTTTGGAATGCCGACACCGATAGCAAACAAGAATTCTGGGACCTTATATGTAGGATCATCAGAATCAATAACTTCGCTTACTTCGATAATATGGAGCATTAAAATTGGCGCTCTCTTTTCAATTAAATACGCTTCATCCGGGACATTCTTTTTGTTCTTTTCTCTTTTAAATGCATCTGCGGCTTCTCTGATTTCGTCCTTAAGTAAGCCTATTTTTGTACAGCCACCTGATCCAACACGAACTTTAGTACCACTGACATAAATACTCTTATTTTTTATTGACACCTTTCGCTTGGCAGTTTGATGTAATACAAGCTCTGTATCTCCACATTTTATTGGGTATGGATAGGCTTTTCCTTCACCGCTGGACACAAGAACAACATCCCATTCATCGCCAGAATGATACTTTTCAGTATACTCAGCTAAAGCACGTCCATTAAAGCTCAAATGCCACGGGTGTGTCTCAAAGTCGCGCAGAAATTGAGCAATGGCGACTCCAGATACCTTTTCCCAGAAAAAGTGTCCATGAGTTCTTTCAATGTCTTGTTCAAGCCTTGTTCCCATTTCGTCAAGTTTTGCAATAAAGCCCTTGAACACTTGCTCGTTTTCTTTAAGGATTACAGGTGCAGACTTTAAGCGTGGTGTCTCAAGTAAATGCCCTGATACTGTGACTGGCTGGTTAAGCTGTGTAGCTGTACGCATTTTATTACGCGCAGTAACAATAAGAGTACCGGGATCTTGGCGAACTTTTAATCCAAAATCACGCGGCGTTTGATGAGCATTACGCATAGCAGTAATCTCATCCTTCAATTCTTCTGCTGCTCTTGTTATCTGACCGTACCAGTCCATAGCATCAAGAGACAACCATATCTTAACAAGATCTCCGTAATTGGGTCTATAACCGAACCAGCGACCCATCTGCATAAGTGTATCATACATTTGTGTATTGCGGAAAAAATATGAAACGCAGAGTCCCTCTAATGTCAGACCTCTTGACATACTATTTCCGCCGACCGCGATAACTCTCAAGCCATCCTCAATATGAGCATAGTAATCCAAGCTGGCAGCGCCAGTCTTGCTGTTTACAGCTCTAACACATACTGGCTCTGCCGCTTCCCATAGATAGTCGTTTAATATGTATTCCCACGAAACACCGGAGATATCAGATAAATCAAACTCATCCCACACTTGGTGAAGCATATGGATATGGTGTATTTCTTCTGCTTTTTCAGGCGATAATTTCGAGTAGTTACGCAACGCAGATTGTACGTTGACAAGCCATTCATTATATATGTCTTTGATCTGTCCTTGAACATCAGTGAATAGGCTGACATGAACCATCATTGTTCTATTAGTACCGAGATCTCCTCGATAATCTCTTATTGCGTTGACAAGCAAGAAATAATATGCTGCTTTGTACATATCCGAAGGCAAATCGTCTACAATCAAATCCTTTTTATGCTTTGTAGGGATGTATACCTCTTTTTCGACAGTATCGATTTCTTCAAGCATATGCTCGGAGTCACTGTTCTCCCCGAAAATTCGCTCTGCGCCTATATAATCTGTTGGCGGTTTTAATGTGTAAATAAAGTCAGCAGGAAATAAATCTTCATCTATGGTTGGATCAATGAAGATATTTGCAAAAGGTGTAGCGGTTATTCCGAGATATGTTACACGTTGAAATAATCTAAGCAATGATCTGATTCCCGCATTGATTGCAGTCGGATCAGAATCAGGATCTTTGGTATTTACTGAAGCATTATCAGCTTCATCATCAATCAATAATAACGGAAGATCGGCAATCTTGCCATTTGCATTTAAAGTGTTGTTTTTCCGCAACCATGTAATCAGATTGTTCAAAATCCTCTTATTCTTCTTGATTACAAGCAATACTGGGCAATTCACGTTTTCGAGACTAAGATTGTTGCTACGCAAAATACCACTGTCAAAGTCTTTGCTTACAGATGTAAACGATGCAATCTTTTTTGAAGCGCCTGCCGATCCACAATACTTTCCGACTCCGACTGGGATATTCTTTGTTTCTTCAGCGGCTTTAGGATCAAGAAAATACTCACTTTTTCTTCCTGCAAACTCAGCATCAAGGCGTTCTTGTGTTTGCTGACGCAGATTTTCCATCATGCCAGCGAGAACAATAATCAAGCGATAGCCTGTATCTGCAGCCTTATTACAAATCGCAGTATAATTTGCAGTTTTGCCTGATTGGACATCTCCAAGTACAAGCCCACGAATAGAAAAGGTTTCCTGTGAAGGGTCACCGCATAAATCCAAAATTTCCTCCGCAACTTGACCTAACGAAGCTGTTACACGCGGATTCCAGTGCTTTGCACCTTCAAGATAGCGTTTGTATCGATTCCAAAAGAAAAACTCAAACTGAGATTTCTTTGCTGGAAGCCATGACTGGTGACCGTTATTTCGATCTTGAATATACACACCGATATCCATTTGGACGGCTATTCTTTCTCTAAGTCGCCTTTTGATTCCTTCAAACTCTTCATCAGTAACAGGGTACACCCCCTGCAACGCCATGCGGAGCTTATCGGCTTTTTCATTAAACTCAGCCTCTGTCGGAGGTGTTTCTGGAAAATCAGAATTGATTCCAGCCGAAATCATATTTTCAAGCGGCTCATATGTAGTTGCACTCATATTCCGAACTCCTTTTTTATCGCTTTAACAGCATTGGGATAATTTATATAAGGTTCTATCGTTTCAAGCATTTCCACCATTCGCTTTTGAGCTTCAAGCGAAGACTGTACTGCGAGAACATCCCTTATCATCTGTATTATTTCCTTTTCAGATAAGTTTTGATCATTTCTAATTTGTTCATCATTATTTAAATCTATATAGAGTTGATTTAGCGGAAGCGATGATTCAATTAAATGAAGCATACTCTCTAACAACTTGGGAACTGATTCAGGATTACTACGAATCTGATCTATCATTGGGTGATCTCGGTTGATTTCATAATAAAAGCCACCTTTTGCTGCTTTCATCCGGTTCCATACGTGCGAAATTGAATCGTCCGTTTCCTTTTTCCCTCGGAACACCCAAGTCCGTTTACTTTTCTCTGCTATTTTCTCGATTATTAATTCAAGATTCTTTCGCACCTCCGCAGGCGGTAGAGCAGAGGATTTCTTTATATCCAATGTCCATAAATCATCCAACGTGTTGGGGACATCTACTTGGATACGGGCGAGCTTTGACAAGTCTCCCTTTCTCATCATTCTAAACCATGTACCCCATACAAGAAGGCGTTTATTTCTATAAACATAGAACCCCTGTTGTTTCCTTAATCCGTCCTTTCCGCCTAATCGCTTGATTTCCTCTGCCGTCATTTTTGATGTGTGTGGTAAAATATACGGTCTGACAATTATTTTCTCCCCACGAATTTTAAGTATTTCATCATCCATAGGTTGCTGACTTTTACCAGATAAGAATGGATCAAACGGTACTATAGCAGTATTATTGATGCTAATTTTTATTTTTTTAAGTCCTGTTTCTCCAGATAGATACCTATGGAATACAAGTGAGATATGTTCTCTGACACCATCTATCTTTTTTCCAAGGACCTCTTCAAAGTTTATCTCACCTGATTTCAGCCGATCCAACTCCTGCCACACAATTAGTGTTCCAGATTCATATTGACACAAAGCTTCAAAATGCGGAACTGTATGCATCTCATCGGAGTCAAGTACAATTAATGACCATTGACCAGTTTGTGCAACATAGTCGATATCCCATCTTCTTCCTTCGATACTATTACCTTTCTTAGAGATAACAGTGAGGACTCGACACTGCGATAATGATGCAGTTTTTAATCCTAAACCAAATCTTCCAAGGTCATTTGTAGCTCTTATATCTAATGGATTTCTGCTTCCATATTGCATAGCTTTATCAATTTCAGGTGCATCCATACCGTTACCATTATCTAGCACAGCTATGTAAGCATCACCGACAGGGAAGAAAAATATATCTATATTCTTAGAGCAGGCAGCAATACTATTATCGATAATATCTGCTATTGCTGCATCTAACGTATAACCGATTGCCCTTGTAGATTCAATCAATGTGGGTGCATATGGCGGTAGTTCTATAGTGTGCATATTTTCTCCCTCCAGTATAGATATAATTTGCAAACGGGTAAAGTACCCCATAATCTACTATACCACAATCTGCTGATTTTTTCAATACACGATCCGCACTTTTTCAGCAAAAAAGTAGATGTTTTGTTTCCTTTCATTTTGTAAAGAGTTGCTTTTTTATCTTAACAAATCATGATAAGATGCGAAAAACTCTGTGCAAGCATCGGACATCAGTGTCCATTTGCACAGAGTCTTATTCTATGATTTACTTTCTCTACGGACTTATCACTCCGAATACTCTCTCGCCATTTCCCGGATCTTCTCAACCATCATATCGCTGATACAGCTACCAATTTCCTCCAGAGTATCCTCATCTATCAGCCAGAATCGCCCCTTATCAAGATGTTCATCCAGTATTCTGAACATTTTCCAAAGATGCGGCTGATAGCACTCCGGCACATCGCTGATGCAGGTCGGCTCTATGTTTTCATCGGGATAAACGCCGCCATCGATCTTCAGCTTACCCTCATTCGCAGCATTTACAAATAATATCGTCAGATCGTCTGTGAGCAGTTTTGCGAAGTAGTGGGCAAGCGCATACTCATCAATGGTGTGCGAATAGTAGTAAAGCGTTGCTTCAAGAAAATCCTCTAACTGATTTACTATCCAGCCCCATACATCTGTCGTCCAGTCGAGCATTTCCGGATGATAGCTGTCACCGCCGGAGCGAATCGTATAGCTGACATGGTTTGCGATTACTTCTGCGATAAACTCCTGCCAGAACCAGTAGCCTTCCTGCTTTCGGCGTTCACTGCTGTATCTGCAGCCGTCGATTGCTGCATCATATAAAGGAGAATCATCTATCAGACCGGGTTCATTATAACGGTGCAGATCATCTACCTCTGCATTGATAGCGTAGAAATGCCCAAGTTCATGCCAGAAGAAATGTTCAAAATAAACACGCAGCTCGAAGTCGTCATGCACAGGCAAGTCTGCCACAAGCTCCCTGCGAATCAGAATCGCATTGCCTTTCTCACCGTGTATGTATTCCATGATGGAGTCAGGCGGTTCCTCTGTATGAGGACAGCCGATGCTTTTGATGATCTTCTTTCTTGTGCGGGAATAACTGCTTGCAGTTGAAGTATACACCGGCGGAAGTGGAACGCCGAGATCAGGCATGATCTGCTCAAACTGCATCTTTGCCATTTCAGCCCAGTAAAGAATCGCTGCTTCGGGTACCGGGCGCGGCTTTGGCGGTTCAGCAGGATGTGCGGCATCTTCGCCGTTAGTACGCTCGGCAAATTCAAGCATACTCTTTACAAAATCAAGCGGCAAGCCTTTTTCTTCTGCCAGCTTCTGTGCTTCAACTTCAAGTTCATTCATGTGCTTTACTCCTTGTAAAATAGTACAATAATTTATTTTTTATTATAGCACAATTGCCGCCTGTTTTCAAGCCTTTAGAGAGCGTTTTCATATAAAAACTCAGGCTCTGTGAGAGAAGATACTATACCTCTCACAGAGCCTCTATTCATTATACAGCTTTCTCCAAGCACATCTCCGTCAAAGCCCTCTTGCATATCTCAGCAGGATTTCCATTAGGCTTTATCCAGCTTTCAACATCTCTCTACTCAGTATCACCGGCATTCGGTCGTGGATGCTTCTCAGTTCCTCGTGCCCCCATACCCGATTTGATAGACAAAAAAGAATGTGATAAAATAGAAAGAAAACGGAGGGTTCGGAATGAAAGAACGAAAACATGAAGCGCCGCCACGCTATGATGCGGCATTCAAGGAAGGTGCCATCCGGCTGGTGACCGAGGAAGGTCGCCCTATGAGAGAGGTGGCGGAAGAGCTGGGCGTTTGCACGGATACCATCCGGAACTGGCTCAAGGCATCCGGCATTCAGCCAAAGGAAACCGAGCGGCAGAACCGCCTGGAACGCCGTCAGCGGGATCTGGAGGCGGAAAACAGAGCACTGCGCAAGCAGCTGGCGCAGAAAGACGAGGTCATCGACATCCTAAAAAAATCCGTCGGCATACTTTCCAAACCATAGAGGACAAATACAGATTCATCCAGTCTGCATCTGCGGGAGTCTCTGTGGATCAGCTATGCCGGCTTCTGGAAATCTCCCGCAGCGGCTACTACGCCTGGCTTCATCGGGGCATCAGCCCCAGAAAACAGCAGGATCAGCGGCTGTCCCGTCAACTCATCACTCTGCATCAACAGCAACCAGCCTCCGGACTGGACACCCTGTTTCACATGATCCGGAGGAAAATGGTCTGCTCCAGAAAGCGGATTTATCGGTTGATGCGGCAGCTGCACATCCAGTCCGCACGCAAATTCGCATACAAGCGCACCACCAACTCCAGGCATTCCCATCCTGTTGCACCGAATCTTTTGAACCGGAATTTTCAGGTTTCTAAGCCAAATGCTGTCTGGGTTGGCGATATTACATACATTCCAACCGGGCAAGGGTGGCTTTATTTGGCAATCATAAAGGACCTTTGCACCAAAAAGTGGTGGGCTATGCATTTTCCAACCGCATCGATACGGCGCTGACCCTGGCGGCACTCCGCATGGCTGTAAAACGGGAGCATCCGGCGCCAGGGCTGATGTTTCATTCGGATCGGGGCGTGCAGTATGCGGCAGCGGCGTACCGGGAAAAGCTCGAAAAACTGGGCTTTGTGCAGAGTATGTCCCGGAAGGGCGAGCCCCACGACAATGCGGTGGCGGAAAATTTCTTCAGCTGCCTCAAGTGTGAATTGGTATATCTGACCAGCTACGCAACCCGTCGGCAGGCGCAAAATTCAATTTTTCGGTACATTGAGGGCTTTTACAATCCAGTGCGTCCTCATTCTTCCATTGGCTGGTTATCCCCGATGGAGTATGCCCGGCAGTTGAATCGGCAAAATGTCGCATGAGCATGCCGGAGCAATCCGGCGATTCATTCGACTTTTGTGTGCTTTTTCGTGTCTATTTTACCGGGAAGGGGGCACTCGGTTGCGTCCCGTGTGATTACCGCAAACACCGGGCAATTAACTCCGTTTCTCTCCTCAATCCTATAGAGCCAAGCAAGCAGTATAGTGTGGCTGCCTTTCGGCTGTATCAGGTATTTATCGCCGACCTTCTTCTTTTTCCCGTCCGGACTCCTGAAATGCTCCCATTCAAAGTACCAACTGCTCGGAATTACACATCTCCTTCGGAACCATGAATCCTTCCACATTTCCTTTTGGCTTGCTGTCTCCAAGCGGCAGTTGACGATAGGCGCATCGGTTGCCTCGTGGCTGAATCCCCACAGCATCGGAAAAACTGCCATTCTTCCGTCTTTGTTTGGGGCGAGGACGGCAGCAACATCGGTCGGACGCATCTCACCGCACATGGTCAGCGGCTTGCCGAACTTTACCATGATGTCGTTGGCAAGCTGTATCCTCTGCGCCCGTGTGATCAGGATCTGATAGGATGCAGGCTCCACATAAAACCGTGTACACATGAAAATCACCTCCGACATCTATAGGATATTATACATCTTTCATCTTTTCCTTCATTGCCTCAATACATTTTTCATAGTAGACATCATACCCAACGGGATACATCAAACCGAGTTCATCGGTCATTGCTGCAATATCATCTTCTGTGATATCTAATATCCGTTTGGCTGTCGATATCATGACATTCTTCTGTTTATCAGGAGATATGTGGAATTCTCTCGCTAGACCGGGGATATCGAAGTCGATGAAACTCAGATGCCTCTTAAACTCTTGCATATGTCTGATGAGCGATTCAACACAAGTTTCTTCACTCCGCATACACGAGCGCAGCAACGAATTATTTGTAACGCAGAACGCTTCCGAAAAGTCATACGAATATATGTGATCATTTGCACATCCGAGTTGCAGGGAATCATCGGTGGCTATCATCCAATTCAGGATAAATTGACCTATCAGTTCATTATGAAGCAGTTCAGGAACATTTGTCTTGTCAAAACCTTTCATACCCTCAATGTACTCAATGGCTACAGCATAATTTGAATTCAACTGATCACACGGACTAAGAAGGTAAGTGCGAGGTGCCGGAAGGAGCATCTTGTCTGCTAACCACATGGCGACATATTCGTTGGCAGCGTTATGCGGATAAGTATGCTTCACTATATATTTCGTGCCTGTTTCTTGCTCAATTGCGAGTTTTAGCGGACCAGAACGACCAACAGTAAATCCGGGGCGATTTTTGACTCTTGTGTCATGATAATCTTCAAATAATAAATTTGATGAATCGAGCATAGTCTTTTCCTTTCTAAATGTTGTGTGTTCGTTCTGGTTCAAGCTGTCCGAGTTTGTAATGCTTTCGGCAGAGTGCCGTGTAGCTCTCGTTGCCGCCAAGCTGCACCTGCTCACCCTCTGTGACCATCTGCCCGTTCAGTATCCGGGCATTGAAGTGTGCCCGTTTGCCGCACCAGCAAATTGTTTTGATCTGCTCTATATCGTCAGCGAGTTCCATAAGCCGCTTTGCACCCGGGAACAGATGACTTTGGAAGTCCGTCCGCAGACCATAGCAGATGACGGTTATTTTATGTTCATCCACCAGATCACTTAGTCTGTCGATGATGCTCTCGCTTAGAAACTGCACCTCGTCTACGATGATGCAGTCATAATGCTCTCCACTATAGTTCTCAAGGAAATTCTCCGCAAATTCACAGGGTTCCTCCAAGCCGATGCGGGATTTTATAATACTTTTGCCGTCTCTGTCCTCACATCTCGGCTTCAACAGAACGACCTTCTTGCCCTTCTCGACATAGTTATACCGTACCATCAGCGCATTGGCAGTCTTGGAGCTGCCCATCGCACCATATCGGAAAATCAGTTTTGCCATTCGTTTTACTCCTCGTCGTCTTCGTGTATGGCTTCGTATCGCTCAGCATCCTTCTTGCAAGCTACGGATGTAGGTTCAAGGATACCAAGTACACGCCCGATCAGAGTGACATTGTCATATTCTGTGAATGTCATGGTATCGTAGTTTTCATTAAACGATACGAGTCCTTCTTCCTCATATATCTTTATGTAGGTGCTGTTGCCGATCATGAAAGCACCGACCTCGCCATATTGCAGCTCCGGACAGCCGGGGTATTTCTCCACGAGAACAAGGTCGCCATCATGGTACTCAGGCTCCATACTGTCTCCATTGACGGGGAACACAAGGTCTGCCTGCCGTATTGCTTTGTTCGTATTCGGATACAGATAGATCGGTGTTCCGTTGTCCTCGAATTCCGCACCGCCGTCAAAGCCTGCCGCAAGCCCCTTGTCGCAGAGTGTCAGTTTGATGATCTCCGGGAAGCTGCCGACAGTCTCTGCCGCTTCGAGCGAGGATAGCAAGCTGTCCATTGCAAGCTGATGCGGATGCGACAGTCCACGGTATCGCTCCACCATAGACTTTTCCTTATCAGTATAGGTATCCTGCTTATTATCAATGCCATACAGTTCGTACAGCGTGATGTCGAGGGCTTCGCAGAGCCTAGGAACAACGCTGAAATCCGGGCGTGTTCTTCCGTTTTCCCAGTTGCTGATAGCATTTGAGGTCACGCCGATCTTTTCCGCGATCACTTTCTGATCTAATTTCAGACGCTCTCTGTAGTATTTGATACGACCTCCGACAGCGTGTGCGTCCTTGCGGTGGGCAGGATCAGAGATATTACTCTTCTTCCCTGCCATCTCCTTGCCACTCTGCGGGACTATGATGTTTGATTTTTTGCACTGTTTCATTACAAGTCTCTCCCTTTTAACAAAACCTGAGATTGTCAATTATCAAAACGAACAAATATTCTTCTTGAAATCTGTGCAACCCTACAAAGTTTATCAAAGACTTTTCAACGCTGAAAACGTTAGAAATGCGAAAAGTGGCGTAGGCTATGCATCTTTGACTACATTATAGCACACAATCGCTGTTTTGTCAACATTGAATTATACTTGCAATTCGTTTGAGAGTGTGATATAATAAGCCTGTTGGTATTCCGCCTACAGGGAAATGAGACCGAAGGCGGGTGCAGTGCGTCCGTCTTAAGGTGTGTGACAGGACAGGCTGCCGGTCAAAATACTGACAACTCCTCACGATAGAGATATAATAGGAAACTAATGATATAGATATTACAAGAACACAGAGAAAGACAGACTTCAATCAATACACTATCATGGCAATCATAATAAGTGCATTATAATCAGAGGGGGTATCTGATCAAATGAGGTCAAATTTTCATGTAACGACACAGAGAGGCTATTGGGACTGGACGCAGGACTCTTATGAGTATCCGGATATCAACGACATCATCGAGCAGGAGGAGCGCCTGAGAGAAGAGAAAAGAGCCAAGAAAAGAGGAAAGAAGTCAGTACCCACAAAGCAGGTGGACGCACAGAATATCAAGGTTCGTTTGGTTCTTGGACTGTTCGTATCGAAGGAGGAGCTGAAGTATCTTTATCAGCATAGCAATATGCTGGAAATTGCGGAGTTGGACAGGCTTTTTGGTGGACAGATCTCCGCAGCAGGACTTGGGCGACAGTCGGAGAGAGGTATCGACCACGGTTATCATGAGGGATACACCTCCGATGTGGTGGAGGTGGACGGGAGAAGAATAATTGTTATGGTACCGACATCTTCCCCCGATCTGAATGTCGATGCGAACAGCATCCACAAGCTGCATAGCGTGGTCGATGTTCTTCAGAACAACATCCACGAGGATTTTGCGCAGGCTGTCTGCTGTGCGATTCGCACTTATCCGGAGGATGTTGTGCAGGCTTTGGACGAGCCTGATGCAATCGGCGTGAGATATGAGAGCAGCCAATTCATGAGAGTCGAAAGCTCGTGGGATCAGCGGCTTGACGATTTCAAGGTCGATATCATTATGGATGTTAAGATATCAGTCAGGTATCCTGCAGAAAGTAATGATTGTAGCTACGAATACGATAGCCCTAACAACCCTCTGCTGACTTACAGAGATGTGAGCAGACACCTCACCTACCGCCTCCGCTATGTCTTGGACCTGTACGGCAAAACAGGTGTCAAGACTTGCAGCGGTCCGTATGTAAAACCTGCAGTTCTTTGTGCGCCTGACATCATCACAATGCAGAAAACATGGAGAACCACAAGCTATCTCCGCCCTATCATCTGGAGAAAGGATTTTCCGAGACTTATCCGTAGAATGCTGAGTGAGGTGTATCCGGAGGCTCTTGAAAAACCTACGGCTATTGACGGCGATGAACTTGTGGAGCGAATGAGCGACTGGCTGAACAGCAAATACCCCGGCATGAAGCTCAAAGTGCGTGAGGAGTGGCTCGGAGAAAACGGCATCAGAGGGCAGATCTATTTCGCAGATAAAAAGACACTCGATTTTGAGGGAGAGCCGGTTGAGTTCAAAGCCGGAGATATCGTTATCAACATGGACTATATCGAGGAGGATTGGGATCGCAATTCAGCCCTTATCCACGAGTGCCTTCATGTATATCTGCATCTGCCGTTCTTCATGCTCCAGATGATGGCAGGGAACCTTGACTACAGCTATACCGACAGAATTGCCAATGATAGAAGTACCTCCTATGCAATGAAGCTGGAAACAGCCGCAGAGCGAGATCACTTGAAATGGATGGAGTGGCAGGCTGAAAAAATGACACCATATTTCATGATGGAAGAAAGCATGGTTCGTCAGGAGTGCGCACGCTTGCTCGCCCTTTGCGGTGGCAGGAGGACCACGGAGAATCTGAACTGGCTCATGAACCGACTGTCTGCCACATTCGATACATCCAAACAGATGAGCAAGATTAGAATGGTAGAAGTCGGTATCAAGGAAGCAAACGACATCTGGAACTTTGTGGGCGGCAAGAAGAAAGTGCCTGACTTCTGCGCAGGTCCGCAGAGAAGAGACGGCGTTGTTTATTATATCGATGCCGAGGCAGCGAGAGAGCTGTATCTGCGCTCTGAGGAATTTGCTAGGATCATCGAGAGCTGCAAATATGTGTATCTCGAAGGTCACTATGTTCTGGATGAGCCGCAGTACGTTCAAATGGACTCGCACTTCAGACGCTATCTCACGCCCTACGCACGAAAAAATATCGCAGAGTGCAGCCTTTCCTTCCGCATGATTACCAGAGACTCCAAGATCGATTATGTCTTTGGTGCTGCGGCGAAGGCAGATAAGCGCGATGAATACTACAATGGATATTCGTTCAGCGCAGAGCCTGATGCTGCAACACGTAAGAAAGAAAATACTGCATACAGCGATTGTTCTGATCGTTGGTGTGCGTTGGCGGCAAGTTTCCCAGAGGATAATGCCAGCGAAGCTGTCAAGATCGCTATGAAGGCAATGGGAGTGACACAGGATGTGCTGGCGAGTCATCTGGGCGTGGCCAGAAAAACTGTTAATGCGTGGCCGAAGGAAAAAGAAATGCCTGTAGCTCGTGTAGTGGGTATCTGCGTAGTCCTCGGAATGAGAATGGATGTTAGCCTTGACCTGATTGCAGTGGCAGCACGTCCTCTGAAACGTTCTGGTGTAGATGCTCTGTATCGGTCTTTTATCAGTGCTGAGGGTGCTATTTCTATCGCCAGATGCAATGAGATCCTGATTGCGCATAATTACCCGGCTCTCAATGAAGGTATGAACACAGAGGGCATGGCTGACTGTCAGTTGGCTTGCTGAGAGAAATAGATTTGAATTGATTTGTTGACCAGTAGCGCAATGCTGCTGGTCTTTTTTATGCCCTGAACACGGATTCGTTATTTGTGCAAAATGACGAACTTGAAAAAGTTGATACCCAATTTTGTAACCCCCAGGGGGTTACATTTTTTTCGCCGATTCTACGTGCTTTTTGAAACTGTACGCCACTAGTGGACAAATCGCATGCGATTTTTCTCGATTCTACGTTGTGTTGAAAAAAGTGTCCTCGAAAAAATGTAACCCCCGTGGGGTGACTGACAAGATCGAAATTTTCTGGTAAACTAATACTTGTAAGGGGGGACAACCTCCTGAAAGTCAGAGAGACAAGCGCACAACAAATCTCTTGAAAGCAGCGTAGATTCGGATGTTTTGAGAATGTTGGCAGATCGAAAAGGAAACTGATCAGATTCGGTTAGGTCGTACCAGAGACTCCGATATCGTCTTTTGTGCAATTTTTCATGGGGTTACAAAATTTGAGTGCGTTGACTTCTCTGACATAGCACACCCTTTGCCGGATGCATACGGCAGATGGAAGTTCATACAAAGCTATGTCTTGTGGCTATATGATCTAACTATATCCATAAGCACAAGATGTATGGTTTATAGCTGTATGTTCTCCCTTCGTATGCACCCGGCTATTTTTATGCCGCCCGAACCAGTTAAATCGTTTATCTGAAAGGAAGTAATCACTATGAAAGACCAGAACAATACTCAGAAGCACGTTTACATCTGCAGCCCGCTCCGTCCCGTTTCCACCAATCCTATCCTCCGCGCAAACGAGCTGATCGACAATCTGAAGCTCGCAAAGGATGTAGCTACATTCGCCGCACTGCGTGGCTGTGACCCGATTGTACCGCATCTCTACTACCCGCAGTTCCTGAACGATGATGACGAGGTTGAGCGTGCGCTCGGCATGGAGCTGGGGCTGAAGGCTCTGAGAAGCTGTGACGAGCTGTGGATCATAAGTCCGAGAATCAGCAGTGGAATGTCTGCTGAGATCAAGGAGGCACAAAAGTGCGGAATAAAAGTTCTTGTTTTCACTGCCGCCGGATTCCGTAAGTACACGGGCAACGGTGACATGACTGATAACTGCTACACTGACACCGCGGACGGTGTGATCAAATAACCTTCAAGTAAACTATTACATTTGTTAGTCAGGGCGCGCACTGGCGGACAGATGCTCACAGAGGAATACAAAAGCTACTCCCGGACAGGTATGGTTATACAGTCGGGATGATAGGGATAACTGTACCCTCACGAACATCTGCTGCCTGCGTGCCTTTTTGGTATTGCGGTCTGCGCTGTGGGCATCTGCCGCCGATGCGTTCCTTGCGGAAAGGAACGATTATGGAAAACATGATTATTGCTCAAAACGACATTGATCTTCCTGTCATCACGAACAAGACCACTCTGCGTGATCTGCTTACTATCCTTGGGCTTGAGCAGAAGCAGAAGAGACAGGGAAAGACACCCACAAGGGTAAAGCTCATGAATACAGATGGTTTGCCCCTTGCAAAAATGAACGGCTGCACACTGTACGAAACGGGATATGCCCTCTACGAGAATGGCTATGGAAGGCACTCCGTCGTATGGCTCCCGTACTGTGTGAACTTCACATATTATTTCAATAAGCTGCGAGATGCTGAGAAGGAATATCTGAAGGAGACCGATGATGTGTCGAATGAAACTCTTGTATCTTCACCTTGGACGACTACTGTCTCCCTGTTTGGCGAGGAGCGTATCACACAGGCTCTGAACCGTGGGCTTGGTAATGCGGATATTAAGCCGGAAACTGATGCGGCAGATGATGAAAAGGAGCATGAGACAGAAGATGCGGACTACGAGGGCAAGTGGTTCGTTTGGGATGATGAGACACTTGGGGTAGATCCGTTGGACGCCGTCATCCGCAGAGAAACTCGTGAAGAAATGCTGGCGGCGATGACCGACAAGCAGAGAGAGGTATTTGTTTATTATCATAAATATAACTGGACACAGCAGCAGATTGCTGAAGTAATCGGAATCAGCCGTGATTCAGTCAATGATCGACTGGAAGGTGCTTATAAAAAAGCAAAGATGGTGATTCAAAAGGCTCGATAAAAAAATTTTTTGGGATACCCACAAAACACCCCCTCGAAACGCTATATAGTAGAGGCTCTTGAAAAGACCTCATGAAAACAGCGGCTGTGGACACACCGCGGCCGCACACCATTACATGGTCGCAAGACCGCACACAGAAAGGAAAAGCCTATGGAAACCAGAACCCCGAAGAACCGCTACAACGGCAGCGGCATCAACACTGATGACCGCAAGACGCAGCAGAGCGCTGACATGGCAGACCGCAAGGGACAGGATGCGCTGAAGGAGATCGCAACAATGCTGGACAAGCAGGCGGCAGGTATCGCACAGACCGCCATGGATATGTTTCGCTTCATGTCCCTGTCCGCTTCGATTCTCCCGAACATGGAGCTGGATGTCGGTATCTTCCGCCTGAAGCGCGACGATGACGGCATGTTCTTCGAGATCACCTTCCCGTCTGATCTCAGGGGCAAGCACCATGAGGACGGCAAAAACACGCTGCCGGAGAACGATGATGACGATGAGGAGGGACTGATCTATGACGGAGACTAATAAGACACCGGAGCCGATCCCGGTCGATTCCAAAAAGCTGATCGATGCGCTCGGCACGATCTTCGGCGGCGTTATCCAGCTCCTTGCGGCGACTGAGCCGGGCATTGCAAAGTCACTGTCGGACATGGCGATCAACGGCACGACCACACCGCCCACGCCTGCGCCTGCAGGTGAGCCGCTGAAGGATTTTAATCCTGATGACTTTGAGGAGATCATCTCCGCAGACGATCTGCCGTGGGATACTGAGCCGGAGGAAAAGCCGAAAGAGCCCCCTAAGAAAAAAGCATCACCGGAAAAGCAGGAACAGGCTGCACTGACGGCTGATGATTTGATTCGTGTGGTTACGCAGAAGATCAAGCAGAACCGCAACAATAAGGACAAGATACTTGCACTGCTGAGTTCCTACGGTGCGGCGAAAGTCAGCGACATACCTGCAGACAAGTATGAGGCGTTCCTCACAGATGTGTCGCAGCTTTGATCGGAGGTGAAGCAATATGGCGAATAAAAGCACTGCAAAAGTTTCCGGTGTTCCGCCCAACAATATCGACCATGCGAATCGTGCTCATGCAATTTTATCCGCATCTGCGGCAAAGCGCTGGCTGAACTGCCCGCCGTCAGCCCGTCTGAACGAGCAGTTTCCCAATACAACGAGCGAATATGCCGAGGAAGGGACGGCGGCACATGAACTGTGCGAGTACAAGGTGCGCAAGTATCTGCATGACCGTATGGAGCGTCCGCAGTCTGATTATTACACAGAAGAAATTGAGCAGGCTACAGATATTTATGTCGAGTTTGTGATCGGCATTATCGAGGAAATGAAGGTGAACGGCTGTGAGCCGATGGCACTTGTGGAGGAGAAACTGGACTACAGCCACATTGCACCGAGTGGTTTCGGAACGGGCGACATGATCGTCATTGGAAAAGATGCTGAAGGTCGCGGTCTCCTCCACATAGTGGATTACAAAAATGGAAAAGGCGTATTCGTAGATGCAGACCACAACCCACAGATGATGCTCTATGCGTTAGGCGCACTCAGGGCTTATGATTTCATCTATGATGTGGAGATCGTCAGAATGTCGATTGTGCAGCCCCGTCTTGAAAATATCAGCACCTGTGAGATGCCGGTATCAGAGCTGAAAGCGTGGGCAGAGAGCATTAAACCCATTGCCAAACTTGCCTACGAAGGCAAAGGCGAACAGAAGCCCGGCGACTGGTGCCGTTTCTGCCGAGCAAAGCCTGTCTGCAAAGCCTGTGCAGATGAAGCACTGGCGCTCTGCCGTGAAGATTTCCTCGACCTTGATGCCGGGGCTTTTGATGATACCGCAGAGGAATCGGATATGACCGCACCCTATGAAGCGGATACCAATACCGCTGTATTCAAACAGCCGGGCCTGATCCCGATATCTGAACTGGCGGAGATACTACCGACCCTGAACAGGATATCCTCGTGGATAGAGGCGGTATTCGCATTCGTCTCCTCCGAGGCGATCAATCACGGCGTACCCATTCCCGGCTATAAGGTCGTTGAGGGACGCAGCAAGCGTGTTTTCACAGACACCAAGGCTGTGGTCGATACTGCCGTGCAGAACGGCTACACCGACCTTTACAAGCAGACGCTCATCACGCTGGCGGAATTTGAGAAAATGATGGGCAAGAAAAAGTTCAATGAGCTGCTCGGTGCATATGTCACCAAGCCGCCCGGAAAGCTGGCTCTCGTACCGGAAAGCGACCCGAGAGAGCCTGTCGATCTCATATCAGCACCCGAACAGGAGTTTTCTATACTCCCTGACGAAGATTAATTTTTGGAGGTATTCAAATGGCAAACACAACTAACGCACCTGCAACGAAGGTCATCATCCCGTGCCGCATCAGCTTCGCCAACATCTGGGAACCCAAGAGCATCAACGGCAGCGAGGAGAAGTATTCCGTTTCTCTGCTCATCCCGAAGGATGATAAGGCGACTCTCGCCAAGATCAAGAAGGCGATCGAGGCTGCAAAGGAGGCGGCAAAGGAGAAGAAGTGGGGCGGCAAGATTCCGCCGAATCTCAAGCTGCCCATGCACGACGGTGATATCGATCGTCCCGACGATGAGAACTACGCAGGTCATTTCTTCTTCAATGCCACATCGAAGGATGCACCGCAGATCGTTGACCGCCATGTGCAGCCGATTCTCGACCCGATGGAGTGCGGCAGCGGCGACTACTGCAATGTTAGCGTGAATTTCTACGGCTTTGCGGCTTCCGGCAATAAGGGCATCGCGGCAGGACTCCAGAATATCCAGCTTGTCCGTCACGGTGAACGTCTTGCCGGCAGGCCGACTGCGGCATCCGACTTTGTGGAAGTCGAGGGCGATGATGCCGACGAGCTTGACGATGATGATATGGATTTTCTGAACTGAGACAAGGGAGGTGCGTCCTCCCTTTTACATACACAGAGGTGGTGATCATTATTGAGCAGACGTGTACTTTCCATCGACCTTGAAACCTATTCGGATGTCAACCTTCCGAACTGCGGTGTGTACCGCTATGTCGAGGGAGATTTCCATATTCTGCTGTTCGCATATGCCTTTGACGATGAAGAGACAAAATGCGTGGATATGGCCTGTGGAGAGCAGCTCCCGGCAGAGGTCATGGATGCGCTGCAGGATGACAGTATTATCAAATCGGCATGGAACGCACAGTTTGAGCGAACCTGCCTGTCAAAATATCTCGGCACACAGCTTTCGCCGGACTCGTGGCAATGCACGATGGTGTGGGCGGCGAGTTTGTCATTACCGCTGAAGCTGGCGACTGCTGCACAGGCACTGAAAACCGCACAGCAGAAGGATGCCGTCGGCGAACGCCTGATCCGTTATTTCTCTCTGCCCTGTAAGCCCACCAAAGCTAACGGCGGCAGAACACGAAACCTGCCGAAACACGCTCCCGATGACTGGAAGCTGTTCAAAAGCTACTGCATACAGGACGTGGAGACAGAGCGGGATATCCGCCGCAGGCTTGAAAAGTTCCCCCTGCTCCCACAGGAATGGGACTACTACCACATGGATCAGCGCATCAATGACAGAGGTATCCTGATCGACAAGGAACTGGTGCAGCAGGCCATTATCTGCAATATGGCAATGTCCGAGGTAATGACAAAAAGGGCATATGCATTAACAGGCTTAGAGAACCCAAATTCCGTATCTCAGCTGAAAGGCTGGCTTGAGGAGCGCGGTATCGAAGTCGATTCTCTCGGCAAGAAAAATGTCGCATCGCTCATTACTGATCTGGATAAGCACAGTGCAGACGGCGAGGCTCTCGACATGATGAAGCTGCGTTTACAGATGGCGAAGTCCTCTGTGAAAAAGTATCAGGCGGCGGAGAGATACATCTGCGAGGACGGCAGAGCGCACGGACTGTTTCAGTTCTCCGGTGCGAACCGCACACAGCGCTGGGCGGGCAGGGGCATTCAACTGCAAAATCTGCCGCAGAACCACATCTCTACTCTTGACGAAGCAAGAGAACTGGTCAAAATGGGCTGTTTTGACATGATCGAAGCATTGTACGGCAATACGCCGGATATCCTTTCACAGCTTATTCGTACAATGCTGATCCCGAAGGATGGCTGCGAGTTTATCGTGGCAGACTTTTCTGCAATCGAGGCTCGTGTCCTTGCATGGCTTGCCGGAGAACAGTGGCGGCTCGATGCTTTTCAGCGTGGTGAGGATATCTACTGTGCATCGGCATCGCAGATGTTTGGTGTACCGGTTGTCAAACACGGCATCAACGGCGAACTGCGACAGAAAGGCAAAGTCGCTGAATTGGCCTGCGGTTACGGCGGCGGCGCAGGTGCGCTCATCTCAATGGGTGCGCTAGATATGGGACTGAAAGAGGACGAGCTTCCTGACATCATCTCATCTTGGAGAGAAGCTAATCCGGAGATAGTAAAGTTCTGGTACGCCGTGGAGAAAGCGGCTATCGAGACGGTTAAAGATCATCAGGATCGCACAGTCGGCAGGATCAGTTTTCAGTTCTCAGCGAATACCCTGTGGATCGTGCTGCCGTCCGGACGCAGGCTTGCCTACATCAAACCGAAGCTGCAGCCGAACCGCTTCGGGCGCATGGCACTGACATTCGAGGGGCTTGGTGCGAACAATAAATGGGTGCGGCAAGAAACCTACTCGGGCAAGCTCACTGAGAACATCACACAGGCAACTGCAAGGGATTTATTGGCGGAAGCTATGCGCCGCATGGAGCTTGCAGGGCTTGGCATTGTCGGACATGTACACGATGAAGTCATTCTCGAAGTGTCGAAAGAACAATACACTGTCAATGATGTGTGCAATATCATGAACCGGAATCCGGCATGGGCGGACGGTCTTCCCTTATCATCTGCCGGATATACAGGCGATTATTATTTCAAAGACTAGGAGGATATTTCTATGAAACAGGGACGAGCATTACCGGAGGTGCTGACAGAGCTTCAGCGTCAGAATGCTGCAAAGCAGGACTATATCGGTGCGGCGGAGGCATTTCGTCTGGACGAGGACGGCAGCACCTTCCGCATCGGAGACGATCACAGCTTCGGCACAACGCAACTCTTTCACCGTCAGGTGGCATCGGCACTCGGTATTCCTGCGAGATATTATGACATGATGCAGAAACAGAAGCCGGAGCTTCTGGCAGATAACGTGAACGCATGGTTTTCCGACAAAGACAGCAGCTACATGGTGCGCACCCTTGATTACGGCAGCGGACAGGTCGCCCGCGCTCTACTTTCCGATAGATACAGACGTATCGACAATCTGGAGATCGCATCGGCGGTGCTGCCGCTGTTCGCCGGACAGGACGGCATGGAGGTCATGAGCTGCGAGGTCACCGAAAACAAGCTGTATCTGAAGATCGTCAATCACCGCCTTGAAATGGCGTGTGTCGGTGACAGAGTGCAGGCGGGTGTTATCATTTCCAATTCTGAGGTCGGTCTCGGTGCGGTATCTGTCCAGCCGCTTGTCTATACGCTTGCCTGCACCAACGGCATGGTGGTCAACAGCATGGGCGAACGCCGTACCCATGTGGGCAGAGCGGCAAAGGCTCTGGAAGACAGCTTCAATATCTACACCGATGAAACGCTCGAAGCGGAAGATCATGCTTTTATGCTGAAACTCCGTGATACAACGCTTGCCGCGATTGAGGAAGCAAGGTTTGCTCAGATTGTTGGTAAGCTCGAAGAAAGCGCAGGCGCAAAGATCACGGGACGTGTGCAGGATGTTATCGAGCTGACCGGCAAGGCGTATGACCTCAATCAGCCGGAACAGGACAGCATTCTTAACTACCTGATTCAGGGCGGCGACCTCTCCCTCTACGGTCTGAGCAATGCCATCACGCGGGCTTCGCAGGATGTAGACTCCTACGACAGAGCCACTGCGCTCGAAGGCATCGGCTGGCAGGTGGCGACCATGCCGAAAACACAGTGGAAGGAGATCAACGCATGAGCAGAACGTGGAAAGACCGCAGGGGCTACCAGTCCCATAAGAGATACAAGCACACCAGAATTATGAACGATATTCGAGGCGGCTATGACGATTACGACCACAGCGATGAGGAGCTGTATGTAGATGACCAGTGCTGCGAGAACTGTCGATATTACGGGAACTGCTATCATACACCGTTCCCGTCCGGATGGTGCGAATACTGGAAGGACGGCAGGCATTGAGAGAATATGTTGTCGAGAACGAGTTTGTCAAGGCAGTCAAGGCTGCAGGCGGTGTAGCATACAAGCTGACCTCGCAGACCACAAACGGACTGCCGGATAGACTCGTTCTGTTCTTTCCTGCGAAGACAGTGTTCGTGGAATTGAAAGCGCCGGGCAAGATGATGCGTCCGCTGCAGAGAAAAAGACGGTATCAGCTGATGAAGCTGGGCTTTCCCGTTCTCTGCATCGACAAGCTGTATCAGATCAAACCGTGCATTGATGCGATCCTTGCATGGACACCCGGTGAACCGTTTCCGGAGGGCATCGGAGCGAAGATACCCGACTTGGAGATCACAACGCTGCCGTTGGAGATGGATGATTTCGGTGAGACACTAGAACCCATAGACCCCGATGATTTGGCAAGATTCTATGAATTGGAGGAGGATGATACCGGATGAAATACACACCGCACGACTACCAGAAATACTGTATCGAATATATCCGGGAGCATCCGGTCTCCGCTCTGTTCCTGGACATGGGACTCGGCAAGACGATCATCACGCTGACCGCCCTCAACGCTCTGATGTTTGACGAGCTGAAAGTGAACAAGGTGCTTGTGATTGCGCCACTCAGAGTTGCCCGTGATACATGGCCTGCCGAAGTGAAGAAGTGGGATCACTTGCAGAATATTGAGCTCTCTGTCATTGTCGGCTCTGTAAAAGAACGCACAGCGGCGGTGAATCACAACGCATTTATCTACATTATCAACCGTGAGAACGTGAA
>Ga0255342_1001872_pt1 | contig 27878 bp, 26 predicted proteins | sample wastewater_treat_3_FD_192416 | JGI IMG/M metagenome (GOLD analysis project Ga0255342, IMG submission 192416) | Wastewater microbial communities from Lulu Island WWTP, Vancouver, Canada - plant14 | ecosystem: Engineered > WWTP > Wastewater > Unclassified | place: Canada: Vancouver, British...
CTATAAGATGAGATCATATAATTTCTGGGATGTTTGCTTTAAATATCTTGTTCCGGCTGCAATGTTTTTCGTATTGCTTGGACAGCTGGATGACTTCTTTGGATTGGGAATTTTCTAACATTTTTTAGGTTCTATAATAAATGTTGGGGTGTGTAAAAACACTTCAACATTTTTTTAATGAAAAGTATAAAAAAATGTAGAGCAAAATAGAAAATTCCATTAGAATAAAGTCACCACAACCATTCAAAGGAGGTTTCTAAATGCTCTACAAAAATAATTATATCGAAAAACTATTAGGAATTAAAGGGGTAATTTTAAGAAATATTGAAGAAAATAATACAAGCATTACCATAAGTATTGAATTAGAGGTAAAAGACCATATATGTCCTTGCTGTGGCAATAAAACCAGAAAGATACATGACTACAGAACTCAAATAATCAAAGAAGCTCCAATGTTTGGGAAGCATACATATTACAAATACAGAAAAAGAAGATATGTTTGTAGTATTTGCAATAAAAGGTTTTATGAGGATGTGTCTTTTGCCCCGAGATATCACAGGATGACATCAAGGCTTGTCAGCCTGATTATTGAAAAGATGAGAAGCACACATTCAATGAAAAGTATTGCTGAAGAATGCAATATTTCTGTAAATACCATTACCAGGGTTTTTAATTATGTTAATTACTCTTTTAGGCACCTGCCGGGTGTATTATCCATAGATGAATTTAAAGGTAATGCAGGCAAGTATAAATATCAATGTATATTAACCGATCCTAAAAACAAAAAAGTACTTGATATCTTAGAAGGAAGAGAACAACATATATTGACTGACTATTTTAAAGACTTTAAAGATAGAAAAAATGTTAAATATATTATTATGGACATGTGGAAGCCATATAAGGAAGTAGCTGAAGCGTTTTTCAAAAATTCCACCATAGTAATCGATAAATATCATTTTATACGTCAGGCAAACTGGGCATTTGAAAGGGTAAGAAAGAGCGAGCAGAAGAAGTTTGCCGATATCAGAAGGAAATATTTCAAAAGAAGCAGGTTTTTGCTGTTAAAAAGGATGAAAACCCTTAACGAAGAGCAGCTCCAGGCAGTCGAAGTAATGCTAAAAACCTCGCCAAAATTAAGTGATGCATACATATTGAAAGAAAAATTTTATGAATTTGTGGACAGCCCTGATCTTGAAAGTGCGAAAAGAAATTTAAAGGCTTGGTACCTGTTTGCAGCTGCCTGTAATGTACCCGAATTTAATGAATGTGTAAAGACTATTAACAATTGGGAAAAATATATTTTAAACTCTTTTACCTGTCCATATACAAATGGATATACGGAAGGGACAAACAACAAAATTAAGGTTCTTAAAAGGAACGCATACGGTGTCAGGAATTTCAAAAGATTCAGAAACAGGATACTTCATGTGATGAGTTAGTCGACCGGTGCAAACTCTGAAACATAGCAAGTACACCCGCATGCGGGTGTACTTGCTATGTTTCAAAACCTATAATTAACATAAATATGGGTGGTTAAGCTAAAAACTGCTCAAACACCCATATTATTAATCATATTTGGTACCTTTATTCTATGTCAGGATTTTCTAACCCCAACAATTGACAAAGAGCCACTATTTAAAACGCAAAAAGCATACTCTCTTAACTTATTCCAGCATCTGCTGGCTGTGTAAGAGAATATGCTCTCAATCTGTATACTTATATTTTACGTTATACTATTAGTAAGCACAATATATATTTTTGATTAAATATTGCCTTGTATCCCCTTTTACCCTTTACTCCTTAAATCTTATTCCTTATGAACTTGATTCAAGACCAAGGTTCTATTATTATAAATGCTTACTGGCTATTATCAATAAGTCCTAAATACGGTAAAATAACCTTCCACTGGTCTAACTTATCTTTGAATCGTGTGGCTTTTGCTGGGCTGGTAGACGGCAGTCTATAAAATAATAAACCTTCTTTAAGACACATTTTTCCTATTACCAGTTTTATAAATAATTCCTCTGCTTTACTTCCATTAAAAAATACTGCTTTTATATCAGGATACTGATTGAAAAAAGTTTTAAAATCATTAGGAACAGGGTTAATTATTTTGGAATCACTGCTCCCTTCTCTATCACAACTTTTCAACACATCCCAAATAGCAATGTGGTGGTTCAATAAGAATATCTTCCTATTTTCATAATTTTCTTCAACGTCTTTATTAAAAAGACTGTATATTATCTTCCAGAACTGATTTTGCTTATTACCATAATATTGTTGTTTTTCAAGAGACTTTACGCTCGGCATAGTCCCTAAGACTAGTATTTTGCAGTTTTTATCAATAATTGGTTCAAAAGATGTAATCATTTTCTTTCCTCAAGTCGAATATCATATCTACTCTGTAGGTTCTATAATCTCTAACTTAAAGTTCCATCCTTCACAAGACATCATCATTCTACCAAATTCTTCTAGGCTGTATTCCTGACCGTCTATGATAAATTTGGGTGTTCTATCATCATATCTATCATCCCATTCAATACGCCCTTCTACTATATTACCTTTAAAAGAGATAAGTTCATGTCCTTGAAATACTTCTCTTTTTATGAACTTTTGTGATAATCCTTTTCTTATCTTTTTATAAAGCCTTTTTAAGGCATAATTTGAATCTTCTTCAAAATCCTGATGTACCTCAAAGGAATATCCTATTTTATCTACCCCTGTAAACTCTACCGCCTCCCAGCAAATACCTGTTGGGTGAATTTTCTTTCTTATTTGAAAGCAGTGTTCTATTCCATCGCAGTCTGTAAAAGTTGCTTCTTTTTCATAATCTTTATAATCTTCAACTCCAAGTATATCTGCCATGTATCTATTGTAGCAGTCTTCACATATAGACTGAGACGGCTCATCTTCTTTTATAGTTAGAACTACCATGCCATAACCACTGGAGTTTTTACCACACCATTCACACCTATTCATGCAAATTCTCTCCTTAAAATCACCTTGAATTACCCTTGATTCCTATACTTTCCTATTATCCTCTTTGCAATAGAAATCAACTGCTCTTTTACCAATATCTTTTCCTTCCACCTGTCAGGGATAGCGTTATAGCCATAGTACACGCCAGCCATTCCGCCGGTAATTGCGGCTATAGTGTCCGCATCTCCTCCAAGGTTGGCTGCTTCACATACAGCATCCTCAAAGGTAGAAGTGTTAATAAAACACCATAATGCACATATCAAAGTATCAAACACATATCCCGTTGGCTTCAATTCTTCTTTTGATACCTGAAATACCTGCTTATACTCTGGATACTTTTCAATATGTTCTCTTATAGCAGGTACTTTAGGCTTATCATTTAGATAATCATAAACTAACAGATTATAAAACTGGCAGGCATCCGTTGCTTTCTGGTCATAATGGGTAAGAACACTTTGGGAGGCAGTTATCTCCAGCATTTTTTCAACATCAATGTAATATAAAGCAACTGGCAAGCACCTCATTAGTGAACCATTCCCAGCACTCATACCACCTGTTGCCTGATGAGCATAGTAGGCAGTTTTTATCCAGTCATTGCTTCGCTTGTATTCACCAAGTGCAATTCGGATAATGTTGCCGATATCTTTAGGTTTGCTATCATACCATTCAATAAAGTGTTTTCCGATATCTTCGACAGGATTCTCTGGATTGTCCAGGATGCCTTCTGCGACAGCAATAGTCATCATAGTATCATCGGTCACTTCTCCAGGTTCCAAGTTCCAACAGCCTCCACCTATAATATCTTTTAAATATCCATATTTCCTTTCAATCTCATCCTTTGACATGAATTCCAACGTTCCGCCAAGGGCATCTCCACAGGCAACACCAAAAAGCCCTCCGAGTATGCGTTCATATCTATCCATGAAACACACTTCCTTTAAACTCAGTATCTATGATTATTTATTTGTGCAAAAGTATTTTGCAATGCTGCATATTGCTTCATCAAATTTATATTTCCAACCCTCATTTGTATCCTCTTTGCTGTTAAATGTAATTTCTTCTACCTTTTCTTCAAAAAGCAAAGTTAACCTATAGTCGCCATAATCATCTAAAGGACATTCATAAGTAACACTCTTAATTTTGTTTATATTAAAATATTCTATAACTATATGCTTATCACCATTAATCCAAACTTTAATAAATTTGTTGTTCTTTAAGACAAAATATAACTGTAAAGTTTGTTCATCAACAAATAAGTATTTTGGATAAAAATATAATATATCATTCTCGTCAATTATTTGTGAAACTTTTTCAAACATACCTGCATATTTACGAGCAGTATTATCGCTGTAACGGTTGTTATAAAAGTAATCCTTAATTTCTTTAAAATCTACACTCATCTTAAATCCTCCTATTTATTATGAGTTAGTAGCCTAAATATTGAACAATCTGTTTCCATATTTTAACAGCAATTCTATATGCATCGCTAGCATTATTTCCCGTCATAAAATTCATTGTCATTTTTAATTTTAAATCTTTAGTTTTAGTTACTTCACATTCAATTACATCATTAAACGAATTATCGCTATCAATACTAAATCTCCCGTATGACAAATAAATACTTTGGTTTTTACCACCAAATAAATTTCCGAGCCAAATCTTAACTGCATATTTTTCCATACCGTTAATATAAAATCTCATTATAGTCTTTTGATTATGTACAACATCTTTATCGTAATCAAAATTATTATTCTTATGTTTGGTCTGCTCCGCAAAGTCGGATAAAAGCGATAATATTTTAGAATAACTTTGTTTCATAAATTTATTTTTATCTAAATCCGTTATTTCTTTAAAATTGGGAATTATATTAGCAATTTCGTTTACTGCCCTATCATAAATAATTTTCTTTGATTCCAATTTGGGTTTGGCTCCTACCTTTGGTACATCAATTACATCTACCTGATAAATCCTATGCAGTAATTCATCAAACTTAATATCAAATTGGTCATCATGTGAAAAGTCAATAAAATGAAACCCTTCCAAATAAAATGGAACAGCCTTTCTATAGTCTCCCTTATGCCTCATTATTAGAATTATCTTATCTGGATTATCTTTTATATATCGTATTAATAAATTTGTCTCATAGCCAACTCCGCCCTGGAAAGTATCTGCTTTCTTAGCATAGTTTTCAGTAAGAATAAGTAAGATATTATCACTATTTTTTATTTTTTCTACCATTATTCTATTCAAGTTAACAGTTTTGCTTTGCGTTTCAAATTTATCAATCGTTGCATCAACACCGTTTTCCCTTAATCTAGCCGCTAAGAATGTTACCCAGTTTTCGTGTTCCTCACTATCCCAACTATAACTGATAAATACCGAAGGATGCTCTTTTGACATTTTTATCCCCTTTCATTATATTGTTGTTTTTCAAAACTTTACTCTAAGCATAGTTCTTGAATTATGATTTTACAATCATTATCAATAATCAGTTAAAACTAATACTCCATTCCTAACATTCCCTAGTTCTCCTCTTTACTCAGTTATGCAGTTAATTAGTATTACTTCTTTTCAACAAGTTTCCTTCAATTATCTTTTTATCACTTCCATAAACCCAATAATCAATGCTGCTAGTTTCCCACGGGTAATATTCATTTCTTCTTTTTAAACGGTCCAAAACAGTATCCCCCAAATCTGCCCTTCTCTTTTCAATAGAAACAAATGTAATGGGGATATCCTTACTCATGGCATATTCTTTTGCATCATGCCAATTATGCTTATACTTGTCTGTACCATTTGTATAATTGAGCATAACTAGCAGGCCAAAACTAATCTCATCATAATCTTTTGTATTTTCCATATATGCAGCAATTGAATCTATCTTCTCCAAATATTTAGACACTATCGTTTCAACCTCAACTACTATAAAAGGTTTATCACCTTTGCATAATAGGATATCTGCATTTTTTTGCCCTTTTCTTCCCTTGCCAACAAACGGAGAGGGGGCGCCATCCAACACAGAATGGTCAGAGGACTTTTTAATCCATTCACTTGACAAAAGCCCAATAATGGAACTATGAGAGTTGCCGTACATTCTGGTGATAATACCCCAATTAAACATCTTGATAAAATCTTCTATAGAAGCAGAAATCATGTTGTTACCTCACTATAATTCATTTTATAATAATATAGTAGTCATACTACCCCGCACACATATTTAATCATATCCCAGGCACCTTAATATAACTCTTATAATCTTGTCCATACTATTAAATATTCTTTAACCACTTCAATATGTATTCAGGACTTTTCTTCAAAATATATACTCGTTTATAATTCTCCTTATTTTCTAATATATCTTCTTTTATAAGAATTTTAATAACACTATAAACCAAAGTTTTAGGAGACTTTTTATAATTTGTTTCCTGCATGATTTTATCATTCAATAGTGAAGATATTGTAGATGTTTTTATATAATCCTTATTATATCGAGCAAATTGGTCAATGATGGTCTTAACAATTTCTCCAAAAATATGTACTGGTATAATATTAGGGTAACTGCTGCTTTTGTCAGGTCTTACCGTTTCAATCCTTATATTCTCATTTTCTCTCTTCCATGTTGTTCTATCTGCCACATCTTTTATGTCTTTTTCGTTTTCCTCTTCAATTTCTTCGGTATCCTCTCCATTATTGCTATAAATATAACTTCCAAATGCCTGATTATAAGAATTTCGCAACTTAGCAAGTTCATTCATATGGCTTTCAACCTGCTTTAGCACTTGTAATGCGTTTTGTATTTCTTCAACTTGACCATTCTTACTGCAATCAGGTATATACTCTTGCAGGATTTTATTTTTGAGATTTTCTAAACTGTCCTCCAGCAAATCGTATGAAGCACTTATATCCTCAATTTCCTTTTTAAAAACTGTATTCATGCTCATCCCCTCAATATTATTTTTTTAATACTACTAACCTAATTCACACTTTTAAGATTTTCTTATATATTTATGAAACTTGGTTTCTACCAAACCTAAATAACTCACCCTAATACCCAAGATAACTTAAATACTTACTATATTCCTCCAGCCTGCTCCTAATCAGTGTGTCATTCGGGTCTAAACGTATGGCATAATTAAAATAAGCCCTTGCCTTTTTAAAGTCTTTTCTCTGGTCGTATGCGTGACCAAGTTTTTTTACTATATAGAGCATTCCAGGAGTCTTTTTATTAATATCCTCCAGAATCTCTATGGATTTTTCCTGTTCATTATTTAAGCCATAGGCACATGCCAGTTTATATCTATAGTTCAAGTCGTCTGGATTTCTTGATACAAGTTTTTCATAGACTTTGACTGCTTCCTCATATCTTTTTAGTTCAAAAAATAATTTTCCTTTTAAGTATAGAAGGTTATCTTCTAAAGCCTCTCTTCTGACATCCTCTATCTCTTTAATATCTATACCGTTTAACACATCCATGCTGTCAAAATATCTTCCCTGCTGAAAATATGTATAAGCAATGTGATACAATATGTCAGCAGATTTATTTCCATTCTCATACTCCGTTTTTAGCAGTAATTCTGCCTTATCAAATTCTTTATTCTTATAGTATCGGATTACTCTTTCTATCCAATCAGTATCCTCATATCTTACTTCAACTCTCTCATTGTAAGAAATAATATTGTTATTTCCTTTTCTTAATACCTTTTCGAAATCCCTTTTTACTTCCCCCACATTCTGATACCTTTCTTCAGGGTTTCTTTTAAGTAATTTCATGATAATTCCTTCAACCGATTCAGGTATATTATCATTTATCTCTCTTGGTTTTGGATAAGGCATATTATTTATTAATTGATTGGCAGTTTCATGAGGAGTCCTGCCAGTTAAAAACTTGTATAAAAGCACTCCTAATGCATATATATCCGAGTTAAGATACCTGCGGTTAGACCCAGCCACTTCTGGAGCCATATAAGCCCAGGTGCCTCCACCATCAATTGTTTTTATAAATAAATCTTCAATCAGTTTACTTGTACCGAAATCGGTTATTTTGGCTATTTTCCCATCTATTAATATATTTTGAGGCTTAATATCTCCATGGCAAATATGCTTCGAATGTATATATTCTACACCATCCAATATTTGAAAAAACAAGTTGTATATTTCTTCAAATGTTCTGGGACTCTTAAATCCCATTTCACATAACTCGTCTGATAGTTTATGCCCGTTAAAGTACTCCATTTCTATCAGGAAAACCCCATCCACACGTCCCATCCAGTATATAGAAATAACATTTGGGTGATGACTCCCGATGAATTCTTTTCCTTCCGATAAGGTGTTGTCTCCTCGTTCCTGGTCCTTTGGTATTTTGAGCGCCACTGTTTGCCTATTTTCAAGGTTTATTGCTTTCCATACATAACCAAAAGAACCTTCATCAATAAATTCTTTTAGCAAATACTTATCCCCTATACTCAAATCTACTTGCGGATGAAAATTAACTGCTTTTTTCTTCATAATTAACCTACCTCTACCCATTGATTTAATGTTAGATTATCAGCATTGCCTGAAGCAACACAGCGATAAACCAGATAGGTCGTTTTCAAAGCATTTATTCCTCGTACATAGGTACCATCACTTCTTTTAAAGCCATTATCCAGTATTGATATATATTCTTCAATATCCCCTGGATTTTCCCCAGCATAACTCCAATATACAAACAATATAATAGGTACATTCCCGCCCAACTGGTGGTAAGCATGAAGCAGATTTTGTATCTTTTCCTTGATTTTTAAATCTTTTCGTCTATTCTTTCCATATCTTTCAAATTCACAAATCAATATAGGGCTATTATCCACTTTCGAATACCAAATAGAATCTGGTCTTACTTCGTTAACTTTTATTTCGTAACTGGCCTGGCTCTCTGCAACCATTTGTCCATAGTGGCTTCTTTCAGAATATGGAAACACAGGGCATTCAGAAAGGGATGTAACCCCGTCAACAAATCTTCCTATTGCGGTTATATAATTAAGACCTACAGTATGCACAGTTTCTGAATAGTCCCTTACCCCGAATTTTGTCATCATAGGAAACATTTCGTTTCTAATTTTTCCTTCTTTAAATTCTTTTTTTATGAAATCAATGATTGTTTCCTTATTCATTGAATACGCCCCATTCCTTGATGACTTCAGGGGACTCTCCACCATGTATCAACGCTTTTGTTCCTATTTTCACAAGCAGCGGCGCTGGTATTGACCTCCCGTTTACCAACGCTTCACCAGTAGATAAGGATGGCAGTTCTTCAATATCAGATGTTGAAAACATATCTGACGTTTTTGCAATAAACCTCTGGTCATCTGGATTCTTTAGTCTCATTGTAATGATTGTATTACATTGCGATGTGACATCAGGGTCCAGTTTTGACGGCCTTTGAGAAATAATCGCAAAGCCAGTACCAAACTTTCTTCCTTCCGCCGCAATCTTCTTAATAATTTTTTTAGATATGCTCGGAATGCCTGCGGGTGCAAAATTATGCCCCTCTTCATAAACAAGGAAACAGGGCCTTATCTGTCTTTTCTTATCCGATGCTGCCCTCATAATCTCACTGGATATCAATGCTGTTATAATTTGTTTAGCATCGTCAGATAAGCCTTGCAAGTCTATAATTACAAGTCTTCCCACGCTCTTTCCTTTTTCCCCAATCATTTCATAAATATCTGTCGGTTCACCAATAGCCCTTGTGTAAAAACTCTTCGCTTCATTTATCACTCGGGTTAATTTCATGGAAGCCACTGCTGCACTTCTATTGTTGAGCGCTTTGGCTTCACCTTCAGTCAAATTGTCCCAATTCTTTAGTTCCTCAAGCCCCTGTTCGTCAGAAAGGAGATATGTTAAATCCTGAATATCCCGAGGCGGATTATTATATTTTGCTTTCCAATACCTGATTGCAACATCCAATACTCTTTCCTGGGCTTCTGTCAAACCTGGAAGAATAGAAGATAAATCATCCATGTCAAATCTATCGAATTGAAGCGCCAGGTGATGATTTTTTGCGCTGTATTTATAATCAAAGGAATCCATTTGTGGAGTATATACTTTAATTCCTCCACCAGCCTTTATTAATTTTAATAATTGTTCCTGAATTCTCTGGATACTCTTCTTTTCCCTCTCATCCTCAATAAAATCAAGATTGTTATTAAAATGTATCTCTCCCTTTTCAAATGCTTTTCCATATTCTCCATGGACATCAAATACAACTACTGTGCCATTCATCTCTGCTACAAGTCTTTCAATAATTCTGCCCACAGTATATGATTTCCCTGAACCTGTCATTGCCAGCACAGCCAAATGTTCTGTAACCAGTTTGTTTACATCAAGATAAACAGGGACTATATTACTTCCCTTGTCGTATCCAATCAAATTACCTATGTTAATGCTTGTATTCTCATCAAACTTATAAAACTTTGACAAAAACTCATAGTCAACACCATATACCTTTTCCCCTGGGTTGAGGGGTCTCCTGGGTATTTTTATCTGCCCATAGTTATCCCTGTACCCCACCAGTTCTATGGTCCCAAATAAAGTCTCCCCAGTAACTTGTGCACCTGGTAGTATTTCAAGGGATGACAGCCCCTCCCCCATATTGGAGTTATATAGAATATTGCTTCTGGATATGGATACAATTCTCCCGAGAACATATGTATCCCCATCTTCTTCCGATTCTCTATGCTTGATTTTTACAAACTCTCCTCTTTTAGCAGAAAAACTGTTTTCGAGAGCAATCTTTAAATCATTAGGATTGCCTGTATTGCCGATAAGTTTACCTATGTATTTATCCACCATCAATCACCCCTTCTCTTTAATCCTCAAACACATCCAAATCTTCTTTCCAAATGCTCTCCAATGCCTCACTTTGGAGCATCTCCCTGGCTTGTGTTTTATAGTATTCTAAAATCACATTTTTCCCATTATTTGTGGCCTCGACAGGCTTTAAAGCATATTTGGCATACCATAATGGCAGTGGCAGTGCTTTTTTCTGGTCAAATGCAATCAGGGATATAATTTGAGAAGCCAGTTCATCCAGCATTTTAGATGACCAATCTTTTACGCCCCCTAATACTTCTACCAAAAGTGGCGGTGTAGTGTTTCCCGCCTTAATATGCATGCCTATTAATCCCACATCTCGTAAAGTTTCAGGCTCCAGCCTGTTATCCTTATTTAAGCCATCATATTGAAATGCTGCTGTCCTTGTTCTTTTTACAAGAATACCTGTTAGCAGCCTTTTAATACCTACATCTTGAATTTTGGGCATTAGTTCTTCCATCTTTTTAACTATGCTATTGTCCACATCATCTGGAATATAAACTAAATTATCCTCAGTCAGAGCATATATAATTGCACCAAACCTTTTTGTTCCCACTGATGCGATTTTAATTCCATTTTCATTAAATGGGTATACCATGTCCTTATATTTATCCCAGAAAAACTTAATGGTCTCCCTGCATTTATCATAAACTTTTATAGTATCCTTTCTATCTTCAAGGGGAGCATCCGAACGCTCAAGTACCAAAGGTACATCAACCAAAACGAGTTCAGGTTTTTCATCATCTTCCATTAAGTCAGACAGGAGTTTATAGACATTGATAATATCTATAAACTTCAACTTTTTCTGATTATCCAGGTCATCTATCTCATCTACATCAACGATACTTTCCTGTCTTGTCTTATAAATAGAACCTTCATCTATTAGAATATCCTGTCTTACTGCCCCAGCAACATATAGCATACCGCCAAATGCATTGGAAGTCCTATTGGTTGCCGCAATACCTGATGCCTTGATAGTAAGAGGGGCTATTAATTCTATATTCCTAACCACCCCACTTTCCTTTAGGGCAGGGGCTATTTTATCAATAAACCGCATTTTGGATGATAACCTGGAAACTGTGGCTGGAAGACCTAATTGAATATTAGCCACTATGCTTTGGGATATTGGAGTACTATTTTCTTTAAATCCATCCATCTTCTTTTTCTCCCCTTTGTTTTACAGCATTGATAAAGGATTTCAATTTCCTTTCTTTAACTACAGTCATACCCTTGCTTAACAATCCATTCTCGTTAATATATTGATTTGCTACCAGGTCTTGATATCCTTGCTTGGCAGTTTCTTCATCAATGAAAACTCCAAAATATTTATGAATTATACTTGACAGACACTGACTTAAGTCAATACCAGCCCCTGTCAGGATAATCAAATAAATATGAATATCATCTAATATAAAATCTTTTGTTTCTACCAAGGATTCTTGTTTAACATCCTCAGCAAGGAGCAGGGAATTAAAAAGAGCCTTTAATTTATCTTCTAACTGAATCATTTTATAGTCCAATAACGGTAGGGTGACTACCGTTACTAGACCTGTTCCCGTATTCTTCCTGTAATGAATTCCAAATTTCTTCCCATTTTGTTGAAATATAACATCTTTTGCTGTGGTATCAATCAAAAAGCCTATCGGAATTCCCTCATAATTATCATCTGTTCTACTTATTCTTATATCTACCGATGAGTGAAGGATTTCCTTTAAATTCATTTCGGTCCAGGAAGGTGTAAGTATTAACTGGTTTTTATTATCCTCCAGCCATGTGTTAAGTAAGTCTAACTGTTGTTTGTTTAGTTTACTTAATAGAATTCCAGGCAGAACTAAGACTCCAGTTTGCAGTGAATTCATCTGGGTTACCTGGCAGTCATAAAAATCCTTAAGAAGCCTGTATTCTGTTCTATTCTTATATTCATCTAATATTTGAATAGCCATCACAGTACCTCAACCTTTGTCCGAATGAGTTTCACCGATTCTAACTCACGCTTTTCCTCAAGGTAGTCATCCCAGTTAATATCCCCATCCTTTTCCACTACGTGCTTAAAGAAATTAAAGGTAGTTTTCTTAATCAATGGTGAGTTTTTAAAGAATGATTCACCTTCACTTGCAAGCAAATTCATTTTATTCTGTATCGCTTCTTTTGTGGCAGCATAAGTTTCCTCTTTTGGATACTCTTCCGTATTTATCTGTGCGGATACGGGAGGTTTCCCCTGTACTCTGCATATCTTATCTATGGTACTTATCAGCAAATTATCATAAAACTCATTCTTCTTTGTCCTTGCTAAATTCATTACATTTGTTTTATAACCTTCAATAAGCCCTACATACTGCTGCATATCTTCTACCCTCTTTTTAAGAAGCGCCAAAAATTCATCAGGCTTACTCAGCATAACAGGCTCGTTATCTTCAATCTCTTGTTCAAGACCGCCGTTAACAAATAACTCTATTTCCTTAATACAGTTGCTTAAATTCTTCACCTCGGTATGATTCCTTAATTTTTCTGGTGCATCCGAAAAATAATCAACCCACCTTTTGCTTTCAGGTAATTTCTTATAACAGTCAATGATAGAAGTAAAATTCTTATAAATAGCCTTATACTCACCTATTATTCCTCTATCATTAGCCCACTTTAACTCATTGTTTTCAATAGGCTCTAATCCGCAGGCATCAAGAATATCTTCAATTCGCTTATATGCTCCACTAAAATCTCCATCTTTTAACTTGTATGCTAATGTATTTATATAGGAAACCATAGTCCCTGTACCTGATATAGTCATCTTATCGTAATCTGTTGAGTTCTCCAGTTCATTACAATACTTTTGCAGTATATTCGTTATCGGAGAAATAGGAAGCATGAATCCGCCATACTCACAATTTTTCTTGATTTCTGCAATTTTATCTGTAATACTCTTTACTGCTGGGTCCTTTAAGGTATTAATATAGTCTATAAACAATCTTATATGCCTTACCCTAAACCACAAAGGCTTCTCCTTATCGTCAATTTTAATATCCTTTATGATGTTTGGATTATAGGTTTTGATATTATTCCACCCATCACTATCATATACTTGGTAGCAAATCCCAAGGAATTTCTCAATCTTCGAAATAACATCTCTGAAGTTTTCCATGCTCTTATCATCTTTTTCTGATAACTTATCAACATTAATGCTATCCTTAATTTTTTCAGCCTCTTGAAGTTGTACTTTATAATAAGGTACCTGATTCTTCTCAAGGACATCCAAATAAGGACCGTTTATAACCTTCTTCATGCTGTCAATTTCTTTTTTGCAGTCATCTTCCAGCCATTTTTTAACTACAGAATACTTGCCGTCCAACTCATAATTGGATATTCTCTCAATAAAACCGTCCTTGGTTTTTAGCAAAAGATTTAGCCCCATCATAAACTCTATCCACTGCTCTATAGTGCGTTTCGGCTTTACCTCGTGTATAAGGCTGAAGAAAAATTTATTGCTGTAATCAGCCATGGATTTGTTGCTGTTTCCATTAAACTTCAGTATTCTGTTCATACAGGCTGGTATATTTATGCTGTATCTATTTTCATCCTCATGAATGAATAAACCTGTTTCCTTATATCCTTTTCCCTCATTCATTCTGCCTATGGCGGTTGATTTCAAAACGTTCTTTAACTCCGTATATTCTGCATCAGACAATCTCACATCTTTTTTGCTTCCAAGTTCCTCAAAATCAATGCCGTGGATGAGCATTCGCTTATAAGCCTTTGACAGCAGCGCTATTTGTTTCTCATCATGTTTCTTGTAGATGATAGGTCTTAATATCCAGCCTTCCTCATCTAATTTTTCAAACCATTCTCTTGCCTTTAAGTTAAAATGGTCTCTAATTTTTCTGATTCTATCCCTAAAGGTAGAAGTAATAACATTCCTGTTCTCCCTTATATCCAATATGTCCTTATCTATGGACATGACCTCTAAAATATCCTTTTGAAGTCTGGTTATATTGACAAATATCAAGCACTTTCCTATGCCTTCATACTTTTCTTTTACAAATTTATCGGTGTACTCTGCACTAATAACAGAATCAGAGATTACAATAACAGGATGAACTCCTTCTTTTAAAAGTCTGCTATCTAACAGTGCATCTTTTAATCTATCTTCATCCTTACCCCATATAATATCTACTATTCTGTCCTCGTGAACATCAAGATAAGGTCCTCCTTCTACCTTGGTCCTGACACATTCAACGCCATTGATGGTATAGAAACTTTCTTCTGGGTAGTTTATTTCCAATGCCCTGCAGGCACCTGAAAGAACCCTTTTTACTTCCTCTTTTCTATTTTTGCTTCTTTCTTTTACTAACGCTTCAATCTCTTTGTTTTTTTCAGTATCTGGAACGTAGCCAAAATCATCTTTTTCTACTCTATACCTTTTATCAAGGCGGATTAAATAGGCAAAGTTTGGTCCGATATATTCTGCTTCTTTTATATCTTCTTTTTCTATTTTTTCAAGGATGTATCCATAGATATATCTTGCTGATTCTTCAATATCATCCTTCGGATACAACATCCTGACCTGGTCTAAAAATGTTTCTTCTTCCTTCCCCACAATATACTCATTTTCTTTTACATTGAGAGAAAAAGTTTTTAGGCTTCTCAAAAGTATGCCTAAATCAAAACTGCTTCCGAAATTATTAACAAATATATCTCCCGTTTCTCTTTTGTAGCCTTGAGAATTGAGGTAAACCGCCAAATCATCCTTTTCTAATTTCACACAGTAAAACTCTTTGAATAACTTTTCGCCATCTTCTGCCTTTGCATCCATCATGGCATTTATTTCTTCAGGAGAATAGTTTGTTTTCTTCTTAGGGATTTGCTCTAAAAGAGCATGCTTAATAGTCTGCCTGAATCTATCATCACACTGAATATAGTCAAAAGCAGGCTTATCAATCAAACTTTCTTTAAAGCGGTTGCTGGAGTTTAATATGGTTTCAAAGATATGTCCCGTATCCTTTTTGACAGAACTATCTTCCATCTTTTGGTCTACGTTATGCATAATAACGTTAAACCAACCAAAATTACCTCCTGCTATGGTATAGGCTGCTTCTATCAGTCCTTTTGGATAATCGGGTATCATGCCCTTCTTGTTAAGATAAGCGATATAATCCGATATATCTGCAAAGGAATTCTGAAGCATTTCATACATTTCCGTTCTTCTGTCTAAAGCACCTATCCCCTGGATACTTCCTCCTATAACTGTAGAGCACAAAAGAAGATAGGAAACCTCTGGATATTTCTTTCTCGGGTCTTCATGTTTTATAGCACTTGTAATTACCTGAATTGCTTCTCCATCTATTTTGTTTACCAGTTCCTTCTCTTTTTCAATTCCATACTTTGCAATTTCCCCCGCTGTTTCTAATTCATCGCAGACAATAAGAAAATGTTCAATACCGAATTGCTTAACATACTCCATTCCTTTTCGGGTTAATTCATCCAACTTTTCTTTGTTTATAACCAGTTCATTTAAATTTACCCTGTCTACTTGCAGTAAATCTCCAAGGATGTTTCTATCAAACCCTACAGGAGATAAGGCATCTTGAATGGCTTCCATAATCTTTCCTTGAATGCTTCCATCGGATTCTCTGCTTAAATAGGACAGCGCTGTATAAATGCCGTAAGCCACCCAGTTATCTCCAATTAAATCAGGATGGCACATTTGGGAATACCTTATGTATAACGGAAGAACTTTATCTTCGAAATTCGGCTTAAAAATTCTCACTTCCTTTTGTACGCCATCTTCATTAATAATCCAGCCCTTATCCATGCCAAGAGGTTCTGAAATAAGTTCGAAACCGATACGGGATTTACCTACACCCCACTTTGAAATCAGCGGGAAAATAGTTGCCATCCCTGCACTTTTCATAGTCTTCGTAAAGCCTTTAAAAATTTCGTAAAACTCTTTTTGCCCTACCATTGGCTGATTTAACGGAAAATCGCTGGTACCGAAAGGAGCCCATATAGACATATCCATCCCTCCTAATCTCTAATCTCCAACTTAATTAATTGATAATCTTTTTTCCCCAGCAAGCCCCTGCCGTGCCTGGGCTGCCCCTGCTCATGGTCTTTAATTATAAACTTTCCTTTGTTTATACCCGTAACAAAGTAATGGTCAATCCATTGTTCTTCTGCCATAGTATTTTCACTGTCAACCTTCTTTTTCAATATGGAGCCTACTATTCCTATTGGGAAAAATCCCCTTGCATCTGAGTATTCTTTAATTAATTTATGTAGTATTTCTATATCATCCATATCGGCTTCATTTACTAAACTTTCATATACATCAATGCCAGCATCCTCTTTTATCTTATGTTTATCTAAGATGTACCTTCCATCTTCGCTTTCAACAATCCACCCTAAATAGTCAAATAACAGCATTGGTATTTTTAAATAAGTACTCATGGAGCCTAAAGAAGGATAATCTTTATTAACGCCCCTAAATTCTATTTCTTCCCCATCTCCAATATCAAGTTCCCTTCTCCAGAAATTCCCTAATATCTTTGATTGATTCTCCTTCATTAAACTATTAATGTTCATTTCATCAGGCTTGCTGCTAAAAACATAAAACTTCTTGTCATTTAGGGTTATATAAGCCTTTGCGAAGTTTTCCATATATCCTTTTTCAAAATAGAGATATCCTCCATTTAACATTGCATAAGCAATGGTCCTAATTCTTATGGAATACTTTAATAATTGACTTCCCAATACCTTTTCCCATTTCTCATTTTGTTTAAATCTTTCTACCAGTTCATTGGCACCCTCTGTAAGTTCATATCCATCTTCAATTTCCTTTATAAAGTTACATCCAACGATAGTTAAAGAGTCTTTATCTTTTTCTGCACCAAACAGACCATATACCTCATCAGCATTAACAATTCTTCCGCTCTCGTCAACCTTATAGCCCAGATAATCCCTGGCTATATCTTTTTTACTGCTGCAGGGTATTTTCTTTGGTAAGGATTTTAAAATTTCTGCCCATCTTTCTATATTGGATGCCTTTACCCAAAATCTGTCCGTACCTATTTTTATAATCATAATGTATTCCTCAACTTTTCTACACAATCTTTAAGGGTGCTTTTAAACTTTCTGGAACGGTTTTTTATAATAATATCCTTTGAGTATATCAGGTCTTTAAACTTTTCATTAAGGACATATTCCCCATCTTTAAAATCAATTTTCTGCTCATCCATCATATCAAAAACCACCTTGTTTACTTCAGGAGCCTTATCTGGGAAAAGGTACATATCATTTTCCATGCAAAATTCATATACAAAATCATTGAGCCTTCCTACCCTAACTTCCCTGCCCTTTGTATTGAAGATGTAAAAGTCTAAAGGCTGGGTTGTATAGTAGTTGGTGTGGTCCGTGGGTCTTATGGATAATCCTTCAAAACCAGCGGTCTGGTATTCAAGGGCTACCATTGATAGTATTGTTAAAAAAGTTTTCCATGGGTAAGAAAGGACCTCCGCTACTTTCTCTTCCACTGGAAAATCCTTATATTCATAGGGAGTAAAGGTGTATTTGTTTTTATCCTTTAACTTCGAGAGGTTAACAGATGAAGTTATCCTCCTGCCCTGTACCCATATTTCATTAGGGTTATTACCCATCGGTGATAACTCCACATCCTCTGTATCCTCTGCCAACTGCATGATTTTTAGTTTTGTAAGGATTGAAGGATATTGAGGATAACCATTAAATACAGCCTGATAAAAGGACTTTATTTCTTCCGTTTCTTCTATATCTTTATCCTTAATATTTAATATGGTTTCAGCAAAATCAGGGATGCTGTCTATAAACTCATATAGGGCTTTACCATCTCCTCTTTGACCTATAATACAAGCCTCTTCGTATACTTTTTTTAGTAACTTATGTAACAGAGGCGGATAGAAACAGAGAAGTGAAGATATAAAATCTTCCCTGCTTACCTTTCCGCTGAACTTAACCCATTTTTTCGTGATAACCAGCCTATCTTCTGCAAGTCTAATAAAGTTTTGGTCTATAAGGTATTGTAAATCAGTGTTATTTTTTATTTCTCCATAGTCATATAGGCTGTTTAAACTTTTAACCAACTCGTTTATGTTTACCAAAGGTCTCACCTGCCTTTGCTCTGTACAAAATTTTAACTATTTGCTTTTACTTTTGACATATCAAAGTTGCCTTCTATAAGGTCTTCTACATCCTGTTTGGCTTCTTGGATTATTTGTTTGGACTTATAGATATTATTGCATCTCCTTAATTCTAAATTATACAAATTCATAATTTTATCTTCCTCTAATAAAGGAATAATAATATTTTCAGCAAACGTAAAATTCAAACCTTTTTGTGCACTCCCTGTTGCTTCTCTGCGAATTAACGGATTAATAAATTTATTAGTTAAAAAATAATATATATAAGCAGAATAATACTTATATTCTTCTTTTAATCTAACGCAATAAGTATGTTCATTAATAATTATCGTTTCATTTGTAAGATTTATAGCAATCTTCCCAATTGTTTCGCCGTCTTTAGCGATTAATAAATCACCAAATAAAACCTGATTATATTTACTCAAATCAACTTTTGCTTTATTATCTAATTCTAAAAAATTCGATGAAATATTTCCACTTTGAACAAAATATGCTTCTATCCCTTTTTCATAATATATAGGCTTTTTACCCGTATAAATAGAATCTATAATACTAATTAAAGTTACATATTTCTTTGAATATTTCTTAATATGGTTAATGGTTTCAACATATTTTTGTTCATAATAATTTGCATCAATTCTATCAGTAAGTATTTCAGCACTTGCCCACTCGAATTTCACTTTACTCCCTTCGAAAAGTACATCCAACTGTTTAATGTTTAATGATTCATTTATAATCTCTTCAGCCTCTTTCTTCAACCTTTTCGCTTCTTCTCTCAACTCTTCTGCTTTTCTAACCTTATCTCCTATGTATTTTTGGATTTCAGGAGATGGGATGGGAACTTGAAACTCTCTTATCTTACTAATTGTCAAAAATTTTCTAGCAGTATTTGCAATGTTCCGCTTTATTGAGTTTTGTCCAATATTAGAATTAAAATAGGCAAATGCATATTCTTTATCAATTATTTCATCTTTCAATTTTATTATTGAAATATTACCTGAAACATTCTTCCCTTTGTAGCAAGGAAAAACCGATGCAAAAGTACCACTTGAATTTCCCACTCTACTAACCAACAATTCATTTCCTTCTAAATGTGAGTTTTTAAATATATCTTTATGACAAGTCTCTGAAATTGCCCTAAAATTACCTTCAATTCCATTTAAAGTTATATTTTCAATCATAATCATTTCAAAATCCGACTTATCAACAAATTCAGGAGCAGTATGTGGAGGGTCAAAAATCCTCCTTGAAATATTTCCTAGCGTTTCTATTCTAAACTGATTGATTTTTTTCAAAGATTTTATGTATTCAGGAGTAAAAAATTGAGCATCTATTCTATCATCTATAATTTCTGAATGGATGTATTCAAAATACATTATTGTTCCTCCTCTGGCATACCCTTCTTATAAGCCTCGACAATCTTTAATAAGTCGTTATGGTCATCACCTAACTGTACCTCTACATTCTGTTTTACAGTAAATCCTACTTCATCTGCTACCGCCATAAATACTGGACCCTGTTTTTCTCCTGGATGTTCCTTCTTTTTTAAGTATAACAGCGAAGTCTTTGCACCTGCTCCTGACAAAGCAAAGGTTTCCTGCGGAAGGCTTATAACCGCTTTCAGTATTGCTTTGCCGCCTTCAAATTCACCTGTTACAGGGTTTTTCTTACCCATGATATATTCACGGACATATTTATCTCCTGAATTGGAAAGTATTCCATCTGGCACAACTATCATCAACAGTCCGCCAGGTTTTAACAATTGAAGGTTTCTATCAATAAATAATACTGCTGGGTCCACTGAATTTACTTCTTTCCACTTTCCTCTGCTGTCTGGCTTTGACCCGAGAGATAGACCATAAGGACTCATTCTGTTTTGTCCATCTTCATCTATGTCAGAAGAATAATATTTGATAATTTCAGCACCTTCAGGGTTTTCAACAGTGGTATTCCCCTTCTTAATCGTTTTTGAAATTCCAGTTTTTGAAAATGGGGGATTTGTAAGGATTGCATCAAATGTCCCTGGTTTAAGACGTGTATTCATAAGAGAATTTCTTGTTTGGAAAATAGGGCACTTAGGTGCTCCATGCAGTGCCATATTGATTCTTGCCTTGAGAACCATTCCTGGAGCATTATCCGCACCTATAAAACAGTGTTCCTTCATTTGTTCAAAAAGTTCTTCATACTGCTTCTTGTCTCCTGTCAATTTGTTTAGAAGGTAGTGCTCTATCTTCTGAAGCATCTTTATTAAAAATCCTGCCGAACCACAGCACAAATCACCTATGCGGAGGGTAGGTATTCCTGTTTTGGGGTCTTTACCTATTAGTTTTGCTGCCCCGTCTTTGGTAAGGTCGTGTAAAACAATTTCTGCTGCTGCTTCCGTTACCTGTCTTGGGGTAAGATAGATACCCATACCGCCTTTATTCTCAAACTTTCCACGAAGCAGTACATCAAAAACCCTGCCCAATACATCCCCTGTTAAATCCCTTAAAGTGGCAGGTCTCTCTACACCGTCAATTTTTATCGGTCCTAAATCCTGGAGAGCCTTTAAAACAGCAATATAGATGTTTGGATTCTCCAGTTTTATATATTCATCTGCACTAAATATGTTTGCCTTTTCCCCATTATCCAAAATAGCAACATAATCTGCATGGTCTTTTATTTCTTTAAAGGCTTCCCTTATCTCCTGGACTGCCTTATCCTTATGTTTTTCTACATATTCGTATCTATATATTTCGTTAAATAGTTTCCCTGTTACATTACCCTTAGTTAATCTATATTCAGGATGATAAAGCCTGAAGGTCTCCAAAAATATAAGTTTGCTGAATTCATCGATTACATCATTGGAGTTATTTACATGGTCCTTCATTCCATAAATCATCTCATGAAGGCCATCGAAGGTCTCTTGCAGTTCTTGATATTTTCTTAGTGACCATTTGTCCCTATCGGTAAGTTCTCTTTTCCATGCATATAAGTTGCTTTCATCTTCAAAAACCGATGGAATTTCGGAAATAGCCTTTTCTTCTGCTACAAGCACATAGGCATTGCTTGTGCCATTTGTAACCCAAACATATGTAGAAATAGGGTCAGTGACCATTGCTTCATAGGTTATGACTGTTACCACTTCTGGCTTTAACTGTTCTTCGTCTACTTTTTTTACATACACATATGTATCCTTATGACTGGCTACAAATGTAGTCTCATCAATATCCTTTATAGTTCCATAGCCAAGTTTTGTTATTTTGCTCTTTAATTCTTGCATAGAAAGTCCTCCCTATTCTTTATTCCTTATTAAAACAGCCCCATTTGGGTGAAGTTTGTATTTTCCACTATGTTCTGCAATCTTTGATATCTCTTCCGCACTAATAGTAATATGATTTGGAACATACTCCATAATCTTTCTTATAGGCGCAACAGGTTTCCCATCCATTACTTTATCTACCACATCCAGTACGATAGAATTTATACTATTTCCTCCTGTGCTGTATAAATCCCCTGTCTTATTAATATTGCTATCCATAAGAAATAATAGTTGTAATTGTGCTTTATTCCATTTCACTCCAGACTCTTTTAACCTTTGGTGCAATTCTTCAACAGACTTAGGGGTTTTCAGTTGTTCATATATTATTTCTACCATCAGCATCCACCTCCATTAATGTTCCTTATCTTTTGGTGGACACGGGTCATTTCCATAACTGTCTTTACTCCTGATTTTGCCGTCTCTTCCTTGGATAATAAGTTCCGATTTCTGGTTTTGGGCAATTCCCTTTGCTACATTTATTGCTTGTTTTTGAGTATCAGTAACTTTAGTTGCTCTTTCGTTGTCTTCACCTTTAACAGCCCATTTGTCGCCATGTCTTACAACCCATTGATTTTTACCCATATATAACACCTCTTTTAAAATTTGTTTTGTAACACACTTAAATAATTCATCATTTTATCTACTATTTGTTCTTCCAAACTACTTTCCAGTCTTGGAATTTTGATTTTTTCAAAGTCATTTCTTTGAATGAGTTTATATAGTGTCCCTTTAGTAAACATGTTTACCTGGTTTAGAATTATTGGTTGTTTAAATAAAAACAGAAGATAGTAAGGATTAATTCTTCTGGGGACCAAGTTATATAGAGCATCTGTTGTAACCAAACCGTCAAATTTTTCTGTAATAAGTGCTGTTGCATGTCCCTTAGTCCCTGTGGCACTGCCTCCTTTGGCAGTTACTATTTCTCCCCTCCTCACAATATATCTCATCCGATTGCTTAAATTGCCGTAAAAATCCTCATGGGTTTCTTTTATAATTGAAAAGTTTGGGTCTATATCCGCTAACAAAAAATACTTTACTTTTTGATTCTCACTTATTTCGGGCTTATCTGCTTTTTTTATTTCTACAAGTTCTCCAAGTTCCTGCCATTTTACATCATCAAAATTCTTGTGAATTACCCTATACAGTTCGGTGTAAAAGTTCGAGTAATACTCAGGGTCTAATCTGTGACTGTCAAGGTATTCTGTCACATAAAAGTGTTTAAGATTCTTTTCTTCACCTTTATAATCAAATACCCTGTAAAATATGTTTTCTGCAGACCTGTATAGTTTTTCAGCCTCTGCATATCCTGTAGAATCATCAGAACAATCTTCCTGATATGTATCAAAGTTCTCAGGAATTAGTAAATTCTCAACATCCTCCACAAAAATTTTATTTAAAATCCCTATTTTAATAGAGTTTAACAGCATTTGTCCTATGCTGCTTTTTAAAAAACTATATAGCCTTATACCTTTATCCCTATCCCTTAATGTTATTTTAATAATATCCGATGTTACTACACATCCTTCTAATGCTTCATTTACATAAATTACCTGTCCTGATTTGCCCGAGGCTGTAATCAATATATCTCCACTATTTATAATATCTTTTTCTTTTACTACTTCAGGCTGTATTACTTTAAGTTCATTAATATATATAATTTCATTTCTTATGTCCCCAGGAGCAATAATCTTATATCCGTTTTTATTTGTATAATACTCTTTCTTAACCCGAATCCCACTTGTAATTTCTTTACAAATATTACTTAATGCTATAAGGGGATGTCCCTGTAGTAATCGCTGTATTTCATATTGCTGTACTACATAATCATAAGAAATTCGCTTTCCATCCATTTTATCTGGCGTAATAAACATGCAATTCACTTAACTCACCATCGTTCTGTAACATAATTTCCCCTCATATTCGCTTCTCTTGTAAAAATAATATTACTATTTTCAGGAAAAGTCAATAGTTTTGTTTCCAATTAATTATTAATCACGCAATATCAAATCTCTGTATTATGCACAAAAATAAAAACAGGCAAATGCAACCTGTTTTCTATAAATGCTGATTCACCATAATCCTTTCCTCTACTCCATTATTATAAACAAAAATTAATTTTCTCCTGACAAAAACAGGTCTTGCCCTATGAATAATCCGATGATGATTGGGACAAATAATAACCTGATTTTCTGGGTTATTATTGAGTGATTCAACAAAGGGGTCTATATGGTGAGATTCTACAATATTGACTCCATACCTTGCACTAATATTTTCTCCACATATCTGGCAGCGATAATTATAAAGAAGTTTTAGGCTCTCCCCTATTGCCCTGTTAAGTTTCCGAATCTTTACTATTTGGTTCACTGCAGCAATAGTAGCATCAGGGTCAACAGTGTTATAGTTAATATTCGCTTCATACTCATGCTCATCTTCATGAACCATTGTTTCCTTTATTATCTTTGTATCCTCCAGCGTTATACATTCAAGCAAATATGTATCTGGATAGTCTGTTGTATATATAACCAGGTATTCTTTTTGTTCGTCGGGAACTTTTATGAATTTACGTTGATTTTCAGGCAGGCTATTTCTCTCCTCTAATATATACCTGTAACTTACAGCAAAAATGCTTCTAAGTCTTTCCGCAATCTCACTTTGTGGATGATACCTTATTTGCAGTATATCTTTTCTGTTTGGATATTTTCTCTCATCAAATTTCTGGTTTACAAGCCTTGCCTTATAAGTCTTTCCTTCCAGTACCAGATAAATATCTTTAGACTGACCTCTTGGCAAAAACTTATTTATAGTAGTTTGGAAAACTACCTGTATGATTACAGGAATGCTTACACCCTGGTGCAGCACCGACCAGTCCACTTCTTTTTTATATACATAACAGTTGTTATCAAGCAACCTATCATTCCTTATATCTTTAAACTGTTTATCTTATTTTATTTATTCAATAATTGCAAATAAAATCCTTTTTGATTCCTAAATTTTCCCACATAAAAAGCACATACCAGTTAAGGTATGTACTTTTTATTTAAGCCCATATCTTTGATAAATAAACTATTTCTAGTTGGTTGTTGTCCAGTGCATTAAAATAATCCAAAATAGTCTCAAAGTCTGTATCTTTTATTCTCACAACGTCTCCAAACCAATTTAAGTTATCACGGTGAAAATAATCTTTTTTAGAGTTTTTATGCATCTATATCTCATTCTGTAAAATAAAGACATAGGTTAATTGCTGTCAAACACATTTGCAATTCTCCCAAAAGGGAATTGTGATACGACTATTCCCCTTTGAGAGAAAAGATGATTTTAATTTGGAACCTCTTTAATTTGTCCTAACTTACAAGGCTGGTATCGGTAAATCGATTATTATTTTGTGCAAATATTCTAATACCTGCTGTAACTGAATTATTGTTGATAAAAAAAATATCCAGTTTCTTTTTCCTCACTATATTAATTGTCTTATAGAAAAGCGCATGGGAACAATATGCAGTATTAAAATATATTCTCTCAGCGTTTTCAAGTACTTTAGTGTCATAGTTCAATTCATGCGCTTCTATGAATTTGTAGTGCGGGACAATTGATTTCATATTCTGCTGCCACTGAGGGCTGCCCCCTATAATTACTCCTTTTGTCACTTTTGGTATATCATTTATTATTTGTTCTTCATTAGCATAATGATTGCCTTGTAGCAAATCTTCTATAACTGTCTTTAACGCTTCATTTTCTTCTTTATATCTTTCTATCGTGTCTGCCATTTCTTGGATACTCGATTCATATTGTCGCTTAATCTTTATAATCTCTTGTGCTTCATGTTTATTTTGCTCTTCTTTCATTTTTCTGAGTTCTTCTTTCAATTCTTGGTTTTCAGATATAAGTTTTTCATTAGTTTTCTTCTGTTGCTCAATTTTGTTGTTTAAATCAATCTCATTTATTAAACTAATTTTATATAATTTCATATATTCTTTATATAAAATTTTGTATTTCTTTATCAAACCCTGAAGGAAACGAGCGGTTATTATAAAATCTGCTATGTCTCTTTTTTTAATATCACTACTTAAAATATCATTAAATGAATTTTGGGAACAAACTGTATAAATATTTAACAGTTCTTTGTCATTTTCTTCTAATTTACCTGAAATACTTAACTCTGCTATTTCATCATTTAAACTAATATTGTAAGATTCAAGTAAAGAATACAGAGCAAAAACCATATTTTTATTTTTTTCCGCAACCAGTCTGTTTTCTAAAATATTTTCTTGATTCATTTGCACTAAAGTTTTTTGACAATCCTCATCATTTATTTTATATAATTCATTTAAATCAGGACTGTCACCTATTATCGACATCCGCCATTTGTCAAAGTTTTGTATAAAAATTTTACCTTCATTTGTTTCATTATATACTTTCTTTTCAAAAATCATACATAATAAAATAACTATATAGAACAAATAGTTATCTAAACCTTGCGATTGATATCCTTTTACTTTTGCAATTTTATCATAAATGATTTTGTTACTATTCTTGATATAAGCATAAAGTTGAGGCCAACCTTCTTGCAGTATTTTATTAAGGAACCATTCTCCATTTGGAGATAGTAGTATACCCGTAAGTTTTATCGCATAATTTATCATTGATTCAGGAATAATATCAAATTCCTTATTTTTAAAGATTCCACTTTTTAATGCTTTTTCATCATAAGTTGTTTTATTCTTGCTATATTCTTCATCTATTAAACTATAAATCCTAGAATTTTTTAATATGCTTATTATAATTACAGGATAATCTTTTGAATTTATAATTTGTGAAATCATAGGCATTCTCCTTCCAATTTTTACTGATAGACCTGCTTATTATTTATTTTTTTAAAGTTCATTAACTGACACAATAACCATAAAGGCAATATTATATTTAATATTAAAAAATTTACTTTTAGTTCTGTGATTTTATATGCAAAGGTAATTGTTTTCCCACTGTTCATATCAGGTTTTGTCTGTTATAATTTTCTATAGATTAATTTTTATAAGTACATATTTTACTTACAGAAGGAGCATTTTGCAAAATGCTGCCTTCTGTTTTTTCTTTTATAAGGACATTTTTTATTAATCTAAACGTTGCACAGAAATATTTATTGCTCTTAAAAGTTCTTCGCCCAATACATTTGCAAAATATCTTTCAATCGCTGTAATACGGTCAATTCTATCTAGCCAATTATATACATCATGCGGTTTTAACGGAATAATGTCTTCACGCCCTTCATATTCTGTATATATCCCGCCAGAATAGTATAAAAACATATCACCAGTTTCAGTCTTATAAAGCCTTTCAACATGGTAATAGTTGTCGTTTTTTTCACGACCGTTCCAATATTCTTTTATCAATTCGGCTGTTTCAGTATTATACATTTTGTTGTTGATAAATTTTTTCATGTTTCATCTCTCCTTAATTTTGATATAATATAGGCATTTGTTAAATGCCCAAACCCATTGATTTAGATGGGTTTAGTGTTAATCTTATATATAAATTTCTCTCCTGTTATGGTATAATGTAAGTACCAACAAACAAAAAACTACAACAGG
>Ga0255342_1001875_pt1 | contig 27859 bp, 23 predicted proteins | sample wastewater_treat_3_FD_192416 | JGI IMG/M metagenome (GOLD analysis project Ga0255342, IMG submission 192416) | Wastewater microbial communities from Lulu Island WWTP, Vancouver, Canada - plant14 | ecosystem: Engineered > WWTP > Wastewater > Unclassified | place: Canada: Vancouver, British...
AATTAAATCAATTCTTCTTTGGCGAGTTCTAAGTTTGCGTTGTTCCTGGCGCCAGGCGTTTATTTTGGCGTGGTTACCCGTGGTCAAGACCTCTGGAACACTTTTCCGTCGGTAAACCTGTGGATGGGTATATATTGGGCCTTCCAGTAGATTATCCGTAAAGGAATCGGTCTCAGCCGACTCATAGGAATGGAGTACCCCCGCTATGTGTCGGATAACTGCATCAATAATAATGAGCGCCGGGAGTTCACCGCCGGTCAACACATAATCACCGATACTGATTTCATCAGTCACCAGGTTAGCGATTACTCTTTCGTCAACACCTTTGTAGTGGCCGCAAAAAAAAGTCAAGTCTGACTCCTGAGCTAATTCGAGTGCTAAATGATGGTTAAACAATCTTCCCTGTGGCGTTGGAAACACGACGCGCGGTCGTTTATGCCCAGTCAGTTTGACAATTTTATCATAAGCACGAAAAAACGGCTCCGGCTTTAAGACCATTCCCGCACCGCCTCCGTAGGGTTTGTTGTCAATCTGTTTATGTTTATCACGGGTGAAATCCCGTAAATTCCAGACATTAAATTCAACCTTACCATTTTCGACGGCTTTGCGGAACATGCTTTCAGATAAACAGGCTGTAATCATTCCCGGGAATGCGGTGATTATGTAAATTTTCATTTCGGAAATAAACCTTCGATATCTTTAAAAATAACAATTTGTTGTTCAGGGTCAATCTGTTCAATTAAATCGGTTACTGCCGGAACAAGGAGGGTCGCGTCTTCCGATTGAATGACAAATAATGCCTGCGGATTGGTTTCGTCCAATGAACTAATAAAACCGATATCTTTGGCTGAATTGATTACTCTAACCCTGAATCCGATAAGCTCAACGAGCTCTTTCTTCAATTCATATTCTCGTGGAACGAAAACCTTTAGTCCTCTAAGATAATCCGCTTCCTGCCGGGAATTAATATCTCGCAATTTCAAATAAACTTTTTTAGTACTTATTCTCAGATAATCAACCTTCCATGGGCGAGCTACCTGAGCACTTTCACCGAGCCAAAGTACTTTTGGCTCATCTACTTTTATATTTTTCAGAGAGCCGCGATTTAAAAGGACTGCCCCGTTCAGACCAAAGCTTTTTAAAATGGATCCGACCGGTAACAGTACCAAATGATCCATTTTAACGCTTATTCAATGATTTCTAAAATTGCCCTTTTCTGACCTTGTTTGGCGGCGGCGGCAGTCAAAAGTGTTCTTATCGCGCGAGCGGTGCGCCCTTTTTTCCCGATCACTTTTCCAAGATCACCTTCCTTGACTGAAAGTTCCAGAATTACGGTTTTTTCACTATCAACCTGCACCACTTTTACATCTTCCGGATGGTCGACTAATTGTTTTACGATGAATTCAACAAACTCTTTCATAGCTGTCACTCCTCTTTTCTAGTTTCAGACAATTTCAACACTACTACTCAAAAATCTACTTTAAATTTAGTAAAAAATAGTCAAAGTATCTTTTATAATTAAAATCTCACATTTCTGTCTGGACATCAGTCTTAGATTCGGTTACTTCGCTGGAAGTTTCACTGGTCTCTTCAGATCCTTCGATTTCTGGTATTACTTTTTCTTCAGAAGATTCAACCGCTTTAGTTTTTTTCGCCGCGGCGGATTTAGGTTTTGCAACTTTCCCAGTCGGTTCGGTTTCAGGTTCTAATTCTTCTTCGATATTCTCGACGACTGGGACAGATTCGGGTTCTGGGACCTCGACGGCTTGTGCTTCTTTAACTTCTTCAGCGATTTCAGCGCTTTTATTATGAGCTAACTGCCATTTTTGGATTTCGATATTTCTTACCTGTTCGCTGATATTATTGCGAATCAAATGCCATTCCATTGCGATACCTTCTTTCTGTAATAGATTGAAAACAGTATCTGAAGGAACAGCACCTTTTTCTAACCAGCTAAAAACCTTTTCCTTATCTATTTTAACGGTTGCCGGTTTGGTCAGCGGATCGTAATAACCTAATTTGTCGAGGTATCTACCATCCCGGCGACATTTACTGTCCATTGCCACGATCCAGTAAAACGGTTTCTTCTTTCTACCCATTCGTTGTAATCTAATTTTTACTGCCACTAAGAGCCTCCTTTTATTTAATTACCTATTCCAAAAGCAGATAAATTCTTGGGTAGTTTCATCCGACCCATTTGTTTCATTAACTTAGTTATCTGCCAGTATTGATTAAGTAGACGGTTGACATCCTGCGGCTGAGTACCACTCCCCAGAGCAATCCGTCGTCGCCGACTACCATTAATTATATTGGGTTTAAGCCGTTCGGTTCGAGTCATTGATTGAATAATCGCTTCGGCTTTAATCAGTTCTTTTTCATCTACTTTTTGATTTCCGAGTCGCATACGGGCAAAGCCAGGCAAGTGTTCCATTACGCTATCAAGCGGTCCAAGTTTTTTTAACTGTCGTAGCTGAGTCAAATAATCTTCGAGGGTAAATTGTTCTTTTTTTAATTTATTTTCTAATTTCAATGCCGATTCAAGGTCAACGCTCGCTTGCACTTTTTCGACTAATGAGACAACGTCACCCATCCCGAGAATTCGCCCGGCTACCCGCTCCGGATGGAAAATTTCCAGATCGCCGATCTTTTCACCGAAACTCATATATATAATCGGTTTCCCGGTAGAAGAAACGATCGTCAAAGCAGCTCCACCGCGCGTATCGCTATCCATTTTGGTTAAGATGATTCCGTCAACACCAATTTGTTCGTTGAAAGAAGTAGCGGTGTTGACTGCGTCCTGCCCGGTCATTCCGTCAACAACCAGAAGGATATTATGCGGTTTGATGGTATTTTTGATAGTTTTTAATTCCGCCATCATTTTTTCATCTATGTGCAAACGCCCGGCGGTATCAATTATTAGCGTATCGCGATGTTGCTGTCGTGCAAAAGTAATTGCATCTTGGATTCGCCCGACTACATCGGGGTTCTCGCGAAAACAGGGAACCTTTATCTGTCGAGCAAGAATCTCTAATTGCTCCTCGGCGGCAGGACGATAAACGTCCACAGGCACTAATACTGGGCTATGTTGCTTCTGAAGTAATTGATAAGCTAATTTTGCGGCGCACGTTGTTTTTCCGCTACCTTGCAAACCGACCAGCATAATGATAGTCGGCGGAATAGAAGCCTCCTTCAAATTGCGGTTTTTATCTCCAAGCAAATGAACCATCTCATCATAGATGATTTTCACGATTAATTGTCCGGGAGACAGGCTTTTGGCAACCGTTACCCCGACTGATTTCTCCTGTACCGACTGAACGAATTCTTTTGCAACCTTGTAATTGACATCGGCTTCAAGTAAAACCCGCCTAATCTGACGCATTGCATCCGCGATATTATTCTCAGTTATCCGCCCTTCTCCACGAAGGGATTTTATGATCGCACCAAAACCGTTTTGTAATTGTTCAAACATTGTTTAATTCAAATTCATTAAAGCGGGTAAATTTAATTTTTTTAACTTCTTTTTGCAAGATATTATCCTCGCAGGATTATATAGTATCAAGATATGGTATCCACCGTTTCATCACTAAAGAATATAAGGATTTATTTGAAAATAAAGGAAGATTGAGTTACCTTTTGCTTGTGAATGCTAATTAAAACTAAAGGATTATCATGAATAGAAGACATCTAATGATCGTTTTGACGTTCCCAATATTCTTAATGTATAATTGCTCCGAAACACAACCTGAGTCCAGCAATCCCTACCGAATAAATTCGGGACTCAATCCTGGAATAAATATTGGTAATGCTCTCGAAGCCCCGAACGAAGGCGAATGGGGCGTGGTGATTAAAGATGAATATTTTCCATTGATAAAATCAGCTGGATTTAACTCCGTCCGTTTACCAATTCGCTGGTCAGCACATGCCGACGTTAATCCACCTTATACGATCTCGGACGATTTTATGAACCGAGTGCGTCACATCGTTGACACTGCTCTTGAGCACAAATTATATGTAGTTATCAATGTTCAACATTTTCAGGAAATTTACACTGAACCCATAGAAAATAAATCGCGCTTGCTGGCTTTCTGGCATCAAATCGGTTTAGCATTCAAGGACTACCCGCAAACTTTACTTTTCGAGCCACTCAACGAACCTCATTTCAATCTCACCCCCGAATTATGGAACGAATGGATACCTGAATTAATTGATACGATTCGGGTCACAAATCCCAATCGTACTTTGGTAATCGGAACAGCCGACTGGGGCGGAATCTGGAAAATGAAAGAATTAAAGTTACCCACTACTGAACGAAATCTAATCCTCGCAATCCACTACTATGAACCATTCCGGTTCACTCACCAAGGCGCCGAGTGGGAAAAAGAAAGTAATGCCTGGCTGGGGCGCACTTGGACCAAAACCACCGATCAAATGCAAGAACTCAACCAGCATTTCGATCTAATTAAAAAATTTGCTGACTCGTTAGGAGTACCGGTTTATATCGGAGAATATGGCTGTTATAATCGTGCTCCCGAAGAATCTCGATTAATTTGGACACGAACAGTCTCTGAACAATGTGAAAAATACGGATTTAGCCGTGCCTACTGGGAATTCTGTTCTGTTTTCGGTATCTATGATCCAGTTGCTCAACAATGGCGGGAGCCGCTTCGTTCAGCAGTATTATTGGCGAAGTGAAAATTATCACTAGCTTTAATCACTAATTCACAATAACTTCGCTTTGACTCACCCGACCGGTAATATCTTATTAGAAATTGAAGTTATGACGGAATATTTCATAACCATTATGATATAACCGGCAGGTGATTAATCCTGGTGAAACATTCATGATAACCAGTAAACACAAAGAACAATGAAAATTACAACCACAAAGTCAATAAGAGATTGAGGAATAAAAAAGAATTCTTTGCGTCTCTGCGTCTTTGCGAGAAAGGTATTTTCAGGTGAAAAGTAATGGAACTTAACTTCGTCATAATACTTTAATTTTGGTCATAGCTAAAATCAGACGTAATTGCATATCAGAAAACACCAATGTAAATTCCGACAAATTTGATTTTTATGATAATTAACAAACGATTCTGCGCTAAAATAATATTCACTTCATTTTGTTTATTCAGTGCTCTGCTCATCCGGCTCGAGGCTGTCGAATTGACAATTTTAAGCGAAACTACTTCAGAACTGACTCTTCGGGTCGAAATTGATGCCGACTTAGAATGGCGCCAAATAGAAAATTACCCGAATAAAGTCAGCTCCTTGACTTTAGGAGACGCCTACCAATCCCATTTGAGTCAAACCCTGGAAATTCCTTACTATCAATGGCTAATCGCACTTCCGACTGAGGATAAACCTTCAGTATCCATAACCAAATCTGTTTTTGAGTCAGTCAAACTCTTAAAATACCTGACTATGGACGAGTTGATGGCTCTCGATAAATTTCCCTTGGTTGCGATCGCCGAGACCGGTTTTTTAAGAGATGTTCCCTTCGGTTCGCTTGTAATATATCCCCTGCGTTCAGCAAATAATTCCAATGAATTACGTTTATTGCGCGAGATTGAAATTACCATACAGTACCCGGCAGTTAGAAAAACGACTATCAATCAGACTGCAGTAGAAAAGGGCGATTATTTAAATGCTTTTGTGAATGGATCATCAGCCACACGCTGGCGACAATCCCGCCCGCTTAGTCTAAGAAAACCTCTGAGTCAACCTTCCGGTAAGTGGTTTCGCATCACGGTAAAAAAGGATGGCGTTTATACCCTAACCCTCGACGACCTAAAAAGCGCCGGATTGACTGAGACAAGCATAGATACGGGACGTATTTATCTCTACTCTAATTCCACCGGTGGGCGTCCTCTGGATGCAACAATTGGCGCCGCCGTTCCATCGAATTTAATCGAAAATACTCGCTGGATAAAAGGTAATAACGACCAAGATTTTACTAACGCTGATACGATTCTTTTTTACGGTCGGGCTACAAGCGGAATTGACCTCGATTCTAAAAACTCCCTCACTTTCGTGCGGAATCCCTACTCACTAATAAATTATTATTGGTTATTTATCGCCGATGAACCCGGCTATCCTAAGGCTATGCCGACTATAAATAGTCTTTCAGCAACTCCCAATATGACCGTAACTCAAAGTGAGCATCTCGAGGTTCACGAAGAAGAAAAGGTTAATTTTTTACGCTCCGGATTAAAATGGAGCGGAGAAAAATTCAATACCTCAGGTTCAAATGTTTCGGTAATTCTGACTATGCCAAAAGTTCGTGATAGTTACGTTGGCGTAATGACAATCTGCACTCGCGGAGCGGTTGATGAAATTTCACATTATTTTAAAGCTTATTTGAACAATAGTACTACGCCGGTCGCCAGTTGGTCAGCCACTAATTATCAAAGTGCCACTACTTCTTTTTCAACGACTCTTTCAGCTAACATAAATATTTTGAAAATTAACTATACTTCCCGACCTAGTAGCGCCAGCGCTTATCTGGATTATGTAATGTTTCGTTATACTAAAGACCTAAGCGCATTCACCGAACCGCAAACTTTCTGGTCACCGTCGTATTCTGGAATAGTCGAATATGAAATTAACGATCTAAATTTTACCAATCCACTGATTCTGGACGTTAGCGACTGGAGCAATGTTTCCATCCAGCAATACAACCGAAATTCTAACCTAATTGCGTTCCGTACAGCCAGCCAATCCAACCAACGTCGGCAGTATTATTTTACCGCTCCATCTTTTTTTTATAAACCGGAAAAAATCGAGTTAATCCCGAATCCTCAATGGATTACATTGCGCAATATAACCAGTTCCTACGATTACATCATTATCACTGCCGATGATTTCCTGACCGCGGCTGAAAAAATTGCCACTCTATATTCACAGGAACTTCCCCCCGGAGATCGTCTTAATACATTGGTTGTCACTCAAAATCAAATCCTGCGCGAATTTAATGCCGACATCACCGATCCTCACGCCATTCGCTTTTTTCTGAAATATGCCTATGAAAATTGGACAACCGCTCCAGCGTATGTACTGTTACTTGGCGACGGCACTTTTGATTACCGCGCCATCGAATCCAGCACAGGAAATTATGTAATGACCTATCAGGTTGAACCGGCTGTGGAAGATTACTCCGGTTTTTCTTCCTATGCTTCCGATGCTCGTTTTGTCTATATTAAAGGTTCGGATCAGGTTATGGATATGGCAATCGGTCGGGTGCCTGTGAGAACTGCTACGGAAGCCCTCGATTATTATGAAAAATTAAGACAATACCTCACCGAACCAATTTATGGCGAATGGCGTAGTCGGATCACGCTGGTCGCCGACGATCCGCAACGACCTTATAACAATGAAAAATATCATATAAATGATACTGAATCTTACATTGCCAAATATATTCCTAAAAGTCTCATAACCGATAAATTGTATTTACTTGAATATCCAGAAGTCCAGGACGTATCCAGTAATTGGGTAAAAAAACCTGCCGCGACCGAAGCCATCTTAAATCAACTCAAACGCGGCACAACTTTGATTAATTATCTCGGCCATGGTTCTTCCACAGTCTGGGCGCAAGAAGAAGTACTAAAAATGGACCGCGACATTGGTTTAATCGAAGCCGGAATGAAATTACCACTCTGGATCGCCGGAACCTGTAGTTGGGGGCAATTTGACGACATCAATACTATTTGTATGCCGGAAGCCTTAATCAATAAAAATAGCGACGGAGCCATCGCTATCCTTACACCAACTCGACCAACTACTGGTACTCAGAATGCCAGTTTCATAGGCAATTTCATCAAAAAGATGTTTCCAAGCGGCGAAATCAGTCGAACCAGACTTGGCGCTCTAATTCAAAATATTTATAACGGCACAAATGAAAATCAGGAGAAATACGTTCTATTCGGAGACCCAGCCCTTTACCTGGCGTTGCCGTATCAAAAAGCCACTTTCGATAAAATGCCCCGCGACACTTTGGCAGCATTGGAAAAGGTCAGCGTTACCGGACGTGCAGTTTCCGAACAGAATTTTAACGGCGATGGAATTATCAATGTCTTTGACAGCGATCGCTACGTAACCCGCTATTACCTCGACGACGCTAAAGTAACCCAGAATCTTAGTTACACTCTTTCTGGTGAAACGCTCTATCGGGGCAATCTTAAAATCGAAAATAGTGAATTTTCCTCCCGCTTCTACATCCCGAAAGACCTCAGCTATATGAACCTTTTCGGCCGGATTAAGGTTTACGGCTGGAACACTTCTGCTATGAGTGATTTTGCCGGTTGTTATGATTCATTATTATTTACCGGTACCACCCAATTCGATGATACCAGTGGCCCGCAAATCGTGATCGGCTTTGAAGGTATGGATTTTAAAAGCGGAGACATCGTCGCTCCCGATGCCAAAATTAAAGTATCAATTATGGATCCGGTGGGAATTAACATCGCCGGCAAACTCGGACATGATATCACTTTCCGTTTTGATAATGATAATGACCTTATTTTTGAAATGACGGAAGACTTTGTTTATGATGTAAATAGCGACTCTTCAGGCGTTATAACCAGTGACTTGCCTAATCTCTCACCGGGAATCCACCAAATCACTGTAAAAGCCTGGGATAACGCTAATAATTATGCAACCGCCACAGCTGAATTTATCCTTGCCAGTTCTGATAAATTAAAATTGGAAAGAGTGGTCAATTTCCCCAATCCCTTCGCTAGTACAACCGACTTTGTCTTTTATCTTACTCAGCCGGGACAGGTAAAAATCACCATCTACACCATCCGCGGGCTAAAAATAAAAACTATATTGAGTGACGAAATTTTACCGCCAGGTTTTCATCAAGTTAATTGGGACGGATGTGACGATTTCGGCGATGAAATCGCCCGCGGCATTTACCTCTATAAAGTTCAAGTACAGTCATCCGATTCAAACCAAAAAGATACCTTCATCGGAAAAATGGTAAAATCATGACGACCCAACTCAATTGGTATTCTATGCCGATTATTTTGGCTTCTCAATCGCCGCGCCGGAAAGAAATTTTAGACATGATTGGACTGAAATACGAAGTCTGTCCTCCCCATTATATCGAAAACAATTCAATTGGCAAGTCGCCGACAACCATCGTTATAAAACATGCCCTGAATAAAGCCGGAACCGTAGCACCTCGCTATCCGAAAGCTTGGATTATCGGTGCCGATACCGTCGTCGTTTGTAAAAACAGAATTTTAGGAAAACCACAGAATGAAAACGAGGCGGTTCAGATGTTAAAATTCCTGAGCGGCGTCGAACATAGCGTCTTCACCGGATATTGCGTTCTGAATTCCGCAAATGGTCGTTATTTGAAAAATGCAGTACGAACCCGGGTCAGATTTAAAGAAATTCCTTTGGCGGAAATCCAATATTACGTTGAAAATTATCATCCGTTCGATAAAGCCGGGGCTTACGCCATTCAGGATTTCAGCGCTATTTTCGTCGAGAAGATTAACGGATGTTTTTATAATGTGGTCGGTTTTCCGCTACCGGCTTTCTACGAACAGGTTAAAAATGAACTTTCTATCTGCCTCTGAAAGTTTTTATTGAAATTAATAGGAATTTTTCTGATATTTGAAACAATGGAAATGAACTAAATGAACTAGAGGAACAATGGCAACGTTTTATGAAATATTAAAACAAAGCAGAGAAACACAGGGACTTACTATTGAGCAGATTTCCAGCCGGACCAAAATCAGCAAAGAAATAATCACAGCCATCGAATCCGGTGATCTAAAAATATTGCCGAAAACATATATGCGTTTATTCCTGAAAGCCTACTCTCAGGAATTAAATTTAGACCCTGAAGCAATTCTTAAAAATTTCGAGGAATTGCTCGGCGAACCAGTTGAGACACCGGCAGTTCCTGACAACAACATTAAGCCGAGTTTACCCATTTCACAAAAGCCGGAAAAACCAGAAAAACCAATAATAGGAAAAAAACAAAACCGCAACTTTTCCACTGTAATAATCGTTTTTGTGATTCTCGTTTTTTTGATTGCAGTCCTCAGACAGGTTTTAATGGATGAAAAAAAGACGAGCAGTAATACCGCACTACCGAAAATTACTCCAACTGACACAACTCAAACTATTCCTCCGAGTCCCGATCTCGAAGTAGCAGTTCCCAAAAGCGAATTGAATTTAACTATTACAACTAAAGACAGCTGCTGGGTGCGGATTGTCACAGATAATCGTACGACTTTTGAAGCAACTCTGCCACCACTTTATAAAAAAGAAATGATCGCCAAAGAGCAATTCGATATGCAAATTGGTCGCCCCGGTTCTATTAATCTAGTTTTAAATGGAAAAGACTTAGGCCCGGTTGGCGTTCCTGGCATTCCAACCCGTTTGATAATAACCAAAGATGGGATTATTAGGCGTCAGAGTTTTTAATCTCAATAATTTTTCCTCATTTTAATTTCTCCTCTTTTTAAATAACCCCTTAATCTTCTTAAAACCTTTAAAAAAAACTCTTGACAATTAGTATATTTTGTCCTATTTTGTGGGTGAATGTGGTAAGAAATCCCAAATAATCCCAAAAATGCGAGGAAACTGTAAACCCGATGATTACTGCCTTTGCCGGTGAAACCCGCCACCCACTTGACGAAAAAAATCGCTTGAGTATTCCGGCTAAATATCGACGTTGGGCTGATGGTCAGGACGGCGAGTGTACCTTTGTGGTTACCAAAGGCTCGGATCCTTGTTTAGTTGTCTATCCATCCACCGAATGGGATGTATTATCTGAGAAGCTTTTGAAATTATCCTATTTTAAGAAGAAAAATCGGGCTTTTATCCGAGCGCTGGCACGTAGTTCTGTTCGTCTAAAGTGTGACGGCCAGGGGCGTATTTTGATACCTACAAGTTTACTTGAATACGCCCATATTAAAAAAGAAGTAACGATCATCGGAGTATTGAATCGTCTCGAATTATGGGATCCGGAAACGCTTGAAAAACATGAAGAGTCTTCGATTCCTCTCGATGATGAATATTACGAAGACCTGGGCGACATTCTTTAATCTTGATATTTGGAAAATTATGGTATGACTACCCTCCATATTCCCGTATTGGTTGAACAAACAATCCAATTTTTGATCAATAGACCGACGGGAATTTACGTTGACTGTACCCTTGGTACCGGTGGTCATTTCCAAGCGATAGCCCAACATTTAGATAATGACGCATATCTAATTGGTATAGATGCCGATCCGAGTGCCGTGCAATATTGCGAGCAAAATATTTCGATTTCTCAGCCTCACCAGTTTATCACTGCCAATTTTGTTGATATTAAACGGATTTGCTATCGGGCAGGCTTTCCGAAAGTTGACGGTATTTTAATGGATCTCGGATTATCATCATTTGCCTTAGACAATCCCGAGCGGGGTTTTACTTATAGTCAGGCTGGTCCTCTCGATATGCGTTTCTCGCCTGATACTGCTCAGACTGCGATGGACTTTATCAATACAGCCTCCTTGAAAGAACTGGCATTAGTTTTCAAAGAATATGGTGAAGAACGTTACAGCTACAATATTGCTCGTCGCATAATAACTGAAAGAGATAAAAATCCTATTAAAACTACTGGCCAATTAGCCTCTATTATTCGAGAAGAAGTTCCAAAGCAATTTCAAATTAAAACCTTGAGTCGTATTTTTCAGGCGATTCGGATTCAAGTCAATCAGGAATTAGACGCTTTACGACAAGGTCTATCAGATGCTGTTTCATTATTAGCCCCTTCCGGACGAATTGTCGTTATTTCTTATCATTCCATTGAGGATCGCATCGTCAAACAATTTTTTAAAAAGGAAGCCAGCGATTGCATCTGCCCTCCTGATTTCCCGATTTGTCAGTGTAATCACCGTGCCCAGTTAAAAATTTTAACCCATCGCCCGATATTACCGAACAAATCTGAAATAGAAAGAAACTCACGGGCACGGAGTGCCAGACTGCGCGCCGCGGAAAAATTGTAGAGATAAAATATGTCCAGCCGCAAGTCATTTCGTAGAAGGAAAAAAAATCTGTTGTTGATTGTCGGCTTTTTTGTTCTTATCGGTTCGATGGTATTTTATATCTGGATTTACAACACCACCAACGCTCTGTATCGCGAAATAGACCAGTTAAAACGAAAGGAAGCCAGTCTGATTGCCCAAAATCAGATGATCGTCGTTGAAATTGAGAGACTGAGTCGGGCAGATCGCATAAAAAATATCGCGATGACCGAAATTGAAATGGTTACGCCTTTACCAGAAACATTAGCAGTTGTCATAGATTCTAAGGTTTTAGCAGTTGAATAATGGCTAATCAATTTAAATCCATTCGGAAAAGGACTTTGATAGTGAGTAGCTCATTAGTGGCTCTCTGGGTGGTTTTGATAGCACGCCTCTTTTATATTCAAGTTTTAAATTCTAAAAAATATCAGGAATTATGTAATAATCAAGCCAATCTGCGCAAAGCCGTGTTACCGCGCCGAGGCATATTTTACGATCGCAACGGCGAGGCTTTAACCATTGATTTAGTTAATTACTCGATCGCGGCGCATCCCTACTTGGTTGAAGATAAACCCCGTTTAGCCAGTACTCTGGCTAATGATTTGAGCGCCAAACCCGAGCAGTATCTTAAACTGTTGGAATCCAATAAAACTTTCGTCTGGCTGGAACGCGAAGTCCCCTATTCAAGTTTTCAAAATTATGAAAAATATGAAAAAACTCCCGGATTGGTTATCGAAAAAAATGTTAAACGCTACTACCCGCTCGGTGAAATTACCGGTCAATTGCTTGGTTTTACAAATATAGATAATCGCGGAGTTTGCGGGCTGGAAAGCGGATTGGAAGGCTTACTTTGCGGAACGCCCGGCTGGATTATGGTTCAAAAAGACGGCTGGGGACGACTTCACTATCGGCCGGATTTGCCTTCCAAGAGCAGTATTGACGGCAATGATATTGTCTTGACAATTGATCGGGAGTATCAGACTATTTTATATGAGGAACTTTTACAGGCTTACACCGAAACAAAAGCTGAAAAAGCTATGGGCATCGTGATTAACCCCAATGATGGCGATATCTTAGCTATGGTTACCTTGCCACCTTTCAATTCTAATAAACCTTCCGATTATCCGATTTCTGCTCAACGCAATGCCGTAGTTTCGGATATATTCGAGCCGGGGTCAATTTTCAAGATTGTAACCGCGACAGCCGCTCTCGATAACAAAGCTCTGCAACCTAAACACCAAATTGATTGTAATCCCGGTTTTATTCAAATCGGGAATCGGATAATTCGCGATCATGATAAATACAGCATTCTGACTTTCGCGGAAGTAATAAAAAATAGTAGTAACGTCGGAACCATTAAAGTCGCCCAATTAACCGGAAAAGATCAAATCTTTAACTATGCTCGCAAGTTCGGGTTTGGGGCAAAAACCGATATCCAGTTTCCCGGTGAAGAATCCGGGATTTTACACCCATTTAAAAAATGGAACGACCTAATTCTGGCTCAGGTTGCTATCGGTCAAGGAGTCTGCGTCACGGCTTTACAAACCGGAATGGCTTATTCGGCTATTGCCAATGGTGGCTTATTACTTAAACCGCAAATCGTCAAAACGATCAAGACCAAAGATGGCATTGAAATCTTCAATGCTCAACCGGTTTATATCAGGCGAGTTGCCAGTAGTGAAACAATGAGCACTTTACGCGAGTTATTAAGACTAACAGTAATGAGTGGAACCGGTTCACGTGCCGATATTAACGGATTAGCCATTGCTGGAAAAACCGGAACTGCTCAAAAAGTTGTCAACGGAGCTTACAGTCAGACTGAGTACATGGCATCGTTCGTCGGATTCTTTCCCGCAGATAATCCTAAGTTACTGTGTGTGGTTGTTATTGATAATCCGAAAGGTCTCAGGCATACTGGTGGTGGTGTTGCGGCACCGGTCGTTCGAGAAGTTTTCAAAAGAATCGTGAACCAGTCTGACGATCTGTTCTTCGATGAACCAGCTCCCTTACCAACCCCAGTGGTTAATTATGTTTACGAAACTAAACCGGCGGTCGCTAATGTTCCTCAAACACCTGACGAGGCTTATCATCCCAATTTAACGACTGCGATTTATACCAATCAAATGCCTGATCTTTGTGGAAAAACTCTTAGACAGGCGGTTGGAATTTTACATGAAATTGGGATTGACGATATTGAAATTGAAGGTTCGGGAGTTGTGGTCAGCCAAAAGCCGACCCCTCATTCGCCAGTCAATCCGCATGTCAAATGTATATTGAAACTTCAACCCACTCGGACGCCTCTTGAATAATTCACTTTCCGAAATATTACAAGGTATTGAATTTCGCTGGCTGGGAAACTTACCGTCTTCAGTAGCGGCTCTTAGTGTCAATTCCAAGGAATTGGCTAAGGGGGCGCTCTTTTTCGCAATTCGCGGGGCTAAGGATGATGGCCATAAATATGTTAAAAACGCAATACAAAACGGTGCGGCCGCTGTGGTGGTCGAAGAAGTAGTCGCTGATGAATCCATCCCCCAGATCATCGTTGCCGACACTAAAACAGCCCTCTCAAAAGCCGCCGCCAATTTTTATGAAAATCCGACCAATAATATGACGATCGTCGGTGTGACCGGCACCAACGGCAAAACTACCACTGTTTACCTATTAAATGAAATATTCAAAGAAGCTGGTCTAAAGCACGGTACTGTCGGCACGCTGGGTTACTCGATTGGAGATGAACGTTTCTCCTCGAACTTGACTACACCCGATAGTATCCAATTACAGCAAATTTTTAAAAAAATGCTCGACCGTGGAGTCGAAATAGCGGCTATGGAAGTGTCTTCGCATGCTTTAGCCTTGCATCGCGTTGACGATGTCCATTTTAAAGCCGCCGTGTTTACCAATATTTCTCAAGATCATCTCGATTTTCACCATAGTCTCGATGAATATGCCACAACTAAGAGCAAACTCTTCGCAATGATTGAAAAAGACGGGTTTGTAATCAATAATCTCGATGATAATTATTCCGATTTATTCAAGAACGCCGCCCAATGCCGCCTGTTCACCTATTCTTTGCTGAAGACAGCCGATTTCACCTGGGCGCCCGGAGTGACCTGGTCAAACGGCATTTCCGGAGAAATCCTAACTCCCAACGGCAAAATTGAAATCAAGAGTCGCCTTTCGGGACAATTTAACTTGAAAAATATTTTGGCGGCTACGGCGGTAGCGGTTAATCTAAATATTGACGATAAAATCATCGCTTCAGCCCTAGACAGAGTCAAATCTGTGCCCGGCCGCTTACAAGAAATTTCGCATCCTGGCCAATTTCGCGTTTTTATAGATTATGCTCATACCCCGGACGCCATTACTAATGTCTTGCAGACTCTACGTGGAATGCTTCCGGCCGACGGGCGCTTAATTGTAGTTTTTGGTTGTGGTGGTAATCGCGATCGCGACAAGCGTCCTAAGATGGCGCGAGCTGTCGAGTCCTTAGCCGACCAGGCGATCGTCACCACCGACAATCCGCGCTTCGAAGAACCGTATGATATTATTGAGGATATTGTTAAGGGCTTTACGAGCGGGTATAATTTCAAAGTAATCATTGATCGGAAAGAAGCGATCCTGGATGCTTTAAAAAATGCTGAGCAAAACGATATAATCGCAATTCTTGGCAAAGGTCATGAAACCTATCAAGAAATTCGCGGAGTCAGGTATCCATTTTACGACGGGGAAATCGTACAACAATTCTACGGCGGATCAAATGATTAAGGCAGATTTCATTCGGTCACTCGGTCTCGGACGCATTGTCAATTTCGAGGGGGCAATCAATGGCGCTGAAATTGACAGTCGCAAACTTCAGCCTGGTGCGGCTTTCTTCGCTTTAAAGGGTGCGACATCCGATGGTCATGCTTATGTTCAGGAGGCTTTGCAGAAAGGTGCCGTTTTGTGCGTGGTAGCGGAAGATTGGGCGGCTAAAAATCCGACTCCCGCACCTCTCTGGATCGTACCCGATCCGGAAAAAGCCCTCCAGAAATTAGCCGAAAAATGGCGACTCTCCTTCTCCATTCCGGTGCTGGCAATCACCGGAACTAACGGAAAAACGACAACTCGTGCGATGTGCGCCGCAATTATAAAAACAGCCTATAAATTGCATACAACTTCCGGCAATTTCAATAATCAACTCGGTTTGCCGATCACTTTGTTGAATTTAAGACCCGAACACCAATTCAGTCTAATTGAAATGGGGACAAATCATTTCGGCGAGATTGCCCGACTATGTGAAATTGCCCATCCGAATGCCGGTTTAATTACCAACGTCGGTTGGGGACATATTGAATTTTTCGGCAATATTGAGGGCGTAGCGCGGGCTAAATCTGAATTGTTCGCCGCTCTGCCGGAAAATGGAATCGCTTTTATTAATGCAGACGATCCTATGATCGTCAAAATGCCGGTAGCCGGGCGCAAAATTAAGTACGGTTTTGAAAATAAAGCTGTTGATTTCTATGGCAAAATCTCAGGCTATAATGATGAAGGTCAAGCGGTTTTAAACGTCAATTCGCGGTTCGACATTCATCTGCCAATTCCCGGTAGAATTGCCGCTTTAAATGCCTTAGCGGCGGTTGCAGTCGGTTTATTTTTTAATGTAGATGAAAAAGCGGTCATAGCGGCTCTTGAAGCATTTCAACCGGTCAGTCAGCGCTTTGTGCAGATTAAAGTCGGTCCCTATCAGGTGATTAATGATGCTTACAATGCCAATCCTGATTCGACTATCGCCGCTTTGGAAACCTTTAGACGGATTAAAACTTCTGGACGTCGCATTTTCATAATGGGCGATATGCTCGAATTAGGTCAATATGCTATGCAAGGGCATAAACGAGTCGGCAAGGCGGTCGCTCAAGCCGATATTGACCGCTTTTATGGCGTTGGAACGCTAACTGCCTATGCCATTGAGACTGCCGCTCGAGCTGGCTTAAAAGCCGCTTATCATTTCAGCACCAAATCCGATTTATTAGCCGCTTTAAAATCCGATTTGAAAGAAGGCGATACTCTACTCGTGAAAGGTTCACGCGGCAGTCGTATGGAAGAAATTATTGAGGGACTAAGCCAATAATATGTTTTACCATCTCCTCTATCCATTAAAAAAATACTTCACAGGATTTAATCTGTTTCAGTACATCACCTTTCGAGCGGCTATGGCGGCTATTACGGCTTTGCTGATTAGTTTCATTATTGGTCCATACATCATTAAAAAGCTAAAAAAATACCAAATCGGCGAGTTGATTCGGGAAGATGGTCCCCAGACACATTTGGCTAAAAAAGGGACACCAACAATGGGTGGAATTATTATCTTATTTTCGGTAATTGTTCCAGTACTTTTGTGGGCTAATCTTACCAACACCTACATAAATCTAATTTTACTTAGTACAATCTGGATGGGTATTTTCGGTTTCCTCGATGATTATTTAAAAGTCATTAAGAAAAAGAAAAAAGGGTTGATCGCTCGTTATAAACTTTTAGGGCAAATCACTCTGGGCTTGTTAATCGGTTGTTATCTGTATTTCTCACCTGAATTTGCTGACATTAACTCAATCACTTCCGTACCGTTTTTAAAAAATAATTATCTTGATTTCGGATGGTTTTATATTCCGTTCGTAATTTTTTTCATCACTGGTATTTCTAACGCCGTTAATCTAACTGATGGACTGGATGGTCTTGCCGCTGGCTTGATGGGAATCGTCGCCTTGGCTATGGCGGTCATTGCTTATATAACGGGGCGTGTAGATTTTAGTAATTACTTAAACACGATTTATTTGGCGGGAAGTGGGGAATTATCAATATTCTGTATGGCCGCCGCCGGAGCATTTCTTGGTTTCCTGTGGTTTAATGCCAAACCGGCTGAAGTTTTTATGGGCGACACTGGCTCACTTTCAATGGGTAGCGCTCTGGCTACTCTGGCAATTTTATTGAAAAAGGAAATATTGTTCATTTTTCTGGGCGCTTTGTTCATTGCCGAGGCGCTCTCGGTCATAATTCAAGTGGTTTACTTTAAATGGACTAAAAAGCGGACCGGCGTTGGTCAACGGGTTTTCAAAATGGCGCCCTTACATCACCATTTCGAAATGCAGGGCATACCGGAGAGTAAAATTGTAATCCGCTTTTGGATAATCGGCATTTTGTTGGCTTTGTTCAGTCTAAGTACTTTTAAAATTCTATGATAGATTTAAAAACCAAACCAGCTAATCTGAATGATTTAAAAGTCGCCGTTCTGGGCGCTAAACGCAGTGGAATTGCGGCCGCAATATTAGCCGCCCGACGGGGTGCTGAGGTTCTTTTATCAGATACCGCCAATCCGGAAATTGCCCCAGAACAGCATTCCGCATTAAAGCAACACAATGTTCAATTGGAAATTGGCGGGCACACCTCGAAAATTTTTGATTCCGACCTAGTTGTTCTAAGTCCGGGAATTCCCAATGATGCTCCCATCGTCATTGAAGTCACCAAGCACTCAATACCGATCGTGGCTGAAGTGGAGATGGCTTACTGGTTCTGCCCTACGGATAATATCATCGCCGTTACTGGTTCCAATGGTAAAACTACTACCACTACCCTTCTATCTGAGATTTTTAAAGGCACTCAATACGAACCGTATTGTGGCGGCAACATCGGGACGGCTTTTAGCCATTTGATCATTGAGGCTGAACGTTCCGCCCACCCCCAGAAAATTTTCATTCTGGAGCTGAGCAGTTTTCAGCTGGAGCGCATTGTCCATTTCCGTCCGAAAGTTTCGCTGATCCTGAACATAACGCCCGATCATCTGGATCGCTACGAACATCGTATGGAGCTTTATTTAGCCGCCAAATTGCGCATAACGATGAATCAGACCGAAGATGACTACTATATTTTTAATGACGATGATGAATTGCTAAAGACTAATTTGCCGCCGAGATGCCATTTGATTCCCGCCGGATTACATTCCACTTCCCAGAAATTAATTACTTCAGACGCCGAGAAGATTTATTTTTCCGGAGAAGATCAATTCATTGAACGGGCGCGAGTTGCTTTGCTCGGCGAACATAATCTTTACAATTTGACCGCCGCTTTGACTGCCGGGCGATTGTATCAATTACCAATTACGCATTTACAAAATATATTGTACAATTTTAAAAGCATAGAACATCGCCTCGAATTTGTGACAACCATAGACGGCGTGGACTATTACAATGATTCTAAAGCCACTAACGTTGTTTCGGTCAATTATGCCTTGAGAAGTTTTAACCGGCCGGTAATTGTCATTTTGGGCGGAAAAGATAAAGACTCCGATTTTACGCTTCTCATCCCGCAAATCCGGGAACATGTCAAAGCCGCAGTTTTAATTGGTAAAGCCGCTGATAAAATTCGCAAGGCATTGAGTGGTGTCGTCGAGATGTATGACGCCGGGTATTCTATGCCGAGCGCCATCGAAATTGCTCGCAATCTGGCTGTGCCTGGTGACATAGTCTTGCTCTCTCCGGCTTGTGCCAGTTTCGATATGTTTAATGATTATGAACATCGCGGTCGGGTTTTTAAGGAAATCGTGATGAATTTGCCGAAGGACTTGAAAGTATGAACGTTGCTTTTAAAAAAGGAAAAGTTGACCAAAAATACTTGATCGCCTTTTTTATTCTGTTAGGTTTCGGTTTAGTGATGCAATATAGTGCCAGTTCTTCGCTTGGGGAAGCCCGTTTTGACGATCCGTCTTTTTATGTTCGTGGACAGTTTGTTCGGATTGTGTTGGGTATGGTTGTTGGTCTTATTTGTACTTTTATCAATTATCAAATTCTCAAAAAAGGCGCGTTCTGGATTGCTCTGGCAGGGATTATTTCACTGATTGCGACTTTAGTCTATCACAAATTGCACCCCGGTCAAGCGACTGCGCGCTGGTTTCCGATCGGCGGTTTTAATTTTCAGCCTTCCGAATTCGCCAAATTGGCATTAATTATTTACCTTTCATCCTTCATCGAGCGCCACGAAAGACATCTGGATGATTTCAAGCGTGGTTTTATACCGCCAGTCATCATTATGTTAATAATGGTGATATTGATTATCGTCGAGCCGAATTACAGCACAGCTGCTGTTTTTACTGTTTTCGGTCTAATTGTTTTATTTATCGGTGGCACGAAACTGCTCCACTTCCTACCCTTTATAGGTGGATTTGCATTATTATCAGTGGTTACCATTCTACGTTCACCGTATAAACTGATGCGCATCCTGACTTTTCTAGAACCAGAAAAGGATTTACAGGGCGCCGGTTATCAAATTCATCAATCAATGATCACACTGGGTAATGGTGGTTTTTTCGGTCGTGGTCTGGGCGGTAGTATCGAGAAAAATTTGTTTTTGCCCGATATGCATACTGATTTTATTTTCTCAGTAGTCGGCGAAGAGCTTGGTTTTATCGGGGCGGTGGTTTTGCTATCGCTTTACCTTTATCTATTTATCAGGGGAATAAAAATAGCTCTGCGCGCGCCGGATGTTTTCGGCAATTTGCTGGGTATCGGTCTATCGAGTTGTTTGTTTATTTACGTAATTGTTAACGTGGGTGTTACCTGTGGACTTTTACCGGTAACCGGCTTACCTCTCCCCTTTATCAGTTACGGCGGTTCTTCGATGTTATTCAATTTCGCCTGTGTCGGGATCATTCTAAACATTTCACGCTATGCGGTCCCGCAAGCAAAAACAAATTCACTGGTGATGTTCAATGACTAAGAAAGATGAATCTCGACGTTTAAAAGTACTAATCACGGGCGGCGGTACCGGTGGTCATCTTTTTCCGGCGATCGCCCTGGCCGAAGAACTTCAGATGCGTCAATCGCAGATTGGCGAACTCGAAATCATTTTTATTGGAACGCGGCGAGGTTTGGAATCCCAGATAGTTCCGAGTCTGGGTTTTGAATTCCATAAAATCTGGATTCGCGGCTGGCAACGTGGCTGGACTCTAAATGATATTTTGGTCAATCTGTTATTTCCTGTCAGATTATTCGTCAGTTTGATACAATCATTTTTTATCATTAAAAATTTTGATCCCGATTTAGCCATTGGAACCGGCGGCTATACGGCTGGACCACCTCTAAGAATTGCCGCAATGCTGAAAATCCCGATTTTTCTCCACGAGCAGAACGTCATTCCAGGTGCTACGACTAAAATGCTGGCAAACAAAGCCAAGCGGCTTTATACGTCTTTTGAAGAGTCAAAAACTTACCTGGAAAACGCCATCTGCCTCGGCACTCCTCTCCGGCGTTCTCTGCAAATTGTTCCGCGGGAGCAGGCGATTTACTTTTTTGAATTGGAGCCCGATCGCAAAACCGTTTTTATTTTCGGAGGCAGTCAGGGCTCCCAAGCTATTAATTCTTATTGGATTGAGAATATTCCCACGGTGGTGGAAGCCGTTAAATGTCAATTCATCTGGCAAACCGGACAGCGCGATTTTAAAATGATTGATAACATTTTTAGTAACAATCCCTGGGTTCACGTCACGCCTTTCATTCATGAAATGGGAATTGCCTATTGTGCCGCCGATGTTGTTATTAGCCGGGCAGGCGCTCTATCGCTGGCAGAACTTTGTCTCTATGGCAAACCTTCCATTCTCGTGCCTTTACCAACTGCGGCTGGCAATCATCAGGAAATCAATGCCCGCAATATGGAACAGCGTGGCGCTTCCATTTTGGTACTCCAGAAAGAATTGACTAACGACCGATTGACTCGGGAACTTATCGCTTTACTGAAAGATGAGCCGCGTCTTCAAGCTATGTCTGCCAATGCTAAAGCCTTAGCCAGACCGGATTCGGCAAAATTAATCATTGACGATATTTTAGGTTTTATCGAAGTAAATGCACTCTGAAGTTAAAAAATATCACTTTGTTGGAATCGGCGGCATAGGTATGTGCGGTCTGGCTGAATATTTATTGCACTACGGTCAAATTGTAACCGGCTCTGACCTGGCGCCTTCCGAAAATACAGAACGGTTGGAAAATCTGGGCGCTCAAATCAAATACGGACATCGCCGCGAAAATGTCAGCGATTGTGACTATTTGGTATATTCTTCGGCCGTCAAGCCGGACAATCCGGAGAGAATGGTCGCTATCGAACGTCACATTCCAACTCTGCGGCGAGCGGAATTGCTCGGCCAAATCTTTGATACTAAACCCATTCGGATTGCAGTCAGCGGTACTCACGGAAAAACGACGACAACGGCGATGATCGGGCAAGTCTTGACTACGGCTGGTATGGACCCACTCATTTTAAGTGGTGGCGTTTTGAAGAGTAGCGGTAGCCCGGTTCAAATCGGCAAAGGTGATATAGTAATCGCCGAAGCCGATGAATTTGATCGCAGTTTCCTGCAATTATCTCCAACGCATGCCATCATCACAAATATTGAGAGTGAACATTTAGATTGCTATGCAAACCTCACCCAAATCAAAAATGCCTTTTATGAATTTACCGCTAAGATACCGGATGCTGGCAGAGTTATCGCCTGCTCGGATGAAAAAGAAATACCCGACTTTTTAAAACATCATCCGCGACCATATGTTACCTATGGTCTTTATAGCGGAGAATTTCAAGCTCGTAATATCCAATTAAAAGGTAATTCAAGTGAGTGCGAAGTTTATCATAATTCAGATTTAATTGGCTCGCTCCAATTACACGTCCCCGGTCTACATAATATTAAAAACGGACTAGCGGCGATCGCGATGGCTTCTTTACTAAACTTACCCTTCCCGGTTATCCAGGAAGGTTTGGCAGACTTTCGGGGCGTAAAAAGGCGATTCGAAATTCTACAAGAAAACGACAATCTTATGCTGGTGGATGACTATGCCCATCACCCCAGTGAAATTGCGGCGACTCTCAACGCCGCTCGCAAAGGCTGGCAACGACGAATCATTGCAGTTTTCCAGCCCCATTTATTTTCTCGTACTCGGGATTTCTATCCCGAATTTGCGCGGGTACTTCGGGTGGCTGATGTTATCGTTCTTCTTGAAATTTATCCAGCGCGAGAAGCACCTTTAGAAGGTATAAGCTCCCGCTTGATTTATGATGAAATTCGCAAAGACCGGACTCAGGACGTTTACCTTACCAACACGCTCGATGAAGCTCTGGCATTATTGCAAGAAATAAAATTGACCGGCGATATGATCATCACACTGGGCGCCGGTGACGTCAACAAAATTCTAGCGAATTTAATGGAATAAAAAATTGAAACTGGGATTGATAATATTAAAAAATAAATCGCAAAGGTATTTAGGTGTTCAGAATTTATCTTCTTTTTTCAGAAAGTACTGGGACCTAAATAGACTTTGTGATCAAAACCTTTGGACAAAAATTTTCCAGGGTTCCCGCAGATATGGGGGGCAAAACATCAAAACGCCGGCTCTTCAGCACCGAAAAATTCTCGTAATCGGTTATCCCACGAATAAAGATTTCGATCTGAAGATAAAGCAACGCCAGGTAATTTTGCTATTATTCTCGGGAACCCTGACAGGTTTTGGATTAACTAATTGATGATTGGTGCAATGACAGCAGAAAAAGCAACTAAAATTAGTCGGAATGACCAAGCCAAGCGTCCCAGAAAAAAAGTATGGTTTTCTCTCTGTTTAGCATTGATTGGCGGATTCGGCTACCTCGTATATTTGGCTATTGACTGGTGTGAATATACTAATTTCTTTAATCTCGATAAGGTCGAAGTCAGCGGAGTATCAATTTTATCTAATGAAGAAATAATAAAAATCGCTGGTCTTAAGAACCACGTTAGCCTGCTTAAATTAGACATTCACCAGATTCAGAACCGGCTTGAGATGGAACCATATATCGAGGCGGCAGTCGTCAGTCGCGAATTTCCGAATCACTTGAAAATAATGATCAAAGAGCGCATCCCAGTTTGTTACTTGAATACCGGCACGCTCTGGCTAATTGACCAACAAGGAATCATATTACCGCTTCGCAAGGAAAAATTAAAAGCCAATTTGCCGGTTATTACCGGTTTCGAGAAAGATTCCGCCCGTTGTCGGCCGGGACAGCTAGCACCTAATCCCGAAATGTTCAAAGCCTTGAATTTCATCCAGACTGCCGCCCTGAAGGCCAATACTCTGTATACCGAAATTTCAGAAATCTTTGCCTGGAAAAAGGGCGAATTTATTATTTATACGGTCAACGGAGGAACACCGATTTATATCGGACGTGGTGATTTAACCAAACAATTATATATTCTGGCGGCTTTTCAAAACTTAATCAAATCCAAGCGCACTTTTGCCGATTATCAATATCTTGATTTGCGCTGGGATAAACAAATCATAGCGAAAGAACGAAAATCATAAATGAAAATGTTAAAACTAAAAAACCAAATCCTGACCGGTCTCGACGTTGGCTCATCTAAAGTCTGCGCCGTAATTGCCGAAGTTACTCCCGATTCACCCGAACCTATTATTAAAGGGTACGGTATCAGTCCTTCTAAAGGGATTAAAAAAGGCTTGGTTGTTGACATCGAAAATGCGACTCAGTCAATTGTTAATGCCGTTAGCGAAGCCGAAAAAATGGCTGGTTTTTCGATTAATTCCTGTCTGGTAGGAGTTTCGGGCGATCATATCCGCAGTTTAAATACACGTGGAATGATGGCAATCTCGCGTGATTCACGCACCGGCTTAGGCGAAGCCCGGGAAATTGAGAACGAAGATATCGAGCGCGTAATCGAACACACCAAGGCGGTACCACTTCCGTTAGATCGGCAGATTCTACATGTCCTTCCTCAGGAATATATCATTGATGAACAGCCGGGAATAAAAAATCCATTGAATCTCAGTGGCCGACGGCTGGATGCCAAAGTACATCTGACCACCTATAATACTACCGTTCTCTCCAATTTAAGTAAATGCATCAAGAATGCCGATCTGGAAATTGACGGCTTTGTATTGAGTTCTCTGGCGGCCGCCTATGCCTGTCTGGAAGAGAGTGAAAAAACGATGGGCAGTGTGCTTCTGGACATCGGCAGTGGAGTTATTGACGTAATCGTTTTTTACGATGACGGCGTTCACCATACCGGAGTCGTCAATCTGGGAGCTAATAGCGTTACCAATGATATTGCTTATATGCTGAGAGTTCCGCTCGAAAAAGCCGAAAGTATTAAACGTGAATATGGTTTTGCCAAAGTCTCTTTGACCGATAGAGAAGCTTTTTTCAGACTGGATAATCTTGGGGGGCGGTCACCTCGAGAAATTTCTATTTTTAATCTGGCTGAATGGATTGAACCTCGTATGGAAGAAATTTTGCGCGAATCATATCTCGAAGCCAAAAAAACCGATATTCCTTTGACTAATACATTATCAGTCGTCCTGACGGGCGGCGGCGCCCGGTTAAAAGGCACCGATGAATTAGCTGAAATGATTTTCAATACCCCAGCAAGAGTGGCAGCTCCCCGTGGTTTCCAGGAATATGTCACGGAATTAAGTGATCCGATTTATTCGGTAGCAATCGGCTTAATTAAATATGCAATTGCCGGACAAATTAGCGGTTCGGCTTTAAATAAAACAATCAGCGGTCCCTTTCACAGAATAAGGGGCTGGATTAAACACGTAACCGAAAATGTAATGTAATTAGGGAGGCTTAAAATGTTATTTGAATTTGAAGAATTAGCCAATCAACAAGCCAGACTGAAAGTGGTCGGCATCGGTGGCGGAGGCGGAAACGCCATTACCAGAATGATTGAGAATGGACTGGTCGGGGTTGATTTCATCGCTCTAAACACTGATGTTCAGGCGCTCGAATGCTGTAAAGCCCCGACTAAATTTCAGATCGGACGAGCTCTGACGCGTGGTCTGGGTGCTGGTGCCATTGATGACATTGGAAGAAAAGCGGCTGAAGCCGATCGGCCGACGATAGCTTCAATGATTGAAGATACCGATATGGTTTTCATTACCGCTGGAATGGGAGGTGGCACTGGGACTGGCGCCGCACCAATCGTTGCCCAAATTGCACGGGAACAAGGTTCATTGACCGTCGGAATAGTCACTAAACCTTTTAATTTCGAAGGGGCGAAGCGGATGGCACGCGCCGAAGAGGGTATCAATCAACTCAGAAAATGCGTGGATACTCTAATCGTAATTCCGAACCAAAAATTATTGGCAATTGTTGACCGCAATACTTCCATATTGGATGTTTTTAAAACTGCTGATAGCGTATTATATCAAGCGATTCGTGGCATTTCAGACCTGATTAACAAAAATGGCGTTATCAATTTAGATTTTGCTGATGTTAGAACCATTATGAAAGATATGGGTAAAGCCATTATGGGCACTGGCTTGGCAACCGGTGAGGAACGCGCTGTTCTTGCCGCTCAGCAAGCCATTTCCAGTCCATTACTTGATGAAGTTAATATCAGAGATGCCAAAGGTCTGCTAATTAACATTACCGGACCAGCTAACCTCGACATCCACGAAGTTGACGAAGCCTGCTCGATTATCAGCGATGAGGTTGGTGCCAATGCTGAAACTATCTTCGGTATGGTAGTGGACGAAAATTACACCGACGAAATTATGATCACCGTAATCGCGACTGGTTTTGGCGAAGCGCCGACGCCGATTAATCTGTCCCAAAATAAAAAGGATTTTCCCTCACCAATTAAAGACGAACTACGAAATACTGACGATATTTGGAATAGAATTAGTGAACCGGGACAGCCTGTTAGCCTCTTCAGTGATGACCAGGTTATTAAAATCCTGAACCCTAATGATATGGGCATAGCTGATAATCCTTCCCATAAAATACACCAGAACAATATTCCAACTTATATACGCCAAAAAATAAAATAGTTCGATTTATCTTTCTCCCCCTATTAAAATCCAAAAGCCCCTGTTTATTCAGGGGCTTTTAGTTTGAATCCTTAGAGTATTAATATCAGACGGCTTTTTGAATTGTACCGCTCTTGAGACAGGTCAGACAAACTTTTACAGTTTTAATTGAACCACTATTATCCACTATTCTAATTTTACGCAGATTGGGTTTCCATATCCGATGAGTTCTATTATTAGCATGACTAACTTTATTGCCGTGGATCGGCTTTTTTCCGCAAATATCACAAACTTTTGACATTTTCATTACTCCTTAAAAAGCGTGCAAATTTGCCGAAAATAATTGAAAATATCAAATAATTTCTTTATTTCCCGTAGGACAGCCTTTCTAGGCTGTCTTTATTCGACTGTCCTACAAAAAGAAAAGGCTGTCAGTGATAACCTTCCGGGCTGTGTCTTTATCCGACAGGCAGAAATGCCTGTCCTACAAAAAGAAAAGGCTGTCTATGATAGCCTTCTGGGCTATCTTTATCCGACAGGCAAGAATGCCTGTCCTACGAAAAGGAAAAGGCTGTCAAACGACAGCCTTTTCCTTTACAGAGCCTCAGGAATTGTCTATTTCATTAATACCATCTTGTGGTTCTTACGGGAGTTGCCAGCCTGCATTACACAGATGTAATAGCCGGAACTGACCTGCATTCCATGATTATTCCTTGCATCCCAGATGACTGACTTATAACCGGCTTGCTGTCTCTCATTGACCAGAGTGCGAATTTCCCGTCCCATAATATCATAAATGACCAGTTTGACGTGTACTTCTTCAGGTAGGTCGTATTTTATCGTGGTAATCGGGTTAAACGGATTCGGGTAGTTCTGGTGCAGGGCAAGAACCTTTGGAACCAAATCACCTTTGATTCCTTCCGGAGTAAGATTAATGGTAAAATCAACCGTATCGGAACTGCTGAAAGCCTCCCAGGTATCATAAGCCAGAACATACGCCTGATAATTACCATTATC
>Ga0255342_1001879_pt1 | contig 27774 bp, 14 predicted proteins | sample wastewater_treat_3_FD_192416 | JGI IMG/M metagenome (GOLD analysis project Ga0255342, IMG submission 192416) | Wastewater microbial communities from Lulu Island WWTP, Vancouver, Canada - plant14 | ecosystem: Engineered > WWTP > Wastewater > Unclassified | place: Canada: Vancouver, British...
TGGCGCTGATCGACAACCAGCCGCGCTCGGCCGACGCCCGGGCCCACGACGGCGAAGCGGTCGTGCTGGGGATCCCGCGCGGGATCGTGGACGACCTCCTCGATCCGAAGAAGGTCTCCTCGCTGCGGCTCCTCAAGCTGCTCGCAAGCCTGCTGAGCAAGCGGCTGCGCGAGCTCGACGACAAGATCGTCGGCTGGTTCATCCTCGCGGGCGGCGCCGGCGCGCTCCCGCCCGAAGTCCAGGCCGACTGACCGCCGGCGCGGCCCCGAGTGCGAGGGCCTTGCGCGCCACCGCCCCGAGCGGCCACGCGCGCGCCTCCTCCGGCAGCAGCCAGGCGGCCTCCGGGCCCTCGGCCACGCCTTCGGCTTCCCAGGACGCGCGGTGCACGGCGATCTCCAGGAGGCGGGTGGTGATCGCGTGCCGGAACGAGCCCAACCGGGGGCCGAGCCGGAAGCGGCCGCCGTACCGCGCGGCGAGTGCGCTCCCGGCCGCCCCCGGATCACCGGGTACGCCCGGCAGCTCCCAGAGGCCGGCGAGCTGCCGCTCGCTCTCGGCGCGCCGGAAGAGGAGCACCCGGCCATCCCGCTCGACCAGGGCCACCACCCACCGCTCCCGGCGCGAGAGGGGGCGCGGCGCCCGGCGGGGGATCTTGGCGATGCGGCCACGCTGGTGGGCGATACAGGAGGTGGCCAGCGGACAGATCTCGCAGCGCGGCGCCGCCGGCCGGCAGAGGGTGGCGCCGAGCTCCATCAGCGCCTGGTTCGACCTCCCCGGCGCGGCGGGGTCGAGCAGCGCGGCGGCGGCCGCCGCAATCGCCCGGCGGGACGCGGCCCTCTCGACCGCCTCCTCCCAGCCGAGCAGCCGCGCGATTACCCGTACCGCGTTGCCGTCGATCGCGGCCACCGGTTCGCCGAAGGCGATGCTCGCCACCGCGGCCGCGGTGTACGGACCGACACCGGGCAGCCGCGCGAGCCCGGCGGCCGTGGCAGGAAAACCGTTCTCCGCGATCTCGCGGGCCGCGGCGTGGAGCTGCCGGGCCCGCCGGTAGTAGCCGAGCCCGCTCCAGAGGGCGAGGACCTCCTCCTCTCCGGCCGCGGCCAGCGCCTGGACGGTCGGAAAGCGCTCGAGAAAGCGGTGGTAGTACGGCAGCGCGGCCGTCACCCGCGTCTGCTGGAGCATCAGCTCCGAGACGAGCACAGGGTACGGATCGCGGGTGCGGCGCCAGGGCAGATCCCGCTGCGCGCGTTCGTACCAGGCGGCGAGGGCGGTCCGGATGGCGGCGGCTTCGGCGTGGGTCATCCGATCCCGGTGAAAAGGAAAAACCCCGGCAGGTGGTGCCGGGGGAGGTCCCGATCTTGGGTGGGTCGTCTGTGGCTCAACCCCTGTGGTTTAGGGGACTTTGGCAGGACATGTCAAGAGGGGTGGAGACCCTGAGGGTCTCGATTCCTGGGGTGGGACAAGTGTATGGAAGCGGGACCTCCCCACGTACCAGATGAATGCTGTTGAACCATACAGCAAGCCGTGTGCCACGTCAAGCACCCTGGCCGGCTCTCCCGCCGCCAGGAGCTCGAAGCACCGGCGAACTCTCTTTGTTTTCATTGTTTATCACCCATCACTCCGGTTGGCATCCCTCTTCTCCGGCAGCCCTTCCGGTCCCGTTTTGAAACGCCATGGTTCAATCTGGCACGGTGGCCGCGCGGACCGCCGTACCGGGCGGCGGCCGGCGGCGGGCATGGTATGCTGCGCCTCCCCGCCGCATCGGCGGCCGCCCCGGGCCGGGCGGACCGAGCTTTTCCACAGCCTGTGGAAACCTTGTGGAAGCCGGCCCCGAGACGATGACCGAAGCTCCCTGGATCGAACTGCGCGAACGGCTCGCCCGCGAGCTCGGCCCCGAACCGTACGAGACCTGGCTGGTGCCGCTCGGCGGCCGCGTCGAAGCGGATCGTCTCGTCCTGTCCGCGCCCACGGCCCGCTTCCGTCACGCGCTCGAGGAGGCCCTCCTCGGACGGATCACCGAGGCGTGGCGCGACGAGCGGGGGGACGGCGCCGAGGTGGTGATCGAGGTCGAGGAGCGCCAGCGGATGGCGGAGGCGCCGACGTCGCCAGCGCTGCCGCTCAACCCGCGCTACCTCTTCGAGACGTTCGTCGTGGGCAGCTCGAACCAGTTCGCCCATGCCGCGGCGCGGGCGGTGGCCGAGAGCCCCGCGCGCAGCTACAACCCGCTCTTCCTCTACGGCGGCGTGGGCCTCGGCAAGACCCATCTCCTCCACGCCATCGGCCACCAGATCGAGCGGCGTCACGCCGGACTCCGGATCGGCTACCAGACCGCCGAGCAGTTCGTCAACGACCTGATCGCCTCGATCCGTCACAACCGGATGCCCGAGTTCCGCGAGCGGCAGCGCAACATCGACGTGCTGCTCGTCGACGACGTCCAGTTCCTCGCCGGCAAGGAGCGGACCCAGGAGGAGTTCTTCCACACCTTCAACACCCTCTACAGCAGCCAGAAGCAGATCATCCTCTCCTCCGATTCGCCGCCCCGCAACATCCCCGCGCTCGAGGAACGGCTGCGCTCCCGCTTCGAGTGGGGCCTGATCGCCGACATCCAGCCGCCCGATCTCGAGACGAAGATCGCGATCCTGCGCCGCAAGGCGGAGCTCGAGGGCGTCTACCTGCCCGACGACGTCGCGCTGTTCGTCGCCAACCAGGTGCGCGCCAACATCCGCGAGCTCGAAGGGCTGCTCAACCGCGTGGTCGCCTTCTCCTCGCTCACCGGCCGCCCCCTCTCCCTCGACCTCGCCCGGGAGACCCTGCGCGACATCCTCGACGAGCGGGGCCGGCGCGCTTCGGCGCCGGAGGTGATCAAGTTCGTGGCCCGCCATTACGGGCTCAAGGTGAGCGAGATCAAGAGCCGTTCGAACGCCAAGCAGTTCGCCTTCCCGCGCCAGGTCGCGATGTATCTCTGCAAGCAGCTGACCGACCTCTCCTACCCCGAGATCGGCCGGCAGTTCAACGACAAGCATCACTCGACCGTCATCTACTCGGTCGAGAAGATCGCCGCACTGCGCAAGAGCGACCCCGAGCTCGACCGGGTCCTCGATACGCTCGTCAAGCACTTCGCCTGATTTCCACAGCGCCCCGTTCCGGGCTGTGGACCACCGGCGGATTTCCCGCCCCGCCCCCGTTTTCCGCCGCGGCTCCACAACCCTTTTCCACCGCTCGCGGAGACGCGTGTCCCCGGCTCGGCACCGGCTCGCGCCGTTTTCCGCACCGCCGCGCGAACCGGCGACTACGGCTGCTTGGTTTGCGCTATATTCCTCTCTCGCAGTCCTAGGAGACCCGCGATGGAGATCCGTCTCAAGCGCAGCGAGTTCCTCACCGAGCTTGCCCCGATGCAGGGGATCGTCGAGCGGCGAACCACCATTCCGGTCCTCTCGCACCTGCTGCTCACGGTTCGTGGCGACCGGCTCTACCTCGCCGCCACCGACCTCGACGTCTCGCTGACCTCCTGGGTCGGCGGGGAGGTGGCGCGGGAAGGGGCGATCGCGGTGCAGGCGAAGAAGTTCCTCGAGATCGTCCGGGCCGCCGCCACCGAGGAGGTGCAGCTCGTCCAGGAGGAGGAGCGGTCGCTCGCGATCTCCTTCGGCACCGCCCGCTTCCGGATCCACGGGCTGCCGGCGACCGACTTTCCGACGCTCGCGACCGTCGCGCCGCGGACCGAGGTCGAGATTCCCCTGCCACGTTTCCGGCGTTTCGTCTCCAAGGTCCTCTTCGCGGTTTCGAGCGAGGAGGCGCGCTTCCAGCTCTCCGGGGCGCTCGTCCACCTCAAGGACGGGAAAGTCGAGATGGTGGCCACCGACGGCCATCGCCTCGCCCTGATCGAGGGGGCGGTGAGCGGCGCGAAGGGCGAGGACAGCGTGCTCGTGCCGCGCAAGGCGCTCCAGGAGCTGCTCCGGTTCGAGGGCGAAGAGCAGCTCGTCTTCCGGCGCGGGGAGCACCACCTGGCGTTCGTCTCCGGCCGCCGGGAGCTCGTCTGCCGGATTCTCGAGGGGACCTTCCCCGACTACGAGCGGGTGATCGCCAAGCAGAACGACAAGAAGGTCGTCGTCGACCGCCGCGGCCTCGCGGAGATGGTGCAGCGGATCGCGCTGATCACCGGCGACCGCGCGCGTGGGGTGCGCCTGGCCTTCGCCCCCGGCGAGATCACCGTCTCGGCCGCGAACCCGGACCTCGGCGAGGCGAGCGAGACGCTCGCCTGCGAGTACGAGGGGGAGGCGCTGCGCATCGGTCTCAACCCGGACTACCTCGGCCAGTTCCTCGCCGCGCTCGAGACCGAGAAGGTCCTCTTCGAGCTCAAGGACGAGAACAGCCAGTGTCTTGGCTCGCCGATCGGCGGCGAGGACGACCGGTATCTCTGCGTGATCATGCCGATGCGGATCTGAGCCGCCGGCCCACTCACCCCGCCAACGCTTGCTCGTCCGGCTCGCGCTCCGCGATTTCCGCAACGTCGAGCGGACGAGCTGGTCTCCCGGTTCCGGAACCCAGCTGCTGCTCGGAGGCAACGGCGCGGGGAAGACCACGCTGCTCGAAGCGGTATATCTCCTCACCACCACCCGCAGCTTCCGGACCGCGCAGCTCGCCGACTGCTGCCGCAACGGGCAGAGCGCCTTCCACCTGCGCGGCGAGTTCGGCGCGCCGCCGCGCCGACTCGAGCTCGGCTGGAGCGCAGCGGGGCCGCGCCATCGCGCGGTCGACGGCATCGAGATCCCGCTCGCCGAGCACGTCGCCGTCCAGCCGGTGCTCGCCTGGACGCGTGCGGAGGGGGAGCTGCTCGCCGGTTCCCCTGGGGTGCGCCGCCGCTTCTTCGACCGGGCGCTGGTCTCCTGGCGCCCCGGCGCGCTCGCAGCCCTTGGGCGGTTCCAGCGGGCGCTCGCCGGCAAGCGGGCGCTGCTCGCGCGCGGGGAGCGGCGGGGTCTCGACGCGTGGAACGAGCTGCTCGCCCGCGAGGGGGCCGAGGTCGCCGCGCGCCGTGCCGAGCTCGTCGCCGCCCTCGCCGCCCACCTCGCGCCGCTCGCCGCCGAAACCGGTCTCTCGCTTCCCGAGATCAGCATCGCCTACGAGCCGTCGCTGCCGGCGGCCCTCGCCGGCAGCGACGCGCTCGGCGAGGCGTTCGCCGCCCAGACCGGGGCGGAGCTCGCGCGGCGCCAGCCGCTCGCCGGACCCCACCGCGACGAGATCGCGATCCGCCTGGGCGGCCGGCCGGCGCGGCGGGGCGCTTCGGCCGGCGAACGGAAGGCGGCCGGCCTCCTGCTGCTCGCGGCCCAGGCCCGTCTGCTCGCGGCCGCGGGCGCGGCGCCGCTGCTGCTGCTCGACGACCTTGACACCGAGCTCGACGCCACCCGCCTGGCCGCCGTCTGGCGGGCGCTCGCGGGCTCTCCCCAGCTGCTCGCGACCTCGAACCGGCCCGAGATCTGGCGGCCGCTTCCGGTCGCCGGGCGCTGGCGGGTGGCGGCCGGCGAGGTGACGGCCGAGGTGGGCTGACCCCGGGCCGGGAACGCAGCGCGACTCCGAATATAAATCTTTTGTTTTCAGTGGTTTACAATTTGCGCTCGGGGGCGGCATCTGATAGGCTGTGCCGCATGCGCAAAGAGGCATCAGAGCGCCGCCGTCGACCGGGAGCGCGAGCTTGAGCAAGCGGTCTCCAACCCCGCCCCAGCCGGCAGAAAACGGCCACTACACCGCCGACGACATCAAGGTCCTCAAGGGCCTCGAGGCGGTGCGCAAGCGTCCGGGCATGTACATCGGGGACACCGATGACGGCACCGGACTCCACCACATGGTCTTCGAGGTCGTCGACAACTCGGTCGACGAGGCGCAGGCCGGTTTCGCCTCGCTGATCCAGGTGACGGTCCACACCGACAACTCGGTCACCGTCGAGGACGACGGCCGCGGCGTACCGGTCGACACCCACAAGACCGAGGGGCGCTCGGCGGCCGAGGTCATCATGACCGAGCTGCACGCCGGCGGGAAGTTCGACAACAACGCCTACAAGGTCTCGGGCGGTCTCCACGGCGTGGGCGTCTCGGTGGTCAACGCGCTCTCGGTGCTGCTCGAGCTCGAGATCAAGCGCGACGGGCGGGTCTGGTCGATGACCTTCCGCCGTGGCAAGCCCGAGGCGCCGATCCAGATGATCGGCAAGAGCCGGAAGACCGGCACGAAGATCCGCTTCGTTCCCGATCCGGAGATCTTCACGGCGATCGAGTTCAGCTTCGACGTGCTCGCCCAGCGGATGCGCGAGCAGGCGTTCCTCAACAAGGGGGTGCGGATCCAGCTCCGCGACGAGCGGAGCGACAAGGCGGTCGAGTTCGCCTACGCCGGCGGCATCGCCTCGTTCGTCGAGCACCTGAGCCGGAACAAGAACCCCCTCCATGCGCGGCCGATCCACTTCGAGGAGATCAAGGAGGACGCCGCCGGCGGCGAGCGCTGCGAGATCGCGCTCCAGTGGAACGACGGCTACGCCGAGCAGCTCTACGCCTTCACCAACACGATCAACAACCGCGACGGCGGCACCCACCTCGAGGGGTTCAAGGCGGCGCTCACCCGCACGATCAACGCCTACGCCCAGTCGTCGGGGCTCTCCAGGCAGCTCAAGGAGCTCACGCTCTCGGGCGACGACGTGCGCGAAGGGCTGACCGCCGTCATCTCGGTGCGAATCCACGATCCGAAGTTCTCCTCCCAGACGAAGGACAAGCTCGTCTCCTCCGACATCAAGGGCTGGGTGCAGCAGGTGGTCAACGACCGGCTCGGCACCTTCTTCGAGGAGAACCCGGCGATCGCCAAGCGGATCATCGAGAAGTGCGTCGAGGCGGCGCGGGCGCGCGAGGCGGCGCGCAAGGCGCGCGAGCTGACGCGGCGCAAGGGGGCGCTCGACTCCTCGGCGCTGCCCGGCAAGCTCGCCGACTGCACCGAGCGCAACCCGCAGTTCGCCGAGCTCTTCCTCGTCGAGGGCGACTCGGCGGGCGGCACCGCCAAGCAGGGGCGCGACCGGAAGTTCCAGGCGATCCTGCCGCTGCGAGGCAAGATCCTCAACGTCGAGAAGGCGCGCTTCGACAAGATGCTCTCCTCGGAGGAGATCCGCACGATCATCACCGCGCTCGGCACCGGGATCGGGAGCGACGATTTCGACGTCGCGAAGCTGCGCTACCACAAGCTGATCATCATGTGCGACGCCGACGTCGACGGCTCGCACATCCGCACGCTCATCCTCACCTTCTTCTTCCGGCAGATGCGGCAGCTCGTCGATCGCGGGCACCTCTACATCGCCCAGCCGCCGCTCTACAAGGTCGCGGAGGGGAAGCGGGAGAGCTACCTGAAGGACGACCGCGAGTATCAGGCGTTCCTCGTCGAGCGGATCCGCGACGCCTGGGAGCTCACCCTCGACGACGGCAAGCCGATGCGCGGGACGCGTCTCGCCACCTTCGTCGAGCGGGTCGAGACGTTTCGCCAGCAGCTCGCCCGGCTGGTGAGCCGCGGCTATCCGCAGGACGCCCTCCGGGTGGCGCTGCTCGGCGGCCTCGGCGACCGCAAGGCGCTCGCCGTCCCCGAGCGGCTCGAGGCGGTGGCGCACGCGCTCGAGGCGAACGGCTTCCGCGACGTCGCGATCGGCCAGGACGAGGAGCACCAGGCCGGCTTCATCACCTTCCGCAGCCGGCGCGACGGCGTGGAGCGCGAGGTGCGCTTCGACTGGGATCTCGTCACCAGCGTCGAGTACCGCGCGCTCGCCGGCAACACCAACGGTCTCGAGGCGCTCGCGGCTCGGCGCTTCGCCCTTCAGCGGGTCGAGGAGGGGGGAGCGAAACGGAGCGCGAAGACGGAACCGCAGCTGCTCGAAACCCTCGACGAGGCGATGGAGACGCTCTACGAGGGGGCGAAGAAGGGGCTCTCGATCCAGCGCTACAAGGGCCTCGGCGAGATGAACGCCGAACAGCTCTGGTCGACGACGATGAACCCGCAGACCCGCCGGCTGCTCCAGGTCCGGGTCGAGGACACCGTCGAAGCCGACTCGATCTTCACCGTCCTCATGGGCGACCTCGTCGAGCCGCGGCGCGAGTTCATCGAGCAGAACGCCCTCAACGTGCGCAACCTGGACGTCTGATGGCGCCGAAAAAACGCGTCGCGCACAGTCCGGCTGCGCAAGACGCTGCTCGAGGGCAGACAGAGCATGGGCAGGGAAACCTCTTCCAGGCGACCACTCTCGGCACCGGAAGCTGTCGGACGCAGGGGATTGAGCGACGTTTCGACGTGCCGTTCATTGCCAAGTTGGCCCTCAAGGAAAAGCAAATACAGCAGACAATCCGACCGATCATCGCTGTGCATAAGTGGTTCGCTCGCCGGCCGGGTACGCTGTTTCGAGGTCTCCTTCTCTCGGAGTTTGGAGGAGCCGATTTACAAGACACCTTCTTCTCGTCGAACGATCTCTCTGGGCTTCGGATAGCAGATCCTTTCATGGGCGGTGGCACCCCGATCATCGAAGCGAATCGCCTCGGAATGGAGGTACACGGCTGGGACGTCAACCCAATGTCGTTCTGGATTGTTTCAGAGGCTATCCGAGAGATCGACATTGACGCGTACTCTCGGTGCAGCAAGGAAGTCGAGGAAGCGCTCCGCGCGCGGGTCGGGAGCCTGTACGAGACCGCCTGTCCTCGCTGCCGAGAGAAGGCCACCGCCAAGTACTTCATTTGGGTGAAGAGAGCACTTTGTGGGGACTGTGGGACGGAGCAGACCCTCTACCCAGGGAGTATTGTCGCACGTTCCGGAAGGCACCCACGCAATGTTTTCGTCTGCCTTCGCTGTGCCGAGATCTATGAGGCCGTTGAAGAGGAAGCAGCCTGCCCGAAATGTCTCCTTCCAAGTGGTACCACGCCCCGCGTCACTCGTGGCGGCTGGGTCTGTTCCGCCTGTTCCTCTCGACATCCATTGCCGGGCGCTCTGCTTCACCCGCTGACGCATGAGCTGGTTGCCATAGAGGTCTATTGCCCGGAGTGCTCGAGGTCAAGCGGCGGGCGACTTTTCAAGAAGCCCGATTCGAAGGATCACGCATTAGCGGACCTTGCCACGCGCGAACTATCCCACATGAAGACAAAGTGGATCCCCGACGAAACGATTCCACGGGGCGACGAGACGGACCGTCTTCATCGATGGGGATATCGTAAGTACCGCGATCTCTTCAACGCCCGTCAGCTCCTTGTGCTTGAGACACTTGCGTCTCTGATCAGCAAGGTAGAAGATGCCCGCATAGCTAACGCGCTTGCAACCAACCTCTCGGATCTTGTCCGCTATCAGAACCTTCTCTGCAGATACGACACGAAGGCGTTGAAATCGCTCGATGTGTTTTCTGTGCACGGTTTTCCTGTGGGCTTGGTTCAGTGCGAGTCCAACGCCCTCGGGATCCGTCGCGCAGGAACTGCCTCTCTCATTGGAAGCGGAGGGTGGCTGAACATAACAAGGAAGTACAGGGCGGCAAAGGAGTACTGCACTCAACCGTTCGAAGTTGCCTACCGTGGTAAGTTGAAGAGAGAAATCCCGACACCGGGCGAGCAGATCGGCACGCGGTCAGTCGATGGAAGTGACAGAATAGTGAGCTTGTCCTGTGCAACATCGACACGGGCTGAGATCGAACCGGGGTCTCTTAATGCAGTCGTTACTGACCCACCCTACTTCGCGAATGTTCAGTACGCGGAGCTGATGGACTTCTGCTATGTCTGGCTACGAAGACTCGTCCGCGGTGTAGGGTCGGCTTTTAAGAGTTCGACAACGAGGACACCGGAGGAGCTAACGGGGAATCTGACGTTAGGTCGCGATATCGTGCACTTCACCGCTGGCCTATCGGTTGCCTTCAGGCGCTTCGCCGACGGCCTCAAGCTTGGCGGCCCATTTGTCTTCACCTACCACCACAACAAACGCGAGGCCTACGATCCTGTTACCGTTGCATTGCTGGATGCACGGCTCGTTGTAACGCGAGCCTTCCCGTGTCCGGCAGAAATGGGGGGGTCGATTCACATTCAGGGAACGAAGTCATCGATCCTTGACAGCGTCTTCGTCTGTCGTCGCACCGGAGCCTTGCGAAGCGGAGACCTAGTGGCGACTGGAGAGGGGCTCCGGACCATGGTGCGGCGCGATCTGCTTGCCCTTCGGAGCGGTGGAATCCGGTCAACGACCGGTGATGCCCGGTGCCTAGCCTTTGGACATATCACCCGGCTGGCAACCTGGGTTCTGCGAGACGAGTGGAAGGAGAGGGTTCCGCCAAACGAGAAGCTGTCTAGGGTAAGAAGCTTTGCCGCGTCCTTCGGCGATATTGGAGAAATCGTCAGTCCGCTATCTGAAGAGTTGAAGCTTCCATCAAGGCAACAGTGGGAGGTATGTGAACCAACAACCGATGGTGATTCGGGCGGAGAAGATGAGGTTCTCTTTTGAGGTCCGGGCCGACGAGATCGAGCCGCGTATCGACGAGTTCATAGATGTCCTCATTGACTCGTTGGAGTCGGAGTTCTTGGTCCTACCCCGCGGGCCGGGCTTCGTAGAGTACGAGCGCTTTTTGGTGGCCTACGAAGTTCTCCGGCGAAAAACTGGAGCCTTCGTTCGATGCGACGAGGTAACCCTCGCCGATGCGATAGAAGAGGACTGCCTTGTATTAGTTGTGATTCGGTCTATTCTCGGCTTTACGCCTTCGGAATGGGCGCACCTCACCAGCAAGAAGACGGGGGTGAGGGTCGACCAAGGTTTTGCGCGAAGCCTCGACAGGCGGGTTCGTAATCCTTCGGGTCCCCAGGGGCTGAGCCGCACAGAGCGGGTACATGCGCTCCTTCTTGTGGCGAGCGATCTCCTGGCAAGAGCTGTGCCCGAGGTCGGGCGAGATGCGGTCCACAGACTCGACAAGGCCGACACGCGTGACGGCTGGAAGTCGGTTGGAACGATGGCAAAAATGGGTGCGCCCTACGCCATGCTGCTCTATGAGCGGTTCCTTGGACGGCCTTTTGCCAGCCATCGCGATTCGGTATCGGAACTCGTTGGGGGTGGTCTGGAAGCTGCGATAGAGAGGCGTCTGACGGATGGACTGATTCCGTTTCGAAAGACTAAACGAGCCGAACGCATCCAAGGGTTCGACCAGACGCCAGACTTCATCGTCCCCGACGAATTCAGCCCAGCAGTGGTGATAGAGGCGAAGCTGACAGAAGATGACGGTACAGCGCGCGACAAGGTGACGCGCGTCCAGCACCTAGCGCAGCTTTCGCGGGAGAGAGTAGCGAAACAACAGCGTGGATTCGAGGTGGTTGCGGTAATTGCTGGTCGGGGTTTTGCCGTTCGGCGAGAGGACGTTAGGAAGCTACTGGTTGCAACCAGCGGTAAGGTGTACACGCTGAAGACGCTCGATCGACTAATCGAAACGAGCGGACTTGCACAGTTCAGACCGCAGAACGGATAGCAGCGCAAAACACTGCAAAGAGAGAGTTAGTGACGCAAAGCGTCGGCGCGTTCGCGAATAAGGGGAAGGCGATTAGGACTTGGCAGTGGGCGCTGAGGGTAAGCGCCGGGAATGGGTTCTTAGGATGAGCGATCAGGAGACGATGCTTCCGTTCGAGCGGCCGATCGCGGTCGACATCGAAGAGGAGATGAAGCGCAGCTACCTCGATTACGCGATGAGCGTGATCGTGGGCCGGGCGCTGCCCGACGTGCGCGACGGCCTCAAGCCGGTGCACCGGCGGGTGCTCTACGGGATGTGGGAGGCGGGCAACACCGCCGGCAAGCCGTACAAGAAGTCCGCGCGCATCGTCGGCGACGTCATGGGCAAGTACCACCCGCATGGCGACGCCGCGATCTACGACACCGTGGTGCGGATGGCGCAGGACTTCTCGATGCGCGCCACCCTCGTCGACGGACAGGGAAACTTCGGCTCGATCGACGGCGATCCGCCGGCGGCGATGCGCTACACCGAGGTCCGGCTCACCCGCTTCGCCGAGGAGATGCTCCAGGGGGACATCGACAAGGAGACCGTCGACTGGCAGCCGAACTACGACGGCAACGAGCTCGAGCCGCTGGTCCTCCCGGCGAAGGTGCCGAACCTGCTCGTCAACGGCGCGGCCGGCATCGCGGTGGGAATGGCGACGAACATCCCGCCCCACAACCTGGGCGAGGTCTGCGACGCGCTCACGCTGCTGATCGACGAGCCGGGGGTCCCGCTCGAACGGCTCCTCAGGGCGCTCCCCGGCCCTGACTTCCCGACCGCCGGCTTCATCCATGGCGTCGACGGCATCCGGCAGGCGTACGAGACCGGCCGGGGGATCATCCAGATGCGGGCCCGTGCCGCGGTCGAGACGAGCCGCCGCGGCGACCGGCAGGCGATCGTCATCACCGAGCTGCCGTACCAGACGAACAAGGCGCGGCTGATCGAGAAGATCGCCGAGCTGGTGCGCGAGAAGCGGATCGAGGGGATCGCCGACCTGCGCGACGAGAGCGACCGGGAAGGGATCCGGATCGTCCTCGAGGTCAAGCGTGGCGAGGTCCCGGAGGTCATCCTCAACCAGCTCTACAAGCTCACCCAGATGCAGTCGACGTTCGGGATCATCCTGCTCGCGATCGTCGACAACCAGCCGCGGATCCTCACCCTCCGCGAGCTGCTCGTCCATTTCCTCGATCACCGCAAGACGGTGGTCATCCGCCGGACCCGGTTCGACCTGCGCAAGGCCGAGGACCGGGCGCACATCGTCGAGGGGCTGCTCAAGGCGCTCGACGTCCTCGACGAGGTGATCGCGACGATCCGCGCGAGCGAGACCCCGGCGATCGCCCGCGAGCGACTGATGAGCGTCTTCGGCTTCTCGCAGGTGCAGGCCGAGGCGATCCTCGAGATGCGTCTCCAGCGCCTCACCGGCCTCGAGCGGCAGAAGCTCGTCGACGAGTACCGCGAGCTGCTCCAGCTCATCGATCGCCTGCGCGCGATCCTCGGCTCCGACGCCCTGCTGCTCGCCGAGATCAAGCGCGAGCTCGCCGAGGTCCGGGAGCGGTACGGCGACCCGCGGCGCACCGAGATCGTCCCCGAGACGCACGACATCACGATCGAGGACATGATCGCCGACGAGGAGATGGTGATCACCGTCTCGAACTCCGGCTACGTCAAGCGCTCGCCGCTCTCGCTCTACCGCGCGCAGCATCGCGGCGGCAAGGGACGCACCGGGATGGCGACCAAGGAGGGGGATTTCGTCGAGCATCTCTTCGTCGCCTCGGCCCACAGCTACCTGCTCGTCTTCACCCAGTCGGGGCGGGTGCACTGGGTCAAGGTGCACGAGATCCCGCAGGCCGGGCCGGCGGCGAAGGGCAAGGCGATCGTCAACCTCCTCGACCTCGCCGCCGAGGAGCGGGTGGCCGCCACGGTGGCGGTGCGCGACTTCCCCGCAGACCGCTACCTCGTCTTCGCGACCGAGAAGGGGACGATCAAGAAGACCGCGCTCGCCGAGTACGGCAACCCGCGCGCCGGCGGGATCATCGCGATCAACATCGACGACGGGGACCGGCTCCTCGCGGTGCGGATCACCGACGGCGAGAAGCACCTCTTCCTCGCCACCGCCGAGGGCTACTCGATCCGCTTCCCCGAGTCCGACTGCCGGCCGATGGGGCGTGCCACCTACGGGGTGCGCGGCATCTCGCTGCGTCAGGACGACCGGGTGGTCGGGATGGAGGTGCTCGAGCGGGAGGGGGCGGTGCTCACCGTCGCCGAGCGGGGCCTCGGCAAGCGGACGCCGATCGCCGCCTACCGCGAGCAGGGGCGCGGTGGTCTCGGGGTGATCAACCTCCGGGTCACCGAACGGACCGGCCGCGTGGTCGGGGTGCGTCAGGTCGTCTCCGGCGACCAGGTGGTGCTCATCACCCAGGAGGGAATGATCATCCGCACCGCCGCCGACGGCATCCGCGAGAGCGGCCGCTCCACCCAGGGCGTCAAGCTCATCGACCTCGACCCCGCCGACCGCCTCGTCGCCTTCGCCAAGGTCGTCGAGCGCGAGGAGGAGAACGGCGGCGACGAGGACGACGACGGCCCCCAGGCGACGATCCACTGACGCGACGCCTCTCGACTGCCCGCCACTGGGATTCTTGACAACGAGAAGGACGCAAACCTATCTTTCCTGGCATGACAGCGAGAGACTCCAGGACGAGAGCCGGGGATCATTCATCAGCGGTCTTCGCAGCAGTCGTTCTCGTGGCGGTGCTGCTGGCGCCGTCGCCGGCGTGGGCCTCCCGTCTGACTCTCAGCGCGACGCTCCCCGCGGATGAAGCTCCTGCACCGAGTGTTCGCTTTGTACTCTCGTCACCCGGCCGCGCGGAGGCACCGGTCGTGCCTGTTCTGCTGCCATGCTCCGAACGTGTGTGCCAGGCCGAGCTGGATCTTGCTCCGGGATCCTGGCTGCTGCGGTCCGAGGAGGGCGACCGCTACTGGGTGGAGCCGACCGCCGTCGTGCTCGGAGCCGAGAACCAGAGGCTGCTGCTCGAGCCGGTCCTGCCGAAGCGCCGCTTGGCGGAGTCCCTTTCGCTGCCGGCCGAGGGCGCGCCGGAATCGGGCCTGCGCGTGCGGTTCCGTCTCGCAGAGAGCCCGGCGCTCGATTTCAACGGAGAGAGCGCCTGTCTGCTCGCGGCATCCGCCTGGAGCTGTGAGGTCCCCGCCGCCGTCCTCGACCTGAGGTTCGAGGTCCGAGGGCACGTGCCGATCCACCGTTGGTCCGTCGACCTGCGGCCGGGGCAGGATCCCGGAGGGGTGCGCCTTGCCTTCGAGCGGGGCGCCGCCCTCGCCGGTTGGGTGGAGGGTTCCTTCGACGATGCGGCGACGCTCGCCGCGAGTGTGATCCCCGTGGCCGGAGGGCCGCTCGTGCCGGCAGCGCCGCCGGCGACCCGCACCGCTGGCGTGCGCCGGGTCGGCAGGGCGGGTGGTTACTTCGCATTCGGCCCCCTCGCACCGGGCAGCTTCGAGATCCAGATCGCGGTCGCCGGGCAGACCGCAGCGCGTTTGCGGCCGGTGGTCCTGGGCGAAGGGCGCGCGGAGATCGTGCGCGTTCCCGTCCGCCTGGACCGCGGGGCAGGCCTGGATGTCCGCGTCTCGCCGCCGACGACGAGCGCGGGCGGACCGTGGAAGCTCCGTCTCCTCGTCGTGGACGCCGCCCGGGAGTTGGTCGAGGAGGTCGGGGTCTGGGAGTTGCGAGGCGAGCTCCGGATTTCCGGTCTCGTGGCGGGAGAGTACCGAGTCGCCCTGTTCGACGAGCGGGGTGACCGGTTCGATGATCGCACCATCACCCTGACCGATGGGATCGAACCGCTCGTCTTCGAGCTCGCCACCGGGGTAGCCATCTCCGGCCGCGTGAGGCTGGGCGATGAACCGCTCGCCGAAACCGCGCTCCACTTCCGGCGCGAGGGCAAGGAGGTCCGGCTCCGCACCGACGGGGCCGGTCTGTTCTCCGGCGCGGTGCCGGAGGCGGGAGCCTGGAGAGTGAAGATCCGGTCCCGCTCACCGAACGTGGACCGAACCCTCGAGGTGAAGATCGACGCCCCTCCAGGTGAGACGGCGGAGCTCGACCTTCTCCTCCCGGATCGCAGCATCTCGGGAAGGGTGGTGGGTGTCGACGGGCGGCCGGCACGGTCCGGGGTCTACTACTACCTCGAGGGTGCTGCGGGCGGCGAGATCGGCGCCGCCGCGGCGAACACACAGGGCGAGTTCGAGCATCGCGGGCTCGACGAGGGGCGCTACGTCGTCTGGGCGGAGACGGGAGAGCAGGAGGCGTCGGATCAGGTGACCGTCGATCTCTCCGGCGCGACGAGCCACCGGGAGATCGAGCTTCGGCTCAAGAGCAAGCGGAAGCTCGAGGGGCAGGTCGTGGCCGGCGGCGGCTCGATCGCCGGAGCCCGGCTCGAGCTCGTGAGCCTGGCCGCGCCGTTCCACTCCGAGGTTCACAGCGCGATCTCGGGACCCGACGGCCGCTTCGAGGTATCGGTGGCGGCGGGGCAGTTTCCCCTGGTCGTCGTGGCCGAAGCCGGCGGGTGGCCGCTCGCCGTCGCTCGCGCGGAGAGCGCGGAGGGCGAGCTCACCGTGGTCATCCCGGGCGAGGCGGGGGAGCTGGTGGCGAGGGATCTCGTGCCGGTGTTGCCGAAAACGGCGGGAGAGCCTTACTCGGGCCTGTTGCTGCTCCACAACGGTCTGCCGATCGCGCTCTGGCAACACGCCGCCCTGGGCGCGCTGCGGCTCGCGGCGACCACAGAGGGAGCACTCGAAGGGCGTCTGCGCTTGGCGCCCGGCCCGGTTGTCGTCTGCGGCGGCACCGTGCCGGAGCTCTCGGCGGCGCTCGCGGGCGCGGACTCGACGGCACGCTGCACGCAGGGCACGGTGCCCGCTTTCGGCCGGCTGGTGCTCGAGATCCGCTGACGCGCCCCGGCCGGAGTGTCAGCCGGATCGCGGACGGCGCGATAGGATCCGGTTGCCACCGCGCCACGGGAGACCACGCCATGCAGTTCTTCCTCGACACCGCCAATCTCCGTGAGATCGAGACCGGCCTCGGCTGGGGGATGGTCGACGGGGTGACGACGAACCCGACCCTCATCGCCAGGGAGGGGAAGCCGTATCTGCCGACGGTGGCCGAGATCGCCCGGCTGGTGCCGGGTCCGGTTTCGGGCGAGGTGCTCGCGACCGACCTTCCCGGGATGCTCGACGAGGGGCGGCGGCTCGCGGGCCTGGCGCCCAACGTCGTGGTCAAGGTGCCGCTCACGCCGACCGGGCTCGCGGCGGTGCGGGCGTTCGCGGCCGAGCAGATCCGCTGCAACGTCACCCTCTGCTTCTCGGCGGCGCAGGCGCTCCTCGCCGCCAAGGCCGGGGCCGCCTACGTCTCGCCGTTCGTCGGGCGTCTCGACGACGTCGGCGAGAGCGGCATGCGGCTGATCGGCGAGATCGTCGAGATCTACGGCAACTACCCGTTCGAGACCCGGGTGCTCGTCGCCTCGGTGCGCCACCCGATGCACGTGGTCGAGGCCGCGGTGCTCGGAGCCGACGTCGCGACGATCCCGTTCAAGGTGCTCGCCCAGCTCTACCGTCACCCGCTCACCGACACCGGCGTCGAGCGCTTCCTCGCCGACTGGGCGGCGACCGGCCGGCGATTCGACGATTGAGACCCCGGCTGCTGCCGCTTGCGGCGGGCTTCTACCTGCTGCTCGGTGGCGCGGGAGCGATCTGGATCGGCCTCGCCCGGGGCGGGCCGATCCCGTTCACGCTCTTCCTGCGCCCCGCGGCGCTCGGCGGCGATCTCCTCGCCGGCGTCGCCGCCGGTGCCGGCCTGCTCGCCCTCTGGGCCGCCGGCCGGCGGTGGCTCCCGCTCGCCGGCCGGCTCGAACGGCGGCTCGCCGCGGCGCTCGCCGGCACCTCGCGCGAGGAGGCGCTCGCGCTCGCGCTCCTCTCGGCGCTCGCCGAGGAGGTCTTCTTCCGCGGCGCCGTCCAGGGGGCGTTCGGCCTCTGGCCGGCGGCGCTCCTCTTCGCCCTGCTCCATTCGGGTCCGCGGCGCGACCTCGTCCTCTGGGGGGCGTTCGCGCTGGTGGCGGGGCTCGTCTGCGGCGCGCTCGTCGTCCTCCGCGGCCAGCTCGCCCCGGCGATCGCCGCGCACTTCCTGGTCAACGCGGTCGGTCTGCGCCGGCTCGCGAGCGCGGCGCCGCCGCCGGTCGAATGCGGCGATCCTCCCCCGCCGCTTTGCTAGACTGAGCCGGTCTCGGCCCGCCTCCGGGTCGCTCAGGAACCTCCAACGGAAGGACCAGCCACCATGTCCGACAGCCGCGATGTCCTCGCCCGTATCGAGCGCGAGCAGGGTCAGTACCTCGAAGAGCTCAAGGAGTACCTGCGGATCCCGTCGATCTCGACCGATCCGGAGTACGCGCCGGAGGTCCGGCGGTGCGCGGAGTTTCTCGCCGGCAAGCTGCGCGCCGCCGGGCTCAGCGTGGAGACGATCGAAACCGCCGGCCATCCGCTCGTCTACGCCGAGTGGCTGGGGGCTCCGGGCAAGCCGACGGTCCTCTTCTACGGGCATTACGACGTGCAGCCGGCCGATCCGCTCGAGGAGTGGCGCAACCCTCCGTTCGAGCCGACCGAGGAGGGGGACTGTCTCGTTGGCCGCGGCACCACCGACGACAAGGGGCAGTCGTACGCCCACGTCAAGGCGGTGGCGGCGATGCTCGCCGAACGCGGCCGGCTGCCGGTGAACGTGAAGTTCATCGTCGAGGGGGAGGAGGAGTCGGGCGGCGAGGCGATCGAGAAGTTCGTGCGCGAAGACGCCAGCCGGAAGCTCGGCTGCACCTCGGTGGTGGTCTCCGACACCTCGATGTACATGCCGGGGGTGCCCGCGCTCACCTACGGGCTCAAGGGGCTCGCCTACTTCGAGATCCGCGTCCACGGCCCGAACCGCGACCTCCACTCGGGTGTCTACGGCGGCGGGGTGACGAACCCGCTCAACGCGCTCTGCGAGATCGTCGCGAGCCTGCACGATTCGGCCACCGGCCGGGTCCAGATCGAGGGGTTCTACGACGCCGTGCGCCCGCTCGCCGACTGGGAGCGCCAGGAGTTCGCCGCCCTCGGCTTCGACGAGGAGGAGCAGCGGCGCGACCTCGAGGTCGACGAGCTCACCGGCGAGGAGGGGTACACCTACCTCGAGCGGACCTGGGCGCGGCCGACCTGCGATCTCAACGGGATCTTCGGCGGCTACATGGGCAAGGGGGCGAAGACCGTGCTCCCCGCCTGGGCCGGCTGCAAGGTCTCCTTCCGCCTCGTCGCCGATCAGGACCCGGCGCAGATCGCCGAGCTGCTGCGGGCGCACGTCGCGAAGGTCACCCCGGCCGGGGTGCGGGTCGAGGTCGAGTTCCTCCACGGCGCCGATGCGGTGACGGTCGACGCCACGGGGCCGGAGGCCGAGGCGGCGCTCGCGGCGTTCGAGGACGTCTGGGGGGTGCGCGGGGTGCGGATCCGCACCGGCGGCTCGATCCCGATCGTCGGCACCTTCGCCCAGGTGCTCCAGGTGCCGGTGCTCCTCCTCGGCTTCGGCCTCGAGGACGACCGGCTCCACTCGCCCAACGAGAAGTTCAACATCAGCAACTACTACAACGGGATCCGGACGGTCGTGCGGCTCCTCGACCGGATGGGAGGCTGAGCGGATGGGAGAGGCGTCGCCCCGGGAGCCGCTCGAACGCGAGCTGAAGTTCGCGGGCGTCGAGCTCGCGGCGCTGCGCGCCCGCCTGCTCGAGCTCGAGGCCGAGCGGGTCGCCCCCTCCTCGCTCGAGGACAGCTGGATCTTCGACCGCCAGGGGGAGCTGCAGGCGGCCGACTGCATGTTGCGCCTGCGCGAGGACGGCCGCGGCGCGCAGGTGACCTTCAAGGGCCCGGCGCGGGTCGAGGGGGCGGTCAAGGTGCGCCGGGAGCACGTGATGCGGGTCGATTCCGGCGAGCAGGCCCGGGCGCTCTTCGAGAGCCTCGGCTACCGCGTCGTGCGCCGGTATCAGAAGTACCGGGAGGAGTGGCGCCTCGGCGGCGAGATGATCGCGCTCGACCACACGCCGATCGGGGATTTCGTGGAGTTCGAGGGCGCCAACGCCGAGGTCATCGCCCGCCGCTGCGGCTTCGACCCCGCCAAGGCCGACCTGCGCTCCTACCAGCGGCTCTACGAGGAGCATCTCGAGCGGCACCCGGAAGCGCCGCGCGACATGCTCTTCCCGTGAACCGGCCGCGGCGGCGCGCGCTGGTGCTCGCCGCCGGCTTCGGCCGGCGCCTCCGGCCGCTCACCGCCGCGCTGCCCAAGCCGCTCCTGCCGGTCGCGGGCCGCCCGCTCGTCGCCTGGACCCTCGACGCCCTCGTGGCCGCCGGCTGCGAGGGGATCGCGCTCAACCTCCACCATCAGGGGGAGGCGATCGCCGCGGCGCTCGGCACGCAGCACCGGGGGGTGCCGCTCCACTACTCCCGCGAGCCGGAGATCCTCGGCACCCTCGGCGCGGTCTGGCCGCTCCGCGACTTCCTCGGCGCCGCCGACGAGGTCCTGATCGTCAACGGCGACAGCCTCTGCCGCTGGCCGTTCCGGGCGCTCGCCGCGCGGCACCGGCGCACCGGCGCCGCCGCCACCCTGCTCGTGGCCGACCGCGCCGACCCGGCGGCGTTCGGCGGCGGGATCGCGCTCGCCCGGGACGGGCGCGTCCTCGCCTTCCGCTCCGCGGCGCTCGTCACCGGCCTCGCCCGCCGCCGCCGGGTCTTCGCCGGCGCGCAGATCTGGCGGCCGGAGCTCCTCGCGCGGGTCGGTGAAGGGTACGCCGACACCGTCGAGGCCCTCTACCAGCCCCTCCTCGCCGCGGGCGAGCCGCTCCAGACGCTCGCCACCCGCCGCCCCTGGCACGACCTCGGCACCCCGGCCCGCTATCTCGCCGGGGCGCTCGCCTGGGGGCTCGCCGGGCTGCCGCCGGGAGGCGTCCGGCGCGGCCCCGGCGCCACGATCGCCCGCGGTGCCCGGGTGCGGAGGAGCGTGCTCGAAGCCGGCGCCGCGGTCGCCACCGGCGCGCGGGTCGAGGGCTCACTCCTCCTGCCTGGCGCCCGGGTCGAGGCCGGCGCCCGGGTCACCGGCGCGATCGTCGGCCCCGGGATCGAGGTCGCTCCCGGCACCGTGGTCGCCGGCGAGCTCCTCACCGCCGGTCCCGACGGCCCGCCGCTCGCGACCCCGCTCGACTCCGTCTGAAGACGATGCCCGGGCGAACCGCCCGGATGAACGAACGCCCCGCCGGGGAGGCGGGGCGCCGGAGAGGACCGTTCGCGGGGCGCCCGGCCAGGGGCGCCCCGGAGCGGCTCAGGGCTGACGAAGGGCGGCGAGCCGGCGGATGGCCAGCGCCGCGAGGGCGAGCGCGAGGAGCGCGAGACCCCAGAAGCCGAGCGTCGGGATCTCGAGCACCGAGACCGGCACCCGGATCACCGTCGGGTCGTCGTTGTTGCCCGGGTTGCCGTCGCCGTCCGGATCGGGCTCCTCGCCATCCTGGGATGGGTCGGAGACCTCCTGATCGCCCGGGCTGTCGCCGGTGGCGAGCGCGCTGTTGTAGTACGGCCCGGGCTTACCGGCCGGGTCGAGCTCGATGGTGAGCGCGATCGTCGCGGAGGCGCCGACCGCGAGCGTGTCGGTGCCGGCGAGGAGGTTGATGTCGGCGGCGCCGTCGTAGCCGGGGTTGACGGCGAGCTCGGGGCTGGTGAGCGAGAGCACCGAGAACGGACCGGCGCCGGTGAAGGTCGCCGCCAGATCGTCGGTCACCTGGAGGTTCGCGAGCGGCACGTTGCCGAAGTTCGTGACCCGGAAGGTGAAGGCGATCTCGAAAAGGGTGGCGCTGCCCTCGACCCGCTCGACCGAGACGAGCTGCTTGGCGAGGCCGAGAGCCGGCTCCTCGACCCCGATCGGGGCGAGGTGGTCTTCGATCTCGCCGTCCGGAGCCTCGCCGGTGACGCCGAGTCCGGCCTCGCTCGAGATCCGGCAGCGCACCAGCGCGTTCCCCTCGGGACTCCCCACGGGAACGGGGAAGCTCGGAGTCTCGACGCTGTTGGCGCCGATGAGCAGGGAGGTGACCACCGCCTCGCCCGCGTCGGCCCAGGAGCCGTTGCGGTCGAAGTCGATCCAGCAGGAGACGTAGCCGCCGACCGCTCCGGTCGTGAGGGTGATCGTGCCGTCGGTGCCCGGGATGAGGGTCTCCGGGAAGGTGACGCCGTCTTCGTCGTCCGTCCCCGCCGCGTCGTCGCCGGTGGCGTTGGCGCTCGGCTGGCCGTCCGGCTCGGTGTCCACGGTGGACCCGAGCGTCGGGTTGCCGGTGGGGAGTACGCGGTGACGGGCGCCGTTCGAGGCGAGGAGGGTCGGGAAGGTCGGGTCGGGCGCGTCGCCGAAGTCGAGGCCGACGGTCGTCACCGCCCAGTCCTCGACCTCGCCATCCGGTGCCGGCCCGTGCGGCGAGGCGACGCCCGCCGAGGAGAGCCGGAAGCGCGCGAACGTCTGGGCGCTCGCCGCCCCGCACGGCACGGGGACCGTGAGCGTGTTCGCGCCCGTGACGAGCGGATGGGCGGTGGCGATCCGCTCCGCCGGGTCGTCGAAGACGCCGTTGGCGTCGAAGTCGATCCAGGCGTCGAGGAGCGGCGTGGCGATCCCCGCGCCGTTGGTCAGCGCGACCGTGACGGTGGCGTTGCTGCAGGCGACGAGGAACGACGGAAGCGTGACGCCGTCCTCGTCGTTCCCATCGCCGAGTGCGTCGGGCGACGGTTGCCCGTCGGGCTCGCCGTCGACCGTCGCCCCGAGCGAGAAGCCGGGGACGATGCCGTGGTGCGGGCCGTTGGCCGCGAACGTCGTCCCGTAGCTGTCCGGGGCGTCGCCGAAGTCGACCGCGCCGACCTGGATCGTGTAGTCCTCCACCTCGCCATCGGCAGCGAGACCGGTGGGCGTGCCGATTCCGGCCGAGCTGAACCGGAACCGGGCGTAGGTGAGCTGTTCGATCGCCGTGCAGGGGACGGCGAAGCCGAGGTTGTTCGTGCCCGCGGCGAGCGGCTCTCCGGAGAAGATCCGGTCGCCGGCGTCGAAGGCGCCGTTGCCGTCGAAGTCGATCCAGGCGTCGAGGAGCCCGGCTGCCGAGGCGACGACGGTCACCGGGGAGCTCAGGCAGGGGATCAGCACCGGCGGCAGCGTGACGCCGTCCTCGTCGTCGAAGCAGTTGCCGATGGTGGAGGTGCCGGCGTGCGTGTCGTCGCCGAGGGCGTCGGGAGACGGCTGGCCGTCGGGCTCGGTGTCGATGCAGGTACCGAGGCGGAGCGCGGTCAGCGGATCGACCAGGTGGGCGGCGGCGCCGGCACCCGCGGTGCCGTAGCTCGCCGGCGCGTCGCCGAAGTCGGCGCCCCGGATGCTGAGGAGGTAGTCCTCGACCTCGCCGTCACCCGCCTCGCCGGTCGGCAGCGCCGAGCCGGCGGTCGAGCAACGGAAGCGGGCGTAGGTGGCGCCGGGCACCGCCGTGACCGGAACGGTCGCCGTGAGGGTCGCCGTCGTGCCGGGCGACATCGCCAGGCCGTTGGCGATCCGCTCGTCGGGGCCGTCGAAGGCGCCGTCGCGGTTCCAGTCGACCCAGGCGTCGACGAGGCAGTCACCGCCGCTCACCGTGACGGTGAACGTCGCGGTCTCGCCCGGCACGAACGGGCCGGTGAAGGTCACGCCGTCCTCGTCGTCGCCGTCGGTGCAGGTACCGAGGACCATCGGCGAAGGCGTGAGGTCGTCGGCGTCGGCCATGACGTTCTGCGCGAAGCCGTCGTCGGCGTCCACGCAGGCCCCGAGGCGGACCGGGCTGCTCGCCACGAGCCGGTGCCGGGGGCCGCCGTCGAGGGCGGTCGTCTGGTAGTTGCCCGGTCCGGTGCCGGCGCCGACGTCGGGGGCGTCTCCGTAGTCGAAGAAGTCGCCCGACGGCGGATCGCCACCGGCCACGATGAAGCCGAAGTCGACGGTGAGGTTGGTGTCCGGGTCGCCATCCTCCGATACCGGCTCGTCGCCCGGGCTGAGGGTCACCGGGAGGCTCGCGACGAGCGCGCCGACATCGGTGCCGTTGTCGTCGCCGTCGACATCGTCGTCCGGATCGGGCGCCGGATCGTTGCCGGTCGCCGTGCGCATTCCGGCGAGCGCCCCGCCCCCGGCGAAGTTCGACTCGGGAACGACGACGATGTAGTCGCCCGGGGCCAGCTGATCGAAGAGGTACCGGCCGGCGAAGCCGGCGGTGGTGGCGGTCGTCGTCGTCGCCACGAGCTCGCCGAGCGTCGGCTCGCCGTCACCGTTGGCGTCGAGATAGAGGTCGAGGCGAACGCCGTCGATGCCGGGTTCGCCGTTCTCCGGCTGGAAGATGCCGTCGTTGTTCTGGTCGAACCAGACCTGGTTGCCGAGCGCGAGCTCGCCCGCGGGTACCACGAGGCCGGCGTCGATCGTCGGGTCGTACTCGTTCGGCGCGAGGGTGACGATCGGGGTGACGCCCGTCGCCGGATCGGCGTCGGAGTCGACGGTGTCGTCGCTGCCGGCGTCGGCCGTGGTGAACGCGGAGGCGACGGCCGGCCGGACGAACTCGACGAAGTACGGCAGCCCCGGCACGAGGCCGTCGAAGCGGTAGTAGCCCGGGTGGCCGTAGACGTCGTTGTCGGTCACCGTGGTCGCGACGAGCAGATCGCCGGTGCCCGGTTCGGGAACCCCGTTGCCGTCGTCGATCCAGAGCCGGACGGTCACGCCGTTGGCGCCGTCCCACGGCGATTCGTTCTGGATGCCGTCGGCGTTCCGGTCGAACCAGACGTAGTTGCCGAGAGCCGCCAGCTCGGTGGCGACGAGACCGAAGTCGGTGTCGGGATCGATCTCGTTCGGGCCGAGGGTGACGAGCGGCGAGCAGGCGGTGACCGGATCGCCGTCGGAGTCGAGGGCGTCGTCACCGCCCTGGTCGGGCGTCGTGAGGACGTAGGTCGGCGGGACCTCGATGCAGACGAAGTAGTCGCCCGCCGCGAGCCCGGGGAAGAAGTACCAGCCCGGCTGGCCGCCCGGACCGTTCGCGGTCACGGTGGCGCCGAGCGGCACGTCGTCGTTCGTCCCCGGGATGCCGTCGGCACCCGGAGAGAAGAGGCGCACGTAGACGTCGTTGAGGCCGGTCGGTCCGTCGTTCTGCGTTCCGTCGCCGTCGAGGTCGACCCAGACGTAGTCGCCGAGGCCGGCGTGCGTGCAGTCGCCCGGCGCGACGCCGACCTTCTGCGGCTCGGCGGCGAGGCTGCCGAGACCGTCGCTCCGCTCGCCCTGATAGGCGAACGAGTTGTAGGCGTACTGCCCGCTCGGGATCCCGGCCGGGGCGGTCATCGCGAAGGAGAACTCGAGCGCGTCGTGGGCGCCGATCACCCGGTCGCCGAACTCGACCTTGAATGCGCGGGTGGCGCTCACCGGGGTGGGCGGCACGGTCGTCCACTCGGGGTCGTCGCAGCCGGCGGTCGGGCCGCCGACCTCGCCGCGGCACGGGTTGCCGGAGGTCGAGTAGTAGAGGGTGGTGCCGGGGGGCGGGGTGATCGGCGCGGCGAGGATCGGCGTCCACTGCGAGCCGCGCGGGTTCGTGTCGCGCACGCCGGTGTCGCCCACGAACGGCAGGATGTCGATGAGCACGAAATCCTGCATCGGCACCGAGCCGGCGTTCTCCACCCGGAGGTGATAGCTCAGGGAGCCGCCGGCGAGCGTCCCGTTCGAGGTCGCGGTCGGCACGCTGTCGCAGGTCGCCTTGACGAGCTTCGAGGAGACGAGCTGCGCGATCGGCGCGACGATCGCCGTGCCGGTGCCGCGGCAGACCGTCTCGTCAACGTCACCGTCGCCGTCGAGGTCGAGCGGATCGGTCTGCGAGGTGCCCGAGCAGCGGATGCCGACGCCGGGTTCGTCGTAGTGGAGCGTCAGGTCGTTGCCGAGCGGCCCGAACGTCGCGCCCTCCCGGACCGTGACCGTGGGCAGGATCCTGACCTGCTGGGTGGGGAGGATGGTGCCGCTGCCCGGGTTCCAGCGCCAGCGCAGGAGGGTACGTCCGGTGCCGGCGTAGTTCGGGATCTCCTCGAAGCTCTGGGGCGCCGGCAGCCCGGTCCCGCCGTGCTCGAAGGTCCAGCTCACGAAGACGAGATCGACCGGCAGCAGGTCGGTCACGGTCAGGTGCTCGAGCAGGACCGGCTCGCTCGACTGCCCGGCGGCGATCACCCGCAGCCGCCAGGTGAGCGAGTCGCCCGGAGCGAACGGGCCGCCTCCGGGCGGGTCCTTGCGCGGGTCGAGCTGCACGAACGGGCCCGAAACGGCGAAGGAGTGACAGGTGTCGCGGGTGAGGATCTGGCCGGTGGCCGCGTATGTGGCGGTCTGAGCGACGCAGTTCTCGATCGCGGCGCCGACGGCGACCGGGTTGCCCGCGTGGTCGGGATCGACGATCCGGCCGGTGACGAGCGGCGAGAGGAGCGGCTGCATCCCGGGCTGGGCCTCGCCGAGCTCCCAGCGGAGCCGGGTGATGTACTCGCCGCTGCCGAGGCCCAGATCCGACGCGGTGAAGATCACGTTCGTGTTGACGCCCGGCGACGAACCCCACACGGTGAAGCCCGGGGCGGCGTTCGTCTCGTAGGAGAGCCGCACCCCCTCGCCCGGAGCGAGGGGATCGAGGACGTCGGGGTCCCAGTTGCCGGTGGACACGGTCTCCAGCTCGAAGGCGAGCGGCAGCATGTCGGTGATCACCCAGTTCGTGAGCGGCACGTTGCCGGTGTTCCGCGGGGTGATCTGGTAGGTGAAGCTCTGTCCGAGCGCCGGCGGGTTCGCCGAGCCGCCCCGGATCGTCTTCGTGAGGCCGGCGCTCGGGCTCGGCACGAAGGTGGTGACCGGGTGCGTGATCGAGCCGACGCCGAGGTCGGTCGGCGTGCTGCCGACCGGCGTCGCCGTCGCGGCGAACGAGTTGGTGACGTTGGTCCCCGAGGTGAAGGTGGACGAGGGGAAGGTCACGTTGACGTCGATGTCGCAGCTCTGGTTCGGCAGCAGCGGCAACGAGGGGCAGGGGTTCGTCCAGGTGAGCGTCGCCGGCGTCGTGCCGACGCAGCCCGGCTGGCAGTCGGCCGCGGGGGTGGCGCCGTTGAAGACGGTGCCCGGGGGCAGCGTGTCGACGACCGGGCCGATCGCGGCGAGGCCGAGCACGCCGTCGTTGTTCGGGTTCGAGATCCGCAGCCGGTAGCGCTCCGGCTGGTCGAGGTTCGCCGGCGGCGTCTGCAGCGTCTTGGCGAGCGTCGCCTGCAGCGTCGCGTGCGCCGTGACATCGACGGGCGGTGTGGTGTAGGTCCCCGGCGTCGCGCCGAGGTTGATCGCATCGGCGGTGTTCGTCGCCACCGTGCCGTCGGGCGTGGTGCCCGCCGGGAAGCGGACGTTGATCAGCAGGTCGCCCGAGTTGCCCGCCGGGAGCGGGCTGACGAGGACGAACTGGACCCGCGTCCGGCCGGTGCCGCCGTAGTTGGGCGTCACGTTGATCGCGGCGACGTCACCGGTCGGGTTTACCGGCACGGTGCTCACATAGGCCACCTCGGCCGGCAGGAGATCGACGACCTCGGCGTCGACGCAGGGTCCCGAAGTGCTCGAACAGTTGTAGGTGAGGCGGTAGCCGAAGGTGGCGCCGGTCAGCTTGCTCGGACCGGGATCGACCTGCACCGCGCTCTTGAGCAGCGGCTGGGCGCTCGCCAGGCCGGGCAGGGACGCGAGGACGAACGTGGCGGCGAGGGCGGAGCGGCGCAGGGCGTCGGCGATTCTCATGCCAGAGATCTCCTTGGAACCACTTCAACGGCCGGATGCAGGCATCCGGTACGGAGGACGCATGAAGGCAAGATACAAAGCAAAACCGGCCGCCGTGGCCCCAGGCTCCGTGGGACCGCGGAATCCGGTCGGTATATGTTGATTCTAAACGGATAACGAAAAACGAGCAACCGGCGGTTGGAAGCGAGCACGGGTTGCTCGCGTCGCGCTCTCGTCGGTCGCGATCGGGTTGATAGAGTCGCGTCGCCCCTTGCGGGTCCGCTCCGATGCCGGCTTCCACCGCCACTCCGTATCGCCTCGTCGTCTTCGACTGGGACGGCACGCTCGCCGATTCGATTCCGGCGATCGTCGACTGCACCCATGCCGCGCTCGCGGTGGTCGACCGGTTCCCGCTGCCGCCGCTCGCGGC
>Ga0255342_1001880_pt1 | contig 27752 bp, 25 predicted proteins | sample wastewater_treat_3_FD_192416 | JGI IMG/M metagenome (GOLD analysis project Ga0255342, IMG submission 192416) | Wastewater microbial communities from Lulu Island WWTP, Vancouver, Canada - plant14 | ecosystem: Engineered > WWTP > Wastewater > Unclassified | place: Canada: Vancouver, British...
CCAACCGTTAGAGAAGTCCTCTGTGTAGGGAATGGTGGTGGTTGCCGGGGCGATGACGGTGTAGCTTTGTTCACTTGAGGTTGTGGTATCGGAATCATCGTCCGTGGCATCGATCACATAATAAACTGTGGTACCGGCTGTCTGCGCGGGGATGTTTGAATTTGTGGTATAGGTCGATCCGGAAGCTGTCATGCCAATGGTGTTCCCATAAACGCCGGTAGCCGTGCCCCAACGCAGTTGCGCGCTCGTTACTGTGCCGTCGGAATCTGTAATGGTAGCCGAGACGGAAACCGTTGTCGTGTTGATGATGTCGGTTGAGGGTGTCTGAACTATGTTTGATATTGAGGGAGGTGTATTTCCACCCATTGCCGCAGTTATCTTAATGTTGTCCAGAGCAAACTTATCTCTTGAACCACTACCGCCCGCGTCATCTAATCTCCACTGTAAGTAATAAGGAGAATTATCTGCAATTGTAAGGCCTGTTATCGTTATTGTCTTCGTAGCGCTTTCCCAGTTATTAGTACTGGCAGCAGTAGAAGTAAATGTCAGGTTGCCGTTGGTATATGTAGTGTTGTCAGAAGAATGCCAGAAATCCACAGTATTTGCTCTGGGTTGATTATTATAAGCATAGACTATATACTCAACAGATAACTGGTTTATAGTAGAGCCTGTGTTGTTAACAATCTTTAGGGTGATGTTTCCTGGCGTGAATAATGAACCCGTAGGACTAAATCCTATCATCCGATTCGTTAACGTGCTGATATTATATGCAAACAAACCACCTGAAGTACCCGGACTATCACTAGTACAAGTTGCGTATACCGCCGTGCCGCTACCGGGAAAAGATGCAGCAGAACCACTGGTTTGCGAACAACTCCATGCATCGGCATCCAACTGGCCAGGAGATGGATTGCTGTCCAGATATGAAGCGCCTGCTGTAGTATCAAATCCTCCATTATTCACACCTGATACGCTATTATCAAAATCAATCGTATACGTTGATGTTGATGTAATAGACAACTGCCCAAGTGCAATGCTGACAGAAAGAACTGTTAGCATAAAAATTAGAAACGTCTTTTTCATAATTCCTCCCTGAATTACGAGTCCATTTATATGTTTTTTAAAGATTCTATCTTACATATACCAGCATAGAAACCCCGTCATATCTGGCAAGTGATTTTTTCTTAACATTTGGTGCTTGCTGACTGCTTGATCCTAAGTGATGAAGAGGATTTGTGTTTGGAAAAGAAAAAGCGGATGCTCATTTGGCCAGCACCATCCTGCGGGTATAGCTTCCCTGCGCCGTGTCCATGCGGATTCTGTAGATGCCGCTGGAGCAACTTTGGCCAAGCTGGTCTTTGCCATCCCAGACAATCTTATGCGTGCCGGCGGGTTCGCTGCCGGGTTCAATCCTGCGCAGCAACTGCCCCCGCAGGTTGTATATGGAAAAGCTTACCTTTCCCGCCTCTTGCAGGGAGTAGGTGATGAAAGCGCTTGGATTGAAGGGATTGGGGTAAATGTTGAGCAGGGCTGTCTGATCCGGAATCTGGGGAGAAGAGGGGCTTCCCTCCGCGGAGTATTCGATGTGGACAGGGCCGTAAAAGCTGCTGGCGCCGTCCAGATCAGCGCTTTGCAGCCAATAGCTGTAGCAGCCGGATTGGAACAGCTCCTCATCGGTGAAAGAGTAACTCTGGCCTTCGGAACTGTTGGCAGCGGTGATGAGGGGGCTGATCAGGCAGGCTTCATCCAGCACCGGCTCCTGGGCCCGCAAGATATAGAAACCACGAAGGCCGGTCTCAGAACGTGTAATCCAACTGAGCAACACCTTATTCTGCGCGTTGGTTCCCACAGTGAAGGAGCTGAGCTCCACCGGAGTGGGCTGCAACTTTTCCCCGGTTACGGATATATTGTCGATGGCAAAACTGGGGTCGTAACCGCCGCCGCTGACCCTGCGCGAAGCTGTCCGCAATTGAACAACGGGCTGGTCATCGCATTCAGGGGGAAGCTGTAGCGAATAAGCTACAGGATTCCGTGGATAGGGGTAACCTGAACTCACAGACTGAACTGTGTTGTTGCTGTATTCCGTTCCATACAGGTTGGTAAAGTCACCGCTCTCCCCCACGCGGTACTGCATGATCGCTTCATTGATGCGGGTATTGCTGGTGCCGTCATAGGGATTGCGGATCGTCATAAAATCATAGCTGAGGGTGATATTCTGAAAGCCTTGGGTGTTGACTGCGAACACCAGGCTGAGATCGTTGATATTGGAATTCAGGAAACCAATTTTACCGTTGTAATTGGCAACGCCAGCAGCTGTGGTCGATGCGTTTCTGTTGGCATAAAGATTTCTGTCTAAAGTTGCGGGAGAGGTATAGAACTGGCCTGTAACAGGATATCCCAGCATCCAGCCTCCGAATCCGGCAGGATAAGTGGTGCTATACCAAGGCAGATAGGCAAAATCTTCCCAGTACGGTAGAGACCGAGGGACAGGATTGGTCTGGGCAGAGACCATAGACACCAACAGTAGCATGAAAACAACAATAAGTTTGTGGATCACTAAGTCCTCATATATAAACTTATTTACTTCTTGCCCGCTTGAAGAGGATGTTCCAAACTCCTTTCCAGAAATAGCTCCAGTCAGTGGCAAAGGGTTTGACCGCCTTCTTTTGCAGATAGCGGCGTTCGGACTCCACAATCTCCTCAAAGCTGCCTGGCAGATCGGCATAGAAGGGCGGCAGCAGGCCGGGACGGAATTTGAGGCGCAGCTCTTGCATATCCGGCGGGTAAAGCGAGTAATAGTGCTCGCTGAGGGCACGGACTCCCACCAGCACCAGTTCTCCGTGGAAGAAGTTGATGAACTGGGGCAGTTCGTCTATCCACAAAGTTCGCAGGATTCTGCCCCAGGAGGTTACGCGAAAATCATCCCGGAACTTGCCCCCTTCCTGCAGCGCGTTGGTCTGATACACGTAATCCTGCAGGTATTCGCTGTAGGGATGCATGGTGCGAAGCTTCTTGATATAGATCACCTTACCATCCTTGCCCAGGCGTTTGAGGCGGATCAGGGGGCCATAGGTTGGGTTGGGGTCAGTGCGGGGCGGCTTAGCTTTTTTGAGGATGAAATGCATGGTGGAACCGATCTCCCGCTTGCAGATGAGTTCGAAACCGCAAAAGTAGAAGCGGCCCAGCATCTCAGTCTCCGCCAGGGCGCGGTTCCTGCCCTTGGTGAGGGCAAAATACCAACCTTGCAGGATTGGCAACTTGGGCATCACGCGGCGGAAAAGAAAATCCAGGAAATAGGCAAAGACACCGAAGACAGGTGTCAGCCTGTCATATATCTTCCGTTTGCGCTGGGTGATGGTCTGGCCGTGGCAAATGAAGACTCCGCCGGGTAGCAGCAGTTCGTTGACCTTGATCAGATAGCGGTTGATACGGCGAAAGTCGTTTATCTTGTGGAAGTTGATGAAGAGCTGCCGGGACTGGGGTTCCTCGTTTTCGATATTGAAATAGGTTTCGGAATTGAGCACCAGAGTCTGGGCCTGGCTGAAGCGGGTCAAATCCAGATAACTGTCAATAAAGGAAAAATGCTCGGAGTTGTTTGCCAGGTATTTCTGGCTAAGGCTGTCTTTGATTCCCTCTTCCGGTCCACACTCCGTAAAGGGCGGCGAATAGGTGGCGTGGCTGATGATGGGGATTGTTCCCGGTTGCTGCAAAAAATGTTTGGGGTTTTGTGATTCTTCCAAAACTTCCGATCGGGTGATCAGAGATGTTTCCGCAAACGGTCTGTTTTCACTCTTGAAACGCAGGGCATAGTAGAGCCCCACAAAGAGGAACACCTCCAGCAAAAAGGAACCCAGCATTGTGCCGATCACGATGGCGCGGGAATAGTTGAACTGGTGAAAAACAAACATCAGACCGAATATTATGGCTGCTGCGAAGAGATCACACTGCAGGATCTGTCTTGCCATACTTGTGCCGTTGTTCACTTTATCCAACTGGTATTTTCCACCCATGATGCTGGCCAGGATCCAGATCGCCAGAAAAGCAAACAGTGAACGCCACCAGATGAAATCGGCCAGGATGCGGCGTGTGCCGTCGCGGAACTTGGCTACCATGAGAAAGGAGAACACCACGATGATGATGTTCAGCAGGAGCAGGATGTAGGTTGAAGTCTTGTGTTTCATAGTTTAAATGGAACGCGGATGACGCGGATCGACAGGATCATTAGGATATTATTTGTGGGTGTTTATAAATGTTTTTCTGACAAATTCAGGCTTTCTACCATAATTCAGGAGTAGCCCGACTTCGATATCAGTAGCCCTCAAGTAATTCAGCAGTTGATATGAATGCTCAGGACAGATGCGTTCTGCAGCCTTCAGTTCAAGGATGACAAGGCTTTCCACAACAATGTCCGCAAAGTATTCTCCAACAACAGATCCCTCATAAAACACCTCAACTCTTTTTTAAGATTCAGCTTTGAGTCCCTCATTTTTCAACTCGATCAACATGGCATTTTTATATATCTTTTCCATGAATCCGTAACGTAATTTATTGTACAAAGTGTAATAGCAGTTGATTATTCTCTAGGTTAAAGCGCTGTGAATAAGTCCTTCTTCTTCCATTTCTGAAAATCCTGATAATCCAGTCGATCCGCGTTCTATTGAAAGAATTCGATTGTTTGCTGGAGCCCAGCCCGAAAATCTACCCTGACCTCATATCCCAACAGCTGCCTTGCTTTCTCTATGCCCGCCAGGGAGTGTTTCACGTCGCCGGGGCGTTCGGGTTCAAAACGCGGCTCCACGTTTTTGCCCATGATCTCGTTGATCATCCTCACCAGATCGAGCAAAGTGTAACGCTCTCCACAGGCTATATTGATCACCTCACCCGCGGCTTTTTCCGCCGTGCAGGCTTGGATGTTGGCCCAAACGTTGTTTTCCACAAAGGTGAAGTCGCGGCTCTGTAAACCATCTCCATAGATGATCGGTTCGCGTTCCTGCTGGATTAGCCTGATGAACTTGGGAATTACCGCGCTGTATTGGGAGGTGGGATCCTGGTTGGGGCCGAATACATTGAAATAGCGCAAGGACACGGTTTCCAGGCCATAGAGCTGGTGAAAGATCTGGCAGTAGCGTTCCTGGGCGTATTTGGTGAGGGCGTAGGGCGACATCGGATTCACCGGCATAGTCTCCACTTTGGGAAGGGTCTCGCTGTTGCCGTAAATGGAGGACGAGGAGGCGCACACAACGCGTTTGACGCCAAATTCCTTGGCAGCTTCCAAAATGTTCAGGGTCCCCAGCACATTCACATCGTTGGAGGTGATGGGATCGTTGATGGAACGGGGCACCGAGGGCAGAGCGCCCTGATGCAGGATGTAGTCCACACCTTTCACCGCGGCGCGCGCAATATGGAAGGAACGCAGGTCTCCCTCAATCAGTGTGAGCTTGGAATTCTTTAGTAATGGGAGAATGTTTTCGCGCTTGCCAGTGGCAAAGTTGTCCAGGACACGCACTTCCTGGCCTTGTCTGAGTAACTCTTTTACGATATTTGAGCCGATAAAGCCGGCACCGCCGGTGACGAGATATTTCATTGATTTATTCCTTCCAAAAGATTAGTAATGACGTGGTGAAGTTATGGTGTGTTGGAGTGACCATTTGCTTTCGAGTCTGTGGTCAGCTTTACCAACATTATCCGCAGTCTCTTGATGCACTCTGTAAAGTATTCTACGCATGAAAAAATGGATACAGTCCTATCAGCAACCATGCTTATAACCCACACCAAGATACCAGTCCGCCATTCCACTTACCCTTCACGTACATCACGTCTCAACTTCACCACAATCTTTTTCGCTTGGTTTTTTAATGTCTGCCAAAGCAGTTCCCTTGTCCAGAGCAGCAGATTATCATTCCACCTTTGGGGATGGGTGTTTATCATGATCTGGTCAGGAAGCTTTCCCTCACGGATAAGCTGGATAAGATGTTGGGTGTTTTTGATCTCGATATGGAATGACGAAGCGACTTTGTCCCGGATACTGGCATCCATGCTGTTCCACTTGCGACCGGTATCGGTGAGATAGAACACCTTGCTGTAATCGATATCAAAATAGGGTTCGCCGACGATGCCAAGCTCCCGGTAATCATACTTTTTCCAAAGATCCCGGTTGTCGTATTTTGACAAGGGGCTGCCATGCATGCAGATTGTCTGGATGGGCGCTATTTCTCTAAGCTTTGCAAGGTTTTTTTGAAAAGAAGCGTAGGCCTTGTCCAGATCTCCGGAGCAAAGATCCATATCCTCATAGTGGTAACCTATCTCATGCCCCAAAGAGGCAATCTCCTTAATGATTTTGGGATTGAAAGACTGCGGAACGATCCTGAAATAATAGGAAGCAGATATCCCCATTTCATGCTCCAGACGCGCAAAATCCAGAGCATTTTGCGGCATTTTGTCCACGTCATGGCGAAGGATGCTACAAGCAATTCTTGGGTTATTGAGATGACTAAGAAAAGTACAGATGTTCTTATTCTTCTCTGATAGTGAGCTTATAAGCTTGTGGAATATCGAGTAAGAGAATTCACGCATTCTTCTTGATTATTTCTGAAGAATAGTAGTACCAATGCAAACGCAACAGGTAACCCAATGCTAATTACTGTAGGTCACAAATTTATAATATGTAAGATAAAAGTCTGTAGTTTTTCTGCCTGTCTTTTGTGGGAAAACTCAGATTCAGCTAATAATAGTGCATTCTTCGCCAAATGAACTCTTAGTTGAGCTTCCTCAACACAACGGCAAATTTGTTCTGCGAATTGGGAAGTGTTACCTGGCTCAGCAAGCAATGCATTTTCATTGTGTTGCAGATACAGGGGAATATCTCCTACCGAAGTGCAGATCACTGGTTTACCACAGGCCAGATACTCACCCAGTTTTGTTGGAAAAGCTCCTTCATTTTGAATGTTTTTGGGTTTTGCCAATACCAGTGCCAAAGCATTACACATATAAGCATGCAAAGTGCTCCACTCCACTCTTCCGGTAAAGTGAATATTTGTTTTACATGAGAGACCGTCCATTGCTGCATTAATATGTGCCATCCTTGATACATTTGAGTTGTCGCCGATAATCACCAAATGAAGGTCCGGGTGCATTTCATTCGCAAGAGCAAACGACTTGATGAGATCCGGAACTCCGTCTTTATTTCCATACATATTACCACAGTACACGATGTAAGGATGGTCAACCCAAAAGCTAGGAAGATTTTTGTTTTCTTCATTCTGACATGCAAATTTATCAGTTTCCACTATCAGGCCAAACAACATGATAGGTATGTTTCGATTCTGTTGACGCAAGCTATCTTCGATGAAGTCAATGATGCCATTTGATATGCATAATATTCCAGAGTTTTTACCCAGATATTTCTGCATGAATAAATAATACTCCAATCTTCTGCGCCACTTCTTTTGCCTTCCAACGAATGGATATTCGGTTATTTCGTCGAAGGTTGGGATACTCAGTTTTTCACAAATCTTGCTAATTGGAATCCGGGCTGGCATCAACATACCATAGTAGATGACCGCATCTGGTCTGTTTTCACTTTGTAAAGAAATCCACCTCGCCGCTGCCCGACCCGCGAGATATGATGAATAAATACGGCAAATCCTGTGTTTTCTTCTTCTATCACCTAGACCCACATAGTTTATTGACGGGTATTCCGCAGCTATTGATCTTAAGTTCGTCTGACAATCGGTTAGGGTGATTATGGTGACCTGATTGCCTAATTCATTGAGCCCTCTGCCATAAGCATTTAACCTATTGCTGACTGCGCTCGGGACAGAAAAACCTGAAGCAGTTATTATTGCAATGTTCATTCTGGCAATCAAGGTTGAAACTGGCTTATGTAATCATCAACTGTTAATGACAGAGCTTCCTTGAAAGTATAGCTCGGCCTCCACCCTGTTGAAAACAGTTTTGACACATCCAGTAATTTTTGAGGTGTTCCATCTGGCATTGATGAATCCCACACTATCTCATCTTTGTATCCGATCATAGTGGAAACCATGTCGGCAATGTCTTGGATCATATTGTCCTTACCCATGCCAACGTTTATATGTTCTTCTTCACTATAATGATGCATTAGGTATATCAGTGCGTCGGCTAAATCATCAACATAGAGAAATTCCCGTCTGGGTTTGCCTGTTCCCCAAAGAGCGATGGAAACACCATTGCCACTGGAGTTAATACCATACTTTTGGAGCATAGAGCATACTTCGCTTGATTTGAGAGAAATCTTTTCATGATGTAGGAAGTTTTTTATGATAAGATCTGTTTGCCCCTGGGAAAGTAATTTTGCCAGATATATTTTGCGTATCAACGCGGGCAGAACATGAGAGTTCTTGAGATGATAGTTATCTCCCGGACCAAACAAGTTTGTTGGCATAGCGGAGATGAAATCGTCCCCATACTGTTTACGATAATACTGGCATAATTTTATACCAGCAATTTTAGCAATAGCATATGCTTCGTTTGTTGGCTCTAACTCCCCTGTAAGAAGATATTCCTCCTTGATGGGTTGGGGACAAAGGCGAGGATATATACAAGAACTACCGAGGAATAGTAGTTTTTTTACATTATGCTCGTGAGCAGCATTAATGATATTGGCCTCAATCATAATGTTATCATAGATAAATTCGGCTGGATAGTGTTCATTTGCATAGATCCCGCCAACTTTCGCAGCGGCAATGATAACGTAATCAGGCTTGTTCTTTTCAAAGAATGAAACTACAGTTGCCTGGTTACGGAGATCATATTGTTGCCAAGGTGAAAACAGCAAGTTCTCATAGCCTTGGTTTTCTAGACTGCGCACTATTGCAGATCCAACCAAACCAGTATTTCCTGCGACGTAAATCCTATCTTGTTTTTTCATTGTTCCATACCATGTTCTGCTTTGATCCGCTGCAAATCTGCATTTACCATTATCTTAACAAGTTCAGGCATGAACACTTTGGGTTCCCATCCCAGCATCCGTTTCGCCTTACTATAATCTCCAATCAGGATATCCACTTCTGAGGGACGGAAATAACGCTTGTCTATTTGAACAATTGTTTTACCTGACACAGAATCAATACCTTTTTCGTCTACTCCTTGACCAGTCCATACAATATCAACACCCAAATGCGAGAAAACAGCATACACAAATTCTCTGACTGTGTGTGTTGTGTTTGTAGCCAACACAAAATCGTCAGGTGCATCGTTTTGTAGAATTCTCCACATTCCCTCCACGTACTCAGGAGCATAGCCCCAATCCCTTTTAGAATCTATATTTCCCAGATATAGACAATTTTGAAGCCCCAAACTGATCTTTATCGCCGCAACAACTATCTTCCTGGTCACAAAAGTCTCTCCTCTACGAGGGGATTCATGATTAAACAGGATCCCATTGCTGGCAAATATCCCATAAGATTCCCTGTAATTACGCACTATCCAATATGCATATAGTTTTGCGGCAGCATATGGACTTCGTGGATAGAATGGTGTAGTTTCTTTCTGAGGGATTTCCTGTACCTTACCAAACAACTCCGATGTAGATGCCTGATAAAATCTGGTATCGATCTGGGTATCTTTGATTGCATCCAATAGTCTGAGAGTTCCTAGCGCATCAACATCAGCAGAATACTCAGGAACCTCAAATGAAACCTGCACATGAGACTGTGCTCCCAGATTATATATCTCGTCAGGATTGATTTTTTCCAGCAAACGGTTCAAATTGCTGGAATCGCATAAATCTCCGTAATGGAGAAACAGGCGAACATTCTTATTATGGGGATCCTGGTAAATATGATCTATCCGTTGGGTATTGAAGGAGGATGACCTCCGTATCATACCATGAACTTCATAACCTTTTTCAAGTAACAGTTCTGTTAAATACGAACCATCCTGACCGGTTATTCCTGTAATAAAAGCTTTTCTCATTATTTCTTCCTTACATTATCGCTTGAAATGTCAGTTGTTGGCAATATCCTGCGAATAAACTTAGCAGGATTTCCTCCCCAGATTTCGTTGGGTGGAATACTCTTCGTCACTATACTACCTGCGGCAACTATACTATATTTTCCGACCGTCACACCCTTAAGTATCAAGCATCCTCCGCCTATAAAAACTCCATCTTCAATGACAACTGGAGCAGTTGAGACATCATTGTCTTTTGAAGATGTCCGGGAATTATAATTCAAAGAGTGGAAGTCAGTATCCCAGATACGGCATCCTCCACCGATAAGAACATTGTTGCCTATCACTATGCTGTTCTGACAGACTATCGTGCTGTTGGATATCCCCACTCTGTCTTTAATCTCTAACGAACCATTCCTATAAACTACCAACCTGCAGAATGTATCTCCCCCTATAGGATTTTGTTTTCTTCCTGAGTTACAAACAAATCCATTGCCAATGACAATCCTTCCATAGTTCCGTATCCAAGGTTGTCCGTTAAATCTCGCCCCACTACCTATTGAACAATAACCCAGCAAACCAACCCGTTTTTTAACCTGCATCAGAATACCAATCAATCCTGCATATAACCTGCGGATCAATATATCTCTAATTCTCAAAAAGTACGACAACGAAAACGAATCACCTGAATTCATCGAAGTTAACTTTCCCTTTGATAACTTTGTTTTCTGATTCAGGATGGTTGTCAATCAACCATAACCAAAAACTGGTCACATCAATCTTATCAGCCAGCATTCTGGCTCGTCTATTTTTCCATTCGCTTTTTACATCTCCAGATGATAATAGACTGCAAATTCGTGTGAGCATCCATTTATATTGTCTTGGGTGAAAGCTATAAGCCAACTCATACTTTTTTTCAATCTCCTCTATCACCGTTAGTTTACCAGCGAAAGTATTACACCTCATGGCTGGCGTTCCCAAAACAGCTGCCTCGGTGGTCATGGTTTGGCTGTCACAAACCAGCATGGTGGCATAATACATCAACGAGTGTATCTTTTCCGGATCGGTTCGAAGATAGTATTTATTAAACTGAGGTTCTTGATTTTCTGAAGTTATAATAACTTTCCCATGCTGTTCCAACAGCTTAATCAATTCCCATTTTTGCTCGGTGGATAATCCATACATGCCAATGTCGTGATGGGCTTTGAAAGCTGTAAACCGCAGAATGAAAAACTTATCAGTTTCATCCAGACCGCATTCAGCCAAAACAGATACATCTGGTGTAAATCTTTTCGGGTGCAGATAAGCCAGTTCTTGGTAGCCAGGGTAGCATATCTGGTTTTTGTATTTTTGAAAAGCAAGAGAATCAGGCGTCATTAAATAATCCGCAAATGGATACATGAATTTCGCAGATAAAGGAAGTACAGCTAAATCACTATCTGTTGTAGCAATAGATACAGCTTTTGAAAACTTTGCCGCATATATGTTAGAAGCCGAAGAACCTAGAGTAACATCAATATTATGTTCCCGGATCAACTTATGGCACTCGATGTTATATCTGACCTGTCGAAATAGTTTACCAGACAGAGAGTCACTTTTTTTACCATAGGAAACATACGGTATATCATAAGCTTTCAATAACCGGATCTGGATAGGCACTTCTTTGGATGTGACAATAACCGTGTGCTTGCCTTTCAACAAATGATACAAATTGCGAAAATAATGAACTTGGGCTGGATGGTTGATGTCAATCAGGATATTCATTTATCTAATCTATTCGGAGATTCCGGCATTGGTTCGTTGACTACGGAAAGGCTGGAAATCCACGACGGATTTTAACAAGCTGTAATTCACATCGTTGGTATCCTCATCATTACGATCAAAAATCAACGCTTCTATTTCGCTGATATTAGTGGTATTCCAATAATTCTGCTTTGCGTTCATATGGATGATCTCGGAGTTGTAAAAAATACTTCTCGACTTTATCGCATATTCTGCACAGTCAAAATTGTTGTTGTTCGCAGAGAAAGAGGCCAGCAACTGGTAACTATAAATACCTGTATTGGCATCAATATCATTCCAGTGAGCTTGGATTTGTCCTTTGTAGTTTGATATCGCCAGGTTTGATTTAACAAAAGCGCAGTGGACAACACTTCCAGTACTATATTCTCCAAAAGAAACGTCTATACTGCTATTGGAATCAAAATAGTTCTCACTGATCATGACTGAACCGCAATTAACTGTTGAAATCCCTTTGATGTTTTTATAAATATGGCTTTTTTCTATGTTGATATTCTGGCTGTTCTCACAATAAATAGCTGCTAATGATGTTTCACGGGAACCAGTTACGGTGCAATTAACAATGGACGCGTTATCAACATTGGACAGAGATACAGATAAATAGCGAGATTGGATTAAGGAGTTACTTAACGTGACATTCTCTGAATTGATTATTCTAAGCCCATATGTTGCACCTGATAAAATAATATTCTGTAGCTCGATCTCATTATTATTAAAGACACTGATATGATTATACCTTTCTATTTGCTCTGCCGAGTTTGACGTGCTGTACAATTTGTCTGACGATAGAACTCTTAGATATGAACTTGGACCCATTACTAGATTCCCATAAAGATTAGCTTCGGTGCCTGGATCCATCACTAAAGTAGTGAAACCATGACATATAAGTCGGGCATTTTCAAGCAAGGCAAGGTTAGAAGAGACACGATACACTCTTTCATCGAGAAGTGAGTAATCTGAACTGATGATAGCTGGTAGTTCAACCACCTGATGAAGTAAAACACCTAGATTAGTAACATTATAGTCAGTAACTGATACTGGTAAGCATCGAAAGCCCCAGCCTTCGGTAAAAACGACAACGTAGTAGTTACCCGTTTCCACCCCAGATAATTCAAACTTACCACCTGAATCCGATCTGGTTCGCAATTGCGGGGTTGCCAGTCTGTGATCAAACAAGTTTTCCTTAGCATGCAAAGCCCCAATACTGGGGTGCATCGCATGCAGATTCATCACTGAACTATCTTCAGAAGCTATGCTGTACAATAAAACTTCAACGTTTGCTAACGGGTCTATAGCTTTCTCAGTTTCACCTGTAACTGTGCCAGTTATCTTAAAAAGCTTTGGTTTATTGCTGTTGCACGAGTAAGTAAACAGCAATATCACTATGAGCGCGATGAATGCTCCCTTTAGAAAGGCTGCACGATGTTTCATCATACATCAAACTCCTTAATCACTTTTGCCGGGACTCCCACTACCAAGCTATAAGCTGGAACGTCCCTGGTAACTACTGCTCCTGCACCTACCACAGCTCCTCTGCCAATCGTAACCCCTGGCATAATAATGGCGCCAATACCGATATGGGCTCCAGTGCAAATATGAATATCGCCGGTTATAAAAGGTAAATCGCCAATCCAATGGTCCCTTTTATACAGTTTTATATCACGTTGATGGGTTAACAGCATACAACCAGCAGTTATAAAAACATTGTCTTCTATACGGACTCTATCAGGGCCATCATCATCTATTAAAACATCAAGGCCTATTAACACGTTTTTCCCTATGGATACACCGCGCAGACGGTGAAAGAACACTCTGATCATACTGGGAAAACAGTGTCTCGCCAAATGATGCAGGAATCTGACCCATAAACCTTTTATTATCTTGGAAAATTTCCTTTTTCTTGCCACTCATCGCTCCAGGCTGGTAAATAGCAAACCCCATTTTCGCACAGCTGAGCTGTGAGAGTGTTCAGATACTATCCTTTCACGGGCTGCTGCTTTCATTGAGTCAAGGGTTGGCTCTTCCAGCAAGGCTTTCTGCATCAAGCTTGTTAAAGAATCATTGTCCCCTGCTTCAAAACCAAAACCGGTGTGTTCATCAATAACATCTGGAATGTTCCCAACCAATGAGCACACACAAATCAAACCACAACTCATAGCCTCCATCAAAGAACATGGCAATCCCTCAGTTGACGAGGCCATCAAAAAAATCCTGGCTCTGTACAGCCAATCCCTGACATTCTGTTGGAATCCCCAAAAATCCACCTTTCCCTGCAAATCCAGTGAGGAAACCAAGTCCTTTAACTCCTGCTCTTGAGAACCATATCCGACAATCGCGAGTCTACTGTCAGGGAAAACGTTTTGAAGTTTTCTGAATGCCTTAATAAGTTCATGAACTCCTTTATAGCGTTCTAACCGGCCAATGTAGATAAAATCATAATCTTGTCCACGGTTGGAGGGAACATAATATCCTGTATCAATAGTGCTGTGAAGTATCTGTACATTAAAAAAACCTTTGGATTGCCAGAAGGATAGCGCATGGGAACCCGGTACATTGAGTCGCTTAGCACGTTGAATCACTCTTCTTAGCAAGAAACCCATATACTCCCTGGAGGCGAGCCTTTGCACGTCCTGCCCGGTTTGACACAAGATGTAGGGAATACCTGTTATCAATGAGGCAAATCCCGCAAAAAAGAAGTGTGGCACATAATGATAGGCAAGATAATAATCCGCTTGGGTCTTAACTCCCAAACGAATAAGTATCAAAGGGGCAAGAAACAGGTTAAAGATTGAATGTCTGCAGATTGATGGCAGAGTATGGTAATGAACCTTGGCAATGGCAGGACCAGGTGATTTTCGTAGCACCAAAATGCGTTTCACCCGATCAACCTGGCTAAGAGGTATCAGCTTGGCTTCCAGCGTTCCTGGCCCCATTCTGCACGTACAGACAATGGTCAATCCATTAGCCATCTTTCTTCCTTGAAATAATATACCGGCGTTTGCCACTTACCGTTTGTTTAATTTCCGTAACCGCTTGAACTTCTACCCTAACTCCGCTCCCCGCAAGATTGATCAGAATATTCTGCAATCTTGCGCGGACAACATCGTTGAATGAACCCTTGGGAACAACATAGAGAACCAGCCTGTCATCTTCTTCTTGAACAAGTTGAAATTGTTGCAAGCTCTCTGTTAAAGCCTCGAAAGGAATTGACAGTCCATTGAGAATTCTGCCATTAGGCAGTTTGATCAGATCTGAAGCTCTGCCATTTATTTTCTCGATCAGAGGCAGTTGGCGTCCGCAACTGCAAGTCCCTGCTTTCGCAACCGCCAAGTCTCCTGGAGCATATCTAATAAAGGGCATGGCAAAATCATTTAGTGATGTCACTACAATCTCACCTTCCTCTCCAGGTTGAGAGCACATACCATCTTTGCCTATTATTTCCAGAATGCTGGTTTCAATGTTTACATGATAAGCTGCATGTACCTCGCATTGACTCGCGCCAGCCATCCCCTCGCCACAGCCATAAGCATCCGTTACTTCGCGTCCGAATGCCTTCTGGATCTCCTCTCTATGATCATCATAGAGCATCTCTGCGGTAGTAAAAATGCCTTTCATCGGGATGCATTCAGATTGTTGGTTCAAACTTCGGGCAAGCGTCAATAACGCTGAAGGATATCCACGGATAAAACGTATACTCCGTTTTCTTATCTCAGCCAAATAGCGGACAATATCAGCTTCAGACATCTGCATAATGTCGATTGTATAATTCAATTGCATGTAGCGCCAGAATCGTGTCCCCAGACTGAATTTACCTTTTCGGGACAGGGATCCGCCTTTTAAAATCGCAATTCGATCTTGTCCTAACTTGTAACCACCCCAGTTAAAGGTGCGGATTTTGGTAGCCCAGTTTAGACCCCAACTGGCAATATCGTTGTAATACTTAAACGGAACTCCTGTAGTGCCACCAGTGGATCGCGTAATTGGGTAGTATTTTTGGTAGCCACGCGCCAGGAAGCTTTGAAAATCATTTTGAATGGTCTCTTTCCTTAGTATCGGAAACGCTTTCAGATCATCCAACGATTTTAGATCTTCAGGTTTCATACCCATTTTACGCATCAAGGCAGAATAGTATGGAACACTTTTGTAAGCATGCTCAATGATTTTTTTAACCATGCTCAACTGATACTCGTAAATCTGCTCTTCCGTCCAATACTGGCTTGCTGTCACAAAACGAACCATTTTAGCCAAGTCAAATCTATATCGTTTCCCCAGCAAGTAAAAAATAAGATCGCTTCTATTCATATCACATTAAGTCCCTTAATAGCTTAATTACGCTTCAACAAATTGTTGATTACAGGCCGGTATTTTCCTGAAGATGAATTCTCTATATTAGCTTCATATTTATACTCAATGTCAACCGGCCCCAATTTTTCCTTCAGTAACCTGCTTAACAGATTCTCTTCCTCCTTGGTAAACCTTTGAGCCACAATCCTAAGTAATATCTTATCCACCTCATTTTGGACTGCCTGGAATTTTACCAAATTGCGCAGGGGGCCAATATTGGTTTCGTAGATAATCTTCCAGAGGTAGGAACTATGCAAGGTCTGACCTGCTGGACCAGTGAGATAATCTATCACCCTGCCCCGGATCTGCTTAATCAATTTACTCTTTCTACCGCAACCACATCTATGCTGGCATACCTCTGCCTCATCGGCGTTACTATACCTGATCAGAGGCAAAGCCAGGTTATCAAGATCCGTGATGATCAATTCACCTGTTTCGCCAGTTTCCAAAATAACCCTCTCCTCAGTAACATGAAGCCCTTCATGGTGATCGCATTCAAAAGCTATTCCGCCGATTTCCCCACAACCATACTGGTCAAAAACTTCTGCACCAAAAACCTCCTGAAACAACACCCGGTGTTCAGGGAAAAGCGGTTCCGCCGTGGTCATTATCGATTTGACATTGTAGCGATATCCTCTCTGCCGCAATTCACTTGCAATTGTATATAGATATTGCGTATAACTACGGAGCAGTTTGATCTTCCGTTTGCCAAGAAGCTCTTTCAAGCGTTCCAGGTTTTCTTGTATGGGAGCGTAAGTGTCGAAGGTATAGGAATTGGAGGTCTTGTCTATCAACCAACTGGTGATGCGCTTAGAAAGTTTTGTTGGATTTAGGCTGTATCCAGCCATCAAGTCAATTTTGCCATCACTTCTCTTTATCCCCATCCAGTCGTAGAATCTGTAGTATGCCCCCCAGATCGAACTCCGGGTTGCAGCATCGTTACGCTTTAATAAAGCGCCGCCAGTTGTGCCACCTGTGTAACTGCTTTTAACACCTTTAATATTCTCAATATTATCAGGTGTCAATTCCTTGCTGTTTTGGATAACCATCTCTTTGGTAAGTATAGGTAACCTGACAATATCCTCAGGTGTTCTGAAGTCATTTGGATGCAAAGACAAATCCCGCATTATACGCTGATAATAAGGCACATTATTGTAGCAGTGGTTTAAGAGCCTCAGGAGTTTCTGCATCTGGAACTCCCTAATCTGTTCCTCCGAATACCATTGAGTTTGCTTATACAACGAGTAGTGCCTCGCTACCGTTTTACCGCTTAACAAATCCTGCAATCGTAATAAGGTCAAAGCGACTTCTCCTCTGTTTGTAATCCAGAATGGCCTGCAGAATTAGTATCTTCCGCTATATCGGTTACGAGATAATACATGCCTGGCACGATGAAAAAAGGCACAATATACATAAACCAGCCGGTTATATTCTTTAACAACCCAGAAACTATGAACCCTAACAACGATAACAAGTAATAATACCAGAACTCCTTATCTACCCTCTTTCGTACCGTGGAGATATGAGAATAAACCGAAAACAGAAAAGGCAGAAAACCAAACAAGCCCAGCGAGGCTAAAAAATACAGCCAGAATAGATGAAACGCTTCGGGGTTATTGGTTTTAGATGATCCAACAATAGGGTTCCTGGCAAATGTTTCAAGATTCCAGAACACCCGTTGTAACCTTTGCTCAACGGTTGTTTCGGTTCTTCCTGTGGATGTGATTTCAACACCTTCTACAGATGCTATTTTTATGTCATTGAGCCTGCGGCGCACATCTGACGAAGGACTTATATTGATCAAACCCTGTATTGAGTAGTTAAATACCTGCTGCGGGGGAATGATGAATGATAGCAATATAATTGTCGTCACCAGCAGTATTGAGTAAATTCGTCTTCTGAGCGTAACTCCCACTAAAGACAGCAGAGCTGAGCTGACAGCTATTAAAATCGGGGTTGTGATTGTACTGAGAAAAAGTGCCCACACTATCAGTATAACAATTATTGCATACAACCACTTATAAGCCACGGACATTGTTTTACGGTAGGCGTAGAATAAGACGGGGATTAGCATTGGCAGACCTGAGAAAAAACCATAATTCGATATTCCAATCCGCGAATAAAAATCCCTTCCCTCAGCCCCTTCTCCACCTCCAACTATATACCGAACAGCCAGCGGGTACCGAATCAGGCCATATATATTGATCAAGCAGGATAGCCCAATAATGATGGCAATGAAGTTCATAAGTTTTCTTTTATTCACTATATCGGGGTTCTGAGCGAAAACGTTAAACAGAATAAGGGCAAACAGAAATGGTCTTACTTGTGCTGATAGCCATACGCTGGAAGAATAAACCAAGTGTCCCATAATATCCAACACCAAAACAACAACAGCATATACATAACCCCAAAGCATATCGGCACCGAGAAAAGCACTTGTCTTATTCGATAATGATACCATAACAAAAATGGCTATCCATAACTCCAAGCTTAAAACCTTGACAGGGCCAATCCTTAGATCCACATTCTCAGGGACCAGCCTAAGAATGATAAGCAACAATACCAAGGCTGCTAAGTATAAAAGAAGCTTATTTTTTGTCATTCAACCTCTTTATCGATGACAATACAGACCTATGCATTTTCTTGAGTAACCTCATGACTACAGGAACTCTACACCAGTGTTTACGAAAATGATACCTGTCGTGCATATAATCGGCAACAACGAATTTTGGTTCAATTTGTATCTTGAAGCTATCATCAACAGGCCTGTTATGAAAATGGTAGACTCCCCTGCTATGGGTTCCCATGTAACCGATGTTTGTTACAAGATTGGCTCTTGGCATGATACCCAACCCTCCGTTGGCAGCAATATGAAAACCTGCCTGGACATCCCATACATGAGCCAGCCTGGATTTGTCCCGATAAGCTGAATCGTACATTTGCAGAAAGAACCTGGATTCATGAGAGGGTAATCTAGACAACAACAAACGTTTATCTCTAAAAGTTGGCCAATTCTGCATTGTAAGATCAATGTCTTCAATGCAGCGACGCCAAGTTGCCCAGCCTTGACTATGGGCGAAATGTGTAAAAATGTAATCCGTGTCAAGCTTGTATTCTGGACAATAATTGTTGCCACTGATCAACCAAATCCTTTGATCATCATGATATTTTTCCAGCAGATAGTTGCAGTAAGGAAAGAAGGCTGGGGAAGGCACGCAATCGTCTTCCAAGATTATGATACGATCCTCCTCTTCTACTGCCCAATTCATCGCAGTGAATGGCCCGGGCCCGCAACCAAGATTATGATCCATGTACTTGCGCCTTAGGTCACAATCCCAATCGACCATCCACTCAACCAGGTTCCTCACTTCCTGGCAGATTTTTTCCTCTTCTTTGCTTCTGGCCCCATCGGAAAAGACGTACAGTCTTTTGGGCTTAACTATCTGCAGAGCTTTCAGGACCTCTTTAGTGGTGTCAAGCCTGTTAAAAGTAATCAAAAGAACAGCAGATTCTTGCATAAACTCACCATTTTAGAACTTGGTTTGTTACCATGAAAATACTCAAATTGGGCTATCCAATGCTTCATACCCCGGTACTTTCTCCAGATAGCCCGCCACAACCGCTGCCGCGATCGTGCGGCAGGGCAACTGCCGTTCCAGAACCTCTTCCCGGGTCAGGGTCTTGAAATCAAGTTCGGGATACTGGCCCTTTAAAGCCCGCATCAGCTTCATATACACATTGGGCCAGGTGCTGAGCGCCCTGCCCTGTCTGCGGAATTTCTGGTTGAATAGCTTGATGTATTCCCGGCAGTCATTCAGATAAGCCTCCGTTACCTTGATACGGCGGCGGAAGGCATGGATCTCTTTCACGATCGAATTGTCCGGAGTAAACTTCGGCATCACTTTCCGTCTGGCGATGTACTTGTTTAGCTTGGAATTGTAGTAGATCACCACGTCATCCATGTTGCCGGTGAAACCGGGCAGCAGCACCTTGAGCTTTGCTTTCATATCAACTTATCCACTAATTTCACTAATCTACACGAACACATAAAACATAACTCCCATACAGAATCAAACGAAAAAACGAAACACCACTTTTACCGCTCATCTGCGTGAACACCCCCTTGTTCTTGCCCATATACCCATGCTTGCGATGCCGTTGCGATTCCCTGCGAATCGCTGGGAGCCGCAACCATATCGCAAACGGCAGTATATAGGAGAGCTCCCAGTGCGCTATGCCTGGATCCTGTAACCCTGAACTTTGTTCGCATGCGCAGCGGCAGCCCCTGGATACCTTTCCTTCCACTGATCACACACCTGTTTGTACACAGTTGGCAGATGTACCTTGGTTCCAATGTAGAATGGGTTGACACAGTTTCGGGCAAAGCTTTTTTTAAACGTATAGATGCTGTCTCCACGGGCTATGCTGGCCCCCATGGAGTAGATGTCAAACCCATGCTCACAAAGGTATTTGACCAGCTCCCAACGCTGAAAAGTGTTGGCCTTGTACTGGTAGTACTCTCCCAAAGTCCCGCCCAGAAATGCGAAAGCCAGTTTCCCGCTGGTAAGCACCAACTCCGTCGTGATAGCCTTTCCTTCCATATAGGTAAGCGCCAGCATCAGCATCTGTCCCATGTTTTTATGCAACGAGAGAAAAAAATCCAAATCAAAAAAATAGAAACTGTCCGCGTCGTTCCTTTGCATGGTGCTGGTGTAGATCTGATAAAAACTCTCCAGATCAGACCGCTTGATCTCATCGCCCGTAAGGATGTGGGTCTGCAGGTCGTAGGTCGCGCCCTTGCGGATCGTTTTCCTCACCCGGTATTCAAATGAATCCTGCCATACACCATCCACACCTGCAGACAGGTCTATATAGACGTTGTCGAGCACGTCAAGTTGGTCAGTATAGCTGTGTAACCTGCGGTTGTTGGTGATGGGGCAGTAACGCACAAACTCAGTGACCACATTGTTCTGCTGGAAATGCTCTGCCAGCCTGGAGTTATATTCGCTCAGAAACTTCTGGTCTTCCGCCACGCCCAAAGGCCCGTTGTAACCATAGGCTCCGGACACATCGAAATACTGGTCGTCCAAATCGTAGCCCAAGGCATTGACGCTCTTGATCAGATAAGGATAGAAAAGAAAGTTGCTCTCGTCCTGATAAGCCCAGAAACACTCAATCCCGACACTTTCGACGTTAGTATAGCTCCGGTAGTACATTGGAGAAAAAAAAGCAGAGCTTGCTTTCTCTGGAAGACCTTCGAACAGTCTTTGCCAGTGTATGCAACAATCAAGAGAAGCTACTCCAAATTCCAATGATCACACCATGGGTATATATTCTTGATTTAAAATGGAATAGACAGATACGGACACGAAGCTGCCATTTTTAAACAACGCTTCCCTTAGCGTTCCTTCCAATCTGAAACCTGCACTTTCATAGAGTCTTATCGCCTTGGAATTATCCTGCCTGACTTTCAACCATATTCGATTGAGTCCCAACTTATTGAAACCAAAATCAAGAGTTTTATCAAGAGCGAGTTTTGAGTACCCCCTTCCACGATACTTATCATCTCCAATATAGATAGCAGTTTCGGCGCTCCGATTGAGCAAATCTATATCTTTCAATACTGAGATACCAATCAATGCAAATGTCTCTACAACTTCTATACCAAACACAGTTACCGGATAATTTGATGTTAAAATCCGGTCATACCATAGCTTTTCCATTTCCTGATTCACCGGAAAAGGATGCCCTGAATAGAGGTCAACGATGTCTTCCTGATTGTGCCAGGAAAGTGTCAACGGCAAATCCGACAACGTCAAAGCACGAAGAACAATCTGGGCTTCCATGTTATCTCCTTACGATCATTGCCTAAAACTACTTGGTATATTGACCAAACGCGACTCAATATCTTCTGATATTTCCAGATCTCCGGAAATTGCCTTGCTGAACATGGCAAGTTTGTTCATCAGAGTCCAGGCGGGTCTGGTCATAACCTTGCTGGCATTGCTTTGCTGTAAAAAAACGTTTCTGGCTTCGAGATTACTGAATAGTATCACGTTCAGCCAGTAGTTCGAGACGCAGTCTCTGGGTTCAGAAACATAAGTGATGCCATCCAGACTGGCAAAGAATTCCTGATAAAGCCGGGCTGTCTCCCTTTTGTTGGCCAGTGTTTCAGGAAGCTGCTCCATTTGGGCGCAGCCAAGGGCGGCATTTACATTGGGCAGGCGGTAATTATAGCCGGTCATGTCATGCACGAACTCCCAGGGATGGGGCACCTTGGCGGTGGTAGTAATGTGCTTGGCCAGCTTACCCAGTTCATCATCATTGGTGATGATCATGCCACCACCTCCCGTAGTGATGGTTTTATTACCGTTGAAACTGAGTACGCCCAGCTTACCAAAAGTGCCCGTGTGCCTGCCTTTGTAATAGCTGCCTATGGACTCGGCTGAGTCCTCCACCACGGGGATATGGTAACGTTCGCAGATCTCAACTATCCTGTCAATCTGGCAGGGATGTCCGAAAGTGTGCATCGGCACGCAGGCCGCCAGTCTTTGCCTGCTGCCAATGTGATAGCAGCTTTCCCCCTCAAGGACAGAATTGGCCGCAAGCCAGGCTTCCAAAGCGTCCGCGGAAAGGCCCAGATTGCGCCTGTCGATGTCGATGAACACAGGTTCGGCGCCGCAATAGGAGATCGCGTTGCAGGTGGCGATGAAGGTGAGGGGTTGAGTGATGACGAGGTCATTTCTCTGCACCCCAGCCAGCAGCAGGGCGATATGCAGCGCCGCGGTGCCGTTAACCGTCGCCACCGCACATTTCGCACCGGTGAATTCGCGGATCATTTCCTCAAAGCGGTCAACATATTTCCCCACTGAAGAAACGAAGGTGCTGTCGATACAGTCTTGCAGATACTTTTTTTCGTTACCTCCAAAATAGGGTTCGTGGAGGGGGACGAAATCACGGTCAGGATATAGCTTCCTAATAAATTCTAAAATTGTTTTATTATCCATCATATTCATACATTACTTTTTATTTGGGTCTGATACTCACCAATCACGTCCTCATAACAGCTTAGGTGTTTATTCAGGACGTTGTGCGCGCTAATAAACTTATCGATTGTACGCTTAGCGGTCTTAGCCAGTTGATCCGCGTATTCAGTATCCGATAGTAATCGCCTGATGTTATCCGCCAAGCCAACAATATCACCTTTTTCTACCAAAAGAACCGATTCGGTTTCCGCATTCAGTTCCGGAATACTTCCCACCTTATAGCTAACAACAGGCAGGCCCAGTTGCATGCTTTCAACAATTGTTCCCGGTATGATATCCTGATGCGTGGGCAGCACAGAAATCCGCGCCTTACAGGCTTCCCTGTGAACATCTTCTATTTCTGGAAGCAAGCCTTTCCAAATGATTTTAACACCGCCTGCCAGTGCAAGCCCGTCCAAGTATTCCCTATAGTTTTGATTCACCCCACCGATAACACAAAGAGTGAGATTGGGAAAGTCTGGCGTGAGCAACGCTGCCGCTTGTATGAGGTCTTCAATTCCCTTTTGCTTGCTGACCCTGGCAAAATAAACAAGATCATACTCCTTGGGTCCCTTGAATGGCACAGGTTGAGGGATATTATAGGGCACCCAATAGGTTTTTGCTGTAGGGTTTACTTTGAGCAGATCATTACGCATAGTATCCGTTCTGATGGAAAAGTTCTTAAACCCCTTCACTATAGCCATCTCTACTGTCTTTCGTTTGCGTGCTTCCGCGGTATTGCCAAACCGAAATTCGGGATCCATTCTTTGCAGATTGACTACGATTGGAAACCGGTCGCGCAACTTGAATATGGATGACGAGTAATATGGGTTTTCCGCACCTTGTAAATGTATCACATCAGGATTGATAGAGTCGATGAATTTATGAATCATTTTCGAATTGTGCCGATAACTTGTGATCAAATCGAATCTGAAAAAGGGAGGCCATTGCCTGCCCCAACCAGGAATTCCCGGGTTAAAAAAGTGATAACGAACCCCTCTGAGGACAAATGACTTGGAACCCGCTATAAAGCGATGCGGAGATATGACATTAAGTTCATGTTGTTGCTGGTTTTCAAAGAGCCTGGCTGTGTTGGTGATCCAGGGAGCGTAAGCATGGACCCGGCGATATGGCTTGATGATATCCTGTATCTCAGAGTTGCTAAAATGGCAGATCCAGGCAATCTTCATCGGAAAGTCTCTCTTCTTATAACCTGATTTTACTGCGTGTCAAATATTTATACAGTAAAAATGCCGCGCTTACTGCGGTAAAAACCACATAAGAAAGCACCTGACCCCATGCAGCTCCAACGAACTGATAATTTGAGATCAGGTATCTGAAAACAGATGTTATAACCAGGGCTGCAATCGCTTTATTCAACAGAGTAATCTTTGTATATCCCTTGATGATTATAATTGTGGAGATGATAAAATAGAACGCGGCAGTAATATTTTTCAAGGCCATGATCCGGGTCAGACCAGCCGCCGCTGTGTACCTTCCAACCGTGAGTATCTTTAGAATCAAGGGGGTTGCGACAATAAAGGCCAGCACAATCAATACATTTGAGATGATTAGACCAAGCGTGATCTTTATAAGCCTGGAGTGCCTTTTTGTAGAAAGCGCCTGGAAGAAATCTGGTTCCAGGGTAATAGATATTACATAATAGAACATATAAATGTATCCTGAAAACCGCAAGGCAATGCTATACAAACCCAGGTTTACGTCATCTTTCAAGCCAGCCAGCATAGCCCTGTCTATGCCGTTGGTAAAGTAGTCGATGCACCCAGCAACAATAAGCGGCCAGCAAAAACGGAGCGCACTAATCAGTAATGCTTTGTCGATAAAGATCCTGTCTGTCATCTTGAAGAAGAAATAGGTGCCAAACAACACAGATACCACGAGCGTTGCTGCCAGACTTCCTGCAGCACCAAATTTGAGAACGGCGCAAAGCAATATCATAGCCAAAAGATAAGCGCCATGATGGGCAATATTTACCCATAGAAAACCGGATGCTTTTTTGGCCAGCCTCAGATTGAGCAAATAAAAAGCATAGATATTGCTAAAAACCAAGTTGGAGTAGCAAAGCACGGCATAGGGGAAGAAATCAAAACCCGTATCGTAGGAAATGGTATATATGTAAAACGAACCAAGGATAAAGAGCGTAGCTCCCAAGCCAAGAACCAAAAGGGTGGAGACAATGGTCTTCCTGAGCCTTTCTCTTTGTTGTGCGTCAACAACGAAATAATGTTTACCATAATAAGATGAAAGAGCCATGCTTGTGAGGGGGCCAAACAGTGCATTGAAAGAATTGAAATAGCCAACAATGGCGAAGTCCCTGTGACCCAAATGCATTGAAAGGATCGGCGATAGAATGAGGCCGACAACCACTTGCACCAATGAGGCAGAAAAATACATGGAAGCATTTAAGATTCTCTGCTTAATATTGGTGGTATTTAAGGCGAGAAACCCGGTGAGCCTGGACAAGAGCTTTTTCAAGAGGTCATTCCCCTGTAGCTTTCTGAATAGTTTGCTCCCAGTAAGTAAATATGCTGCAGTCTGGTTATGCTACGGTCGATCATCGTTTTCAATGCTGTAAAGGTAAATCCGATAAGGAGATTTTTCTTCTTCGAAACTCTTTATAAAACTGAGGTTCAGTTCATCCTGATTGTCGATTGGCAAAGCGGAGAAAATATACTGACAATTCATGTGCTCCAGTTGCTCTGTGTCAATGTCGAGATCACTTATCGATAAGCTGGATGTTTTGTCTATGATCGGAACCGCATTGCCGTTATACCCATAGTGATCCTCTATTTCGCTTGAGAACAGGTAACAGGTGCTACCCCAGTCATAAAATAACTGAGCAAGTTTGTCATCTTTTTCCAGCTCGTCTTCTATAACTTCAGCAAACATATATTTATGTTTGAGAGGGTAACCTCCGGAAAAGTAACCATCCACAGTATAGAAACCGTTATAGATGGCTGTGGCCGGATTTAACCCCAGCGATGCCACCCGATATTCAGTTTGCGGTTTGCCAATATAGTTCTTAATATCTTTAAACAAATCTGGACTATAAAACTCATCATAACTTAAGGCGCTGACCTGTTTATTTAGGATGTATTCTTTCACGCATTGCTTGGTATTATAATTGAAATAAAAACCGAGTAAACAGATCTGGATGGCGAGCAAAATCATTGCCAAAACCCGCAGGCGCGCCCTGACAAAAATCTGAAGTGCAACCATAAAAGCCAGATACTGCACAAAGGGAAGCAACCAATAGAATCGCTGCAACTGGATCATTTTAAGAAAACCAAGCTTAGCCTGGATATCATACACATGCCTGTTTCCGAATGCAGCGCTGATCATAGCTAAAGCCACCCAAACCACTAGCAAAATACACGCTCTGTGTCTGTCCTCAAGCTTGTGCTTAAAGCCAAGTATGACGGCAAGAATGAGTCCTGGCATGATAATCCAAGGATAACTGCTATTATGCCCATAATTTAAAAACAGCATCTTCAGGAAGATCGTCAGAGTCTCTCTATTGGAGGAGAAAAAAGATCGAACATTAAAACCGGATCTATGGCTGGCTGTTACTGGAGCAAGTACAGACAACACCATCCCCAGATTGGCAAATATGTAAAATACCCCCAGTAATAAAATCCAAAGCACCCTGTACCAATCCCCACGCTTTTTTAACCAAAACACAGCTTCATGCACTACCAAAACAGCAAGGACAAAAATACCTACCAAGGCTAAAGATGAGTACAGGGCAAACAGCAAAGCTATCAGTGCCGACCACAACGGCTTCCTGCCTGCATTCAGGTAAGCCCAATAGATCAGGGGCAGTCCAGCCACACTGATACCCGCATAGGGCCAAAACCTCAGCAAGGCAAAAGCCAAGGAAACGCCGAATCCAAACAATTTCGTGTCATTGCCAGGATAGTTTGTTTGAGGATACAGATATCTCAATAAAAGTAGCATACCAAAAAATGCAACGAGGCTGATAATCACACGGTTTATCACATCGGCATAATAAGGCTGAAAAATAATGTACAGCACCTCCTGTAGTCCAGGTATAGCTATGATCAGATCCACAAATTCGCCGTATGAAGCTTTTGCTGTTATAGTTTGCGGGTTCCCATGACCAAAACGCTGTGTGTTTTCCGCCGCCATCATGCACTGTACATGATTGCTATCCAAGCCGTCACCAATTGATAGAAAGGAGGATTCCCCCCAAATGAAGTAAGATGAAAATGAACCCAATATTGCCGTCAGGCAAACAGCCCATAACATCCAACTTTTCAACTCAAACCCGCGCTTCATGCCTCCCCCTCAGGGCAACAGCCTGATTGTTGCCTAACTTCATACAATGCAGCCGCTTGATTAGAAATGTCCTCGTAATCATAAACACCGCTTTCTATAGAACGGCAAAAAGACTGCAACTCCATTTCAAAATGATCGCAAGGAGCCAATTGGTATTCGCGGATCAAACCCTGGGTTTTGATGTAACAGACAGGGATTTCAAAGGATGGTATCGAAAAAGCGCGCTTGAGCCAGATCTCTCCTTTGCTGCACCAGATGGAATAGCTGTTTTTGTATGCATTGTCCATCCCAAAGTTCAGTTGAGCAGTTTGGCGTCCACCAAATTCCATTAAA
>Ga0255342_1001885_pt1 | contig 27731 bp, 24 predicted proteins | sample wastewater_treat_3_FD_192416 | JGI IMG/M metagenome (GOLD analysis project Ga0255342, IMG submission 192416) | Wastewater microbial communities from Lulu Island WWTP, Vancouver, Canada - plant14 | ecosystem: Engineered > WWTP > Wastewater > Unclassified | place: Canada: Vancouver, British...
TTTTGAGACTATATCTTCTTCAGCCATTACCTCGACCTTGTCAGACTTGAATGATAGAGGCCTTTGCGTCCTAACAGGGCTCTGAGCTGACCTAGCTTAGAACAAAATTCTGCTTCCTTGAGGATACGGGGCTTATATTTTGCTGTAAATTTACGTCGGACTGCTTTTTCCGTCAGTTCAGGGTCCGGGACTGCCCTTATATCTGCTTTCACTGATGCCGTTACTGCCAAATCTTTCTTTTTCATTATCAATCTCTTTCCCGCCCTTGTAGTCTAAACTATTGGGTGTAACGTGTTCATATATTGGCACAGATGGATATACGCGGGGGTAATTACGCTCTTGTTCATTTCGTATGCCGGGGGAATTTCTCCCCCGGCATCCTCATTAACCTCACCCCAAGAGCCTTAAGATATGCGTCTCGATAGACTGCCTTAGCTGCGCTGGCAGCGAATCATTCATTTTCATCTCGCCCTTAAGCTCTTTAAGCCTTATAGCCTTCACCGTGTTTAAGTTGTCCACAGAGAGCACGGCATCCGGGTTGGTAAAAACAACGAGGCCGTTTATCCATGCCCTTATGTTGTATCTTGCCAGGTAGCCCTTAAGCCATTTGATGCTGTTTATAAGCTGTCCGGAGGGGTTTTTGAGGCTTCCCGCATAGTAGCCGTTTCTTCCCTTTTTTACCTGCCTCCATGTGTTGTCCGCATAGGTTATCACCCCTTTGTGGTTTTTGGCCTCTATTGCGTATATACCGTCAGGCCCTATTATTATGCAGTCTATGTCCCCTTTTTCCACAGGCACGTTGTAAAGGACGGTGTGCTCATCCGTTAATATCTCCCTGAGATGACCCCTTAATGCATCTTCGCCTTTAAGCCCTATTTTGTATAAGCTTCTTTTCCTCATATATGTGCCTGCCATTAAGCTTGCCGCCATAACAGGCACGATGCCAGTTAAGGGGTTGGTAAGGATAACGCCCGCAGCGGCCAGTGCGGCTGCCCCTACCCCTATCATCCCTATCATCCTTTCATGCCTTGCTATGGTGTCCTTTAGGTGGTTTGACATATATATCTCTTTCATAATATCTCCTTTAATTGTCGTTGATGTGTAGTTAATTATCACTACGGGAGATATAGTATCCTTAACTGATATTGCTGTCAAACTTTACGCACATATCTTGATAATTATTTTCTTTAGGTGATATATTTACGAATATGCTCATATTTAACATCAAGGGCCTTATCGAGAGGAAAAGCGCAGTAGAGAGAAGAAAGATCACCTACAGGGTAATAGAGCAGGAGACCGGGATAAAGGTGCTTACCTTGTCCCGCATTGCAACCAACCACAACTACAACATATCGAGGAAGGACATAGAGAGGCTTCTTCTGTACTTCAACTGCAGGCCTGATGACCTTATGACGCTTATACCGGAGTAAAAAATAGCTACAGATGCTTGACGGGTATAAGGGGGGTGCTGTTCTGACTGTTGGGGGGAATGTGCAATAGGCATGTAGAAGTGTTGATGGAGGAGGGAACGGGGTGGAGTGCTTCCTGAAAGTGAGTATATAGCACTTTCTTTTACAGTACATTGTTTCAACCTAAATTCCCGTTTCATTGTAACGAGGCTGGTGGATTAACCCCCAGTTTGGTAAAGAGGTCCATTTGGTGTTTCGTTATTTCGCCAACCTGCAGTCTCTGGCCGGGGACTTCAAAACATTCGATCATATCGAGATCATCAAGAACTTCCTGCAAGGTATAGTCCTTAAACAGGTTGTTTTCCTGGATTTTCTTTGTGATGTGGGACAAATAGATGAGGGCGATGAACTGCACGAAAAGTTTGCCGTCCAGGCTTTGCTCCGAGGAAACGGCCAGCCGTCTCAGATTCAGCCGATCCTTCAGATTCTCAAAGGCCTTTTCTACCAGATCTTTGTTCCTGTAGATCGAAAGCGCCTCCACCGGGCACTTGATCTCGTTGCTCATCAGAGCAAAATAACCATAGGTGTGCTTTGCCTCCGCTATGGCGTCTTCTTTGGCGAAAACTTTCGTGCCGCGAACCGGCGTGCTCTTCACCTCGAAATATCTGGCATACTGCTTCTCATGCTCCGGATGGCGCTCACCGCTTTCCAGCTCTCTCTGGAGGTTGACCAACCGACTGTTGAAAGCCTTTTCATCTTCCAGAGCCCGGTCAGGGGAGTAATAGAGGTGAAGGTACATCCGGCGATCCGCCCTGAGGGTATCGCCTCGATAGGGGTGTTCCTGTACATAGTCCCAAGTAATCGGCAGGGTAAAGGCGTAGAGCTGGTAGCCCTGATGGTAATAGGTCCAGTTCCGCATTTTCTCCCGCACAGTATCCAGATTGGTTTGTACAATCTTCAGGGATAATCTGGCGGCAATCAGAAACTTCATATGATGGCGATACATGTCATTGACGTTGGCGGCACTGAAAAATCCCCTGTCCAGGACAACCTTGATCTTCTCATAGCCCAGGGTGTTCATATCCGCCAACAGCTTCCTCAACGTTTTTACATCGGGAATGTTTCCCGCCAGCTTCCGGTAATAAAAAGGCAGGCGCGATTGTTGCCCGAAAAGCAAGGCCAGGTCGATCTGCTCCAGCGGTTCATGCCCCTTGTTGTATCCGTAACGGACCTGCCGCAAGCTCTTTGAATAACTGGATATGGACGTGATATCGTAGGCCAGGTATTCCCGTTCTACCCGGCGCTTCCCCTGCAGCTGGAAAAATCGCTGCCTCGCTCCTTCGGGAATAGATGCAAAAAGTTCACTGCTGCGCTGGGAGGAGATGACCTCTCCATAAGGATGACGATGGATCGAAGCCCAACGGGGAAAGCGGCTCAAAGGATTTCTATCCTCCAAAATAAGGTAGTAGGCCAAAGACAGAATCTGTCGGTAACCCTCCGGGAAGCACGCCTTCAAATCCTCCGTCACGCCGGTATCCGTGCCAATTTGATCGAAGAGGTAGGTGGCGCCGTAAAAACTCCGGGATATCCTTGTGATCGGAACCGGTCCTCGTTTTGCTTTCTCTTTGACTGCTGATTCAGCTCTCTTCCTCGTCGGTGTTATCTCTTTCGTCTCAGGATCCACACGCCCTATACATTTGCGTATTGCCCGGGACTGTCGCTTCAGTTTGTCCCAGCGAGAAACCGACTCGTATGCATAGGTTACTCCCGTTTTCTTGTTGGTCTGATAAACAATCGCCGGCATATACGATTCCCTCCCTTCTCGTTACAATAACATATATTGTAACGATGAGAATTGCAAAAGAAATCGTGCTTATTCCTAAACTTCTCAGTACTTACCTCCTTCCATCGTTACAGAACTCCGGGAACTTAGGTTTCAAGCGGAAAGCAATAAAACATGATATTTTTACTTGAATTTTAAATGTGTTTGTTAGAAAATCTGCTCTATGGGTGGGGTTAAAAATCAAAATTCAATAAATCATGATGTTTACAATGGCTATAATTTGTTACCGTCTAAAATTGATCTGTGCAGCGCCAGTTTTAAAGATAAATCTAAATAAAAAAAGTTTACCTCTTTTTTTGGTCAATATTGCCTGTCAATGCAAAGTAAAAAAGAAAATAATTTTTTTTCAATATTTTTAAAGATAATTACAAAGTCTTATTTTGATGTGACAAATAGTGTGTTGATAAAAAAAGAATTAAACGATATTCGGAATTAATTGTTATCTCAGAAAACGAAATGACCAGAACAGTAAGAAGCAAACCATGCTTAACCGACAAAGAGGTAATTATCATCTTCGTTGATTATTTGGCCCGTAACGGGAATCCCGGGCTCGTGGTCGACGCTTGCCCGGACAAGGAAAACAGACAATCGTCCGATATAGACGCCATTGCAGGACCTTTTGCTATCGAGCACAGCAGCGTTGATACGGTGGCAAAACAGCGAAGGGATTCAGCTTGGTTCTTGGAAGTGGTGGGAGGGCTTGAGGATGAGTTGGGTCATAAACTATCGTATAGGCTGAATTTAACACTTCCTTATGAGGGGGTTCAATGCGGTCAGGACTGGTCTAAGATTAGGGGCGCCTTTCGAGAGTGGATACTGCATGAGAGCCCGAAGCTTGCCACTGGCTCCCATAACATAAGTAATGCATTAGGCATCCCTTTCGAGTTTCACGTCACGAAGAAAAAAAGTGATCGTCCCTGCTTGCTGTTTTACCGATTTGCCCCTGATATTAAGAAGCTTCCAAGTAGGCTAAGAGAACAGCTTGACCGAAAAGCAGTTAAACTCTCTCCGTACAAAAACGAAGGCAAGACAACTATACTTCTTGTAGAGTCAAATGATATCGCGTTAATGGATGATTCAAAAATGTGGGACAGTTTGAGACAAGCATATTCTGCTGGTTTGCCCGACGGGGTTGATCAAATATGGTTTGCAGATACCTCTATTTGTGAAGAGGTCATTTTTACAGATATGACCAAGGCAGTGGCCAGATAACCAGAGTATGAAGGCGAGGAAAAGTGCTCGCCTGCCGGTTATGCCCGCGTAAAATATATCTTGACAAGCATTGTATATATAACTATATTAGCCAATATAGATTAATTAGCCAAAGGGAGAAAATGATGCGTGGTGCAGCAGCAACAGAGGTAAAAAATAAATTTGGTCAGATTCTTGAAAGTGCAATGATCGAACCGATTGCAATAGAGAAGAACGGAAGAAAGGTCGTTGTCATGATGTCCATGTCTGAATATCAAAGACTTTTAGAGATTGAGGACAGGTATTGGGGGGAGTTGGCCTTAAAAGCTATTGACAATGGTTTCTTAACCGAACATGACACCAAGACCTGGATCGAAAGAAAACTTGATGTTAAAGCTATCGATTAGTAAACAGGCTCAAAAGTTTTTAGACGACCTTCCTCCAAAACAATTCCGGCAAATAGTAAAGAAAGTGTTTGCACTTTTGGAAAATCCCACACCCCATGACAGCACAGAACTCAAAGGATACCCCTTTTTAAGGAATGATGTCGGCGAATACAGGATTGTATATGACATCAACGAAGATGTTCTCAGGATCATTGTTGTCGGCAAGCGTAACGATAGCGAGGTATACAAAAAGATATGACAACGATGAATGATGTTTATTTGAGCCTACTAAAGTGCCTAAAAACCTGCGCGCAGAGCGGCACCTGTGCTCTTTCTGTATCCCAGCAAATATGCCAGGAGCGTTTTGATACACTTGACTTATTTGAAAACTGGCGTTACTAAAAAAGGGGGCGATGAAAAGCATAACAAAGCACTTGAGCCAATCGTCCAAAAAGCGACCTCTGGCACAATTTCTCGCTGGATGGACTTAGAACACGACAGCATAAATATTGATAGAATAGAAATGCACCCTCTTGTTTGTGGCGCGTTAAAAATGTCAGCATAGGAGATATTGTGGAAAAGACCAACGGCAATGGCGAAAAAGTAAAATCAATGGAATCGTGGATATGGGATGCAGCGTGCAGTATCAGGGGCGCTGCTGATGCGGCCAAATATAAAGATTTTATTCTCCCCTTAATATTTGTAAAAAGACTTTGCGATGTTTTTGATGATGAAATCGACCGCATTGCGGAAAAGGTCAAGACACGGACAAAGGCATTGCAGCTTGTTGAGCGGGATAAATCATTAGTGCGGTTTTACCTCCCGATTAAACCCAAAGACCCGGAAAAAGAATCGACATGGGACGTAATCAGGACTTTGAGCGATAAAATCGGCCAGCAGCTTACCGACATTCTGCGTTCTATTGCCAAAGAAAACCCAAGCTTGCAGGGAATCATCGACCGCATTGATTTCAACGCCACCACTCACGGCCAGCGGGATATAGACGACGACCGTTTGAGCAAGCTCATCGAGAAAATTGCGGAAAAACGGCTTGGTTTAAAGGATGTTGAACCGGATATAATAGGCCGAAGTTATGAATACCTTATACGCAAATTTGCCGAGGGAAGCGGCCAGAGCGCTGGAGAATTCTATACGCCTGCCGAAGTCGGCATTATTATGGCAAAAATTATGGATCCGGAACCTGGCATGGAAATTTACGACCCCTGCTGCGGCAGTGGCGGGTTATTGGTCAAGTGCGAGCTTGTCATGGAAGAAAAGATGAAGCTACGCAGCAAGGATAAATACGCGCCGCTGAAACTTTTCGGCCAAGAATTCACTCCTTCCACATGGGCCATGAGCAAGATGAACATGGTCATTCACGACATGGAAGGCGATATCGAGATTGGCGATACACTCAAAACCCCCAAGTTCCGCAAAGGAAACAAACTCACAACCTTTGACCGCGTTGTGGCAAATCCCATGTGGAATCAGGGCAAGGACAGCCTGTCCTACATCAGCGACGACTTTTTCATTGACGATGAGCTTGGCCGCTTCCCTGCCGGGCCCTGCGGCGGGAAAATTGACTGGGGATGGGTGCAGCATATTTACAGCAGTCTTAACGATACCGGCAAGGCCGCCATTGTGCTTGATACCGGCGCGGCAAGCCGCGGCAGCGGGAATCAGGGCAGCAACAAGGAAAAAGATTGCCGGAAATGGTTTGTGGAAAACGACCTTATCGAAGGGGTCATTTACCTTCCTGAAAACCTTTTCTACAACACCAGTGCGCCTGGCATTGTGATTTTCCTCAACAAAGCCAAGAAGCACAAGAACAAGATTTTCCTCCTGCACGCGGGCAAGGAGTTCGAAAAAGGGGACCCGAAGAACTACATAACGCCTGATGGCATTGAGAAAATCGCGGAGACGTTCAAGAAATTCAAGGATATTGATAAATTCTCGCGGCTGGTTAGCAAGGAAGAGATTGTCAAAAACGACTACAACATTTCGCCGAGCAGATACATACAGATTACAGATGCGGAAACATACAGGCCGATTGGCGAGATTGTGGAGGAGTTGAATACGCTGGAAGAAGAAGCGGCAGCTATTGACACCGAATTGAAAACCATTCTTAAGAAATTGGGGATATGATGGAATTGCCAGTTGATTTGATAAAACTTCCAAAGGAATGGGAAATACAACCTATTATTAAGGTTGCTGAACTAAATAGGGGCGTATCATGGAGAAAAGCAGATGAAACAAATGAAAATGGGACTTTGGTAGTCTCGATTCCTAACATCAAAGATGGTTATATCGATTTTAATTCCAAATTCAATCATTATTTATCTTTAGCAATACCAGAACCTAAAAGGTTAAGAATAGGTGATATACTTTGTGTCGGTTCAAGTGGTAGCATTCATAATGTTGGGAGAAATTCAAAAATTACGTATCTGCCATCTGATAAAATTGCTTTTGCTTCATTTACGTTTGTCTGTCGGTATATAGAGAAGAAAATTGACAACGATTTTCTTTATTTTTTGCTCAATTCTGATGTAGTTCCATTTGATAGATACACTAAGCGAGCCGCTGACGGTAAATTCAATTTTCAGTTGAGAGAATTTGAATCGGCTATGCGAGTTCCCGTTCCCCCCCTCCCCGAACAGCGCCGCATCGCCTACGTTCTCAGCACCGTCCAAAAAGCCATAGAGCAGCAGGACAAGCTCATCTGCGCCACCACGGAACTGAAAAAAGCCCTGATGCAGAAGCTGTTCACCGAAGGAACCAAAGGCGAAAAGCAGAAGATGACCGAAATAGGGCCGGTGCCGGAGAGCTGGGAGGTGCAGCCGTTTGAAAACACCGGCGAGGTCGTTTATGGTATACAGGCTGCTGTCGCTAGTAATTTGAAGCCTGTAGGGTATAAGATTCTAACCAATAAAAACATTACTCTCGATGGGAAAATCGATTTAGAAAAGATTAATTATTTTGAGCTTACCTCAAAAAGACACTTCGCCACGATTTTAAAGAAAGGCGATTTGCTTTTTAATTGGCGTAGCGGTAGTAAAGAGCACGTTGGAAAAACAGCCATTTTTAATCTGGAAGAAAACGAATACGTTCATTCTTCTTTTATACTGCGTATACGCGTTAATAATAACCACAACGCTCATTTTCTTTTCTACTACCTGAACTATTTACGTGAGGTTGGGTATTATCAGAAGGTACAGACATTTTCAGTCAACGCCAAGTTTAATAAGAGTGCCATAAATGCAATGCCAATTGCTTTGCCAAAGAAAAATGTGCAAGACGATATAGCCAAAATAATTTCACGAATTGACAATAAACTTGATAGCATAAGATCCAAACATTCGCTCTTAAACGACCTCTTCCGCACCCTTCTCCACGAGCTCATGACCGGCGCCCGGCGGGTGCATGATCTGGATTTTCAGAATTTGAACATTAATGATACAAAGGAGTTATCGGTATGATTATTCAACAATACTCGGTCAACCAACATCCTATTCAGACCCTGCTTACCTGGGTGCAGTCGGGAGAAATCGCCATCCCGGAAATTCAGCGTCCCTTTGTCTGGGATGCGACCCAGGTGCGCGACCTCCTGGACTCGCTCTATTTAGGCTATCCGATCGGCTATCTCATCGCTTGGCGCAATCCTAATGTCAAACTCAAAGACGGCACCACCTCCGCCGGTAAGCGCATTCTGATTGATGGACAGCAACGCGTCACCGCGCTCATGGCAGCGTTACTCGGCGTTCAGGTGATCAACAAGGATTATCGAAAAGGACGCATCACCATCGCCTTCCACCCACTTGAGCGCAGATTCGAAGTCTCCAACCCAGCTATTCAAAAAGACAAATCCTGGATCTCGGACATAGCCACGATTTTTGCGCCTGAGTTTAAGATATTGAAAGCCGTCGAAGACTATTGCAAGCAAAATGAAGCTGCCAACCGAGATGATATCCATGAAAGTCTGGAATCGCTGAAAGGGATCGTCAATAATCCTATTGGATTGATCGAGCTCAATTCCGATTTGGATATCGAAACGGTCACCGAGATCTTCATCCGCATCAATTCAGCAGGGTCCGTACTTAGCCAAGCCGATTTTGCCATGTCCAAGATCGCCGTCAATGAAACCTACGGCGGCAATACGCTACGCAAAGCCATTGACTACTTCTGCCACCTTGCTGTTGCCCCGGAATTTTACAGCCAATTGATGGGGACAGATAAAGAGTTCACCCAGACGGACTATTTTCAGAAGATGGCCTGGCTGCAGCAAGAAAACGATAATCTATACGACCCATCGTATACTGACATGCTGCGGGTGGCGTTCACCTCTGAATTCAAGCGCGGGCGGTTGCAAGATCTGGTTGCCTTGCTCTCCGGCCGGAATTTTGAAACCAGGGAGTACGAAGAAAGGATTGCAGAGGCTTCTTTCGGAGCGCTTCGCACCGGCATTTTGAATTTCATGAATGAAATGCATTTCAAGCGTCTGGTAATGATTTTGCGCTCCGCCGGTTTTGTGGACAGCTCTATGATCCGTTCCCAGAACGCGATCAATTTTGCCTACATCTTGTACCTGACATTGCGAAAACAAAAGATAAAGCCGGCAGTGATCGAATCTTTGGTAAGGAAATGGTTTGTCCTGTCCATCCTTACCAGTCGCTATTCTGCTTCACCGGAATCGCAGTTTGATCTCGATATTAGAAATATCCATGATTTGGGCGCCACAACATATATCCACAATGTCATCAATGCCGAACTATCGGATGCTTTTTGGAATTTTGGTCTACCCCAGCAGATGAACACCTCCGTCGCCAGCAGCCCTTCCTTCAATGTTTTTCTGGCAGCTCAAGTAAAGCTGCAGGACAAAGGCTTTTTGTCTCGGGACATTACCGTACATGACCTGATTATGCACAAAGGCGATGTCCACCATATTTTCCCTCGTGAATATCTGAAAAAATTCGGACTCCAACGTGGGCGCTATAATCAGATTGCCAATTATGCCATAACGCAAAGCGAAATCAATATCGCCATAGGAGCCAAATCACCTTCGCAATATTTCAAAGAATTGTTCGACCAATGCAACGGTGGCGGGTTAAAATACGGTGGAATTACAGATAAGGCAGAATTACTCGAAAATCTGAAGATGAATTGTATCCCTGAAGGCATTGAGAAAATGCAGGTTGATGATTATGATTCCTTTTTGACAGGGCGAAGGGAGCTGATGGCTCAAAAGATTAAAACCTATTTTCAATCATTATAAAGAAATGCCATGTCCAAACCCACTGAACATAAAAGCGTCCAATCCCGCATCCTGCAATACGCGCAGGACATTGGCTGGCGATTTGTCACGCAAGCCGAAGCCGAAACTCGTCGCGGTTTTGACCCTACCGGCGCCTCTCCGCGCGAAAAGGCCAAAAACGCAAGCCGCTATTTTACCGAAACGCTCTACGAAAAAGTAAAGGAACTAAATCCGAAATACGCAGATACCAAAGAAGAGCTTTTACGCCTGCTTGATTTGCCGCTCCCGACCATTGCCGGGAACCGCGATTTTCTGCAATATCTCAAGGGCGAAAAGACCTTTTTCTGCAAGGAAGAAAACAGGGAATTCAACCTGAATCTCATTGATTATGAGAATCCTGATAATAACGTCTTTGAGGTTACAGAGGAGTATTACATCTATAACGGCCAATATGCGAACCGGGAAGATGTCGTATTTCTAATAAACGGTATTCCTGTTCTTGTAATCGAGTGCAAGAACGCGACCAAAGACGAAGCAATTGCCATTGGCATAGACCAGATCCGCCGGTATCACCGAGAAACTCCTGAAGTCATGGTGCCTGAGCAGATTTTTACGGCAACAGAAAGCATCGGCTTTTCTTACGGCGTGACATGGAACACGATACGCCGGAATATCTTCAACTGGAAGCATGATGAAGTCGGCAATCTTGAGACAAAGACAAAGACCTTCTGCGATAGACAGCACATTCTCGACCTGCTTCAGAAATTCATCCTTTTTGCCGAGCAGAACGAGGAACTCAACAAGTATATCCTGCGTCAGCACCAGAAAACCGCCGTTGAAAAAGTTGTGGAACGAGCACTTGATTCAAAAAAGATGCGCGGACTTATCTGGCACACGCAGGGCAGCGGCAAGACCTATACCATGATAAAGGCCGCCGAGCTTCTTTTCAAGGCTCCGCAGACGGACAAGCCCACCATTCTGCTGCTTATTGACCGCAACGAACTCGAAGACCAGATGCACAAGAACCTTGCCTCGGTGGGCGTGAACAATGTCGCATCGGCGGACAGTATTGCTGAACTGCAGATGCTGCTTAAAAAAGATTATCGCGGCATTATCGTGAGCATGGTGCATAAATTCCGCGACATGCCTGCGGATGTGAACCTCAGGAAAAATATCTTTGTTCTTATAGACGAAGCCCATCGGACAACGGGCGGCGATCTGGGCAATTACCTCATGGCCGCAGTGCCAAATGCAACATTTATAGGTTTTACCGGAACACCAGTTGATAAAACAGTGTACGGACGGGGAACATTCAAGACTTTCGGCATTGATGACGAGCAGGGCTATCTTCACAAATACTCCATAAAAGACAGCATTGAAGATGGAACCACGCTCCCCCTTTTCTACGGCATGGCCCCGAACGAGTTATTGGTGCCAAAGGAAATACTTGAAAAGGAATTTCTTGGTCTGGCCGAAGCATATGGCGTGAACGACATTGAAGAACTGAACAAAATCCTCGAACGAGCTGTAAATACAAAGAACTTTCTAAAAGCTCAGAAGCGGGTTGAACAAGTCGCGGAATTTGTCGCAAAGCATTACAAGGGAAATGTTGAACCGCTGGGCTACAAGGCTTTTCTGGTAGCTGTTGACCGTCCTGCGTGTGCTCTATACAAGAAAGCACTCGACAAGTATCTTCCTGCAGAATATTCAGAGGTTGTTTATACGGGCAACAACAACGATACCGAAGACCTGAAAGCCTATCATCTTGACCCGAGAACCGAAAAGGACATTCGGAAACGGTTCACAAAAATAGATGAGTTCCCGAAAATCCTCATTGTAACGGAAAAGCTCCTTACCGGTTTTGACGCTCCGATACTGTATGCCATGTATCTGGACAAACCCATGCGCGACCATACGCTCCTGCAAGCTATTGCGCGGGTAAACCGGCCATATGAAAATGAAGAAAGAGAAATGGTTAAGCCGCATGGTTTTGTGTTGGATTTTGTGGGAATCTTCGAGAACCTTGAAAAAGCACTGGCCTTTGACAGCGATGAAATCAATGCAATCGTCAAGGATATTCAGCTTCTCAAGCATCTGTTTCAGTCGAAAATGGAAAAAGATGTCCCGCCATATTTGGCCCTCATTCAGTATAATTTTAACGACAAGGATACTGACAATCTGATCGAGCATTTCCGTGATAAATCGAAACGCAAGGAATTTTTCAAACTGTTTAAAGAAGTTGAAATGCTCTATGAGATTATCTCGCCGGACAAATTCCTGCGGCCTTGGCTTGAGAAATACGCGACGTTCTCCGCTATCTATCAGGTAGTTCAAAACGCTTACGCCAAAAGGATTCTTGTTGACCGGGAATTCCAACGGAAGACCAACGAGCTTATACAAAGCAAAATTACCGGCACAATGCCGGATTTCAATAATGAATTCTTTGAGATAAATGAAAAGACTATCAACATGATAAAAGACACCCAAGACAATGACAATACAAGGGTTATAAACCTTGTAAAAAGCATAGAAAGAATAGCCGAGCAGGAATCAGATGACCCCTTTCTAATTGGAATAAAGGAACGGGCCGAGGCAGTTGAAGAAAAATACGAAGACCGCCAGATAAGCACGCAAGAAGCGCTCGAAGAGATTAAGAAGATTTATCAGGCAGAAATCATACGAAAGAAAGAGCAGGCCGAAAAGGGTTTTGACGGTTTGGCCTTCTTTATCTACCGCACGCTGCTTGATAGGAACATAAAGAACACGGAGACGGTTACAAAACAGATAAAGGAAGAATTTTCTAATTATCCTAACTGGAAAACAAGTGACAAGGAACTTCGGGAACTACGAAAATCTGTTTACTTCGCGCTCTTAAGCGAAGAAGACGACATTGACAAAGCGGTCAACCTTATTGATGAACTATTCAACCATCTATTCATAGCATACGGAATTTGATATGGATAAATGGAAAGACAAAGCTGAATTCAAAGAATGCGTCCGCGAATATGCAGATAAAATGGGCATAAAAATAAAAGCACTGTATCTTCGGGAGATGGCCACTAAATGGGCATCATGTTCAACTGACGGAAACCTGAATTTTAATTCTGAATTGCTTAATATGGAAAAGGACATAGGAAAATATGTCATTGTTCATGAGTTATTGCATTTTAAGGTCCCAAACCACGGCAAACTTTGGAAAAGCCTAATGTCGGCATATTTAGAAAACTGGGAAAAAATAGATGAAAGATTGAAATCTATAGAAACCTGCTCAAGGCGTTCGTGTAACGCAGAAGAAAGCAAGATAGATTATTCAACTACCAGTTAAACCGAAAATTCGGCACGATGCAGGTTAACGAAATATCGGTCATTGGTAGAAAGAAGATGCTATAATAATAAATACATTCCGTTTTCCATTTTATAAATATTTTTGTACATAACCGATTATAATATTGCACTGGTTGCCAGTCAATTTTCTGTGTAAAGACCTTTGCATAATTTCAATTTCTCATATTTTTATGTCTTCGCATTCACTTTTTAAGCTTACGTCCACCCTTAAGGCAAAAGTATGGGTCTTTATATCTGGCCTATTAACCCCTTATCTGCCTTTTTATGGGGTTCTTTGATGTTCTTCTACCTTTATTTTATCATCGCCGCCGCTTTCTTCAGATTGAATGCCATGGCATTTAAGAGGAATTCCATGTTTCCTTTCTCTATGCCTTTATATCGCATACGGAAGAACTGATAATTTCTTTTTAATATTCCTATGCTCTGCTCAACTTTATATCTCACAGAGCTTATGAGTTTATTGATAATCCGCTGTGAGGTTGTCAGGGGTGTGTTCCTTAAAGCCTTATGCATGATGCCGTCTATGAGCTTTTTATCTGCAAGGATGGTTCTATCTCTTTTCTCTTGCATATCCTTTATCTGCAAATACAATGGAACCTTCAGGAAGGATTAATTCGTTGACAATTCTTTTGAGTTCTGTTGTATCGGCAGTGCTGGCAGGGGTAATGTGCCCTCCTAAGATAAACCCGTCTTTTGCGTCAACGGATATATGGTTTTTGTATCCGTAGTAAGCATTTTTACCTTTCTTGATCCAGTTCGCATCGGTATCGTCGGAATAGGTTATAACCGAAGAAGCTGTGTTTTCCTCCATACGGTCTTTAGGCATTAACTCTGTTACCTTCCTTGGTCTTCTTGAGGACTCTATGATTGTTGCATCAACTATGGCACCTTCTTTTACCATCAGACCCTTAGATTCCAACTGGCTGTTGATCTCGCCCAGCAGCTTTTCGTAGATGTTGAGCTCAAGGAGATTATTTCTAAACCTGCATATGGTGGAGTGGTCGGGTGTTGGACTTGATATGGAGAATCCAGTAAAGAGGATAAACGAGATACGGTCTTTGAGGGCTACTTCTGTTTGCGGGTCGCTTAAGTTGTTCCATCTTTGCAGCAATAGAAGCTTAAACATAGGCAGTGCAGGATATGCTGGTCTTCCATCAGCGCTTTCAACCTCCTTGTACTTTTTATTTAAAATGTTTTCAATCTTTTTCCAGTCGATGAGAAGATCGACCTTTTCTAAAAACGTGTTTGCATATCCTCTCTGCTCTATAAAGAAATCGGCAAAGCCCTTTGAGGTGAATTTATCTGTCATCAGGTGATCTCCTTGGATTAGAATAATCACTATTATACCATATATATCAAGTAGTTACAAGACATTTGAGGGTAAATTACCCGTGCAAAGGTTTCGTGTATGAGGACTCAGGCTGCCTTCCTGAAATAGAGCATGGGGGTGATTTGTTTTGATGTGCAATGTTTCAAGCGGTAACCGATAAAATATGACGTTTTTTCACTTGAATATTAAATGTGTTTGTTAGAAAATCTGTTTTATGGGCGGGGTTCAAAATCAAAGTACAATAAAACATGATGGTTACAACGACTATAATTTATTACTGTTTAATATTGATCTGTGCGGCGCCGGCTTTAAAGATCAATCCATATATGAAAAGTGCATATCTTTTTTTGTTAATAATATCTTCAATTGCGAAGTAAGAAAGAAAATAATTAATTTTTTGCTAATTTTTTCAAAAATATTATAAAGTCGGTTTTGATATGACAAGTATTATGTTAAAAAAAGAACTTGAATAAAACGATATTCGGATATTGATTGTTAGCCCCAAGGGAAATATGACCGAAGAAGGAGGTTCATTTGAGCAACTCTCGATACATTGTCAGGATGCGTTTCCTGGAGGAATCGTATCCTGATCTCCTTGATATTAGTTCGCTCCTATATGATCTGGAGTTATCACACGATTATGGAGTGTTACTTTCTGAAAAGGAGCACCGTAATTATCAGTTCTCTCGGTTCTTTTGGTACCGCAAGGGACGTCCCATCGAGCCATACAATCGAGTTAAAGCCGCTAAGATTACAAAAGCATCTCCCCTTGAACTAACGTTGGTTATAGCTTCCGTTGGGGCGCTTTGGGTACTTCTACAGATAGTCGAGAGGGTCGCGAACTGGCCCCTCAACAGAAAGAAGCTCAAGCTTGAGACGGAGAAATTGGAACTTGAGGTGGCTGAAAAACGAGCCGCAAATGTTCATCATGCTATTACAGTTACCCAAGAGCAGCGCGAGTCTCGGGAAGGTGCCGCAATTGTGGAAAAACAACTGGTGCAACGCTTGGCCGAGTCCAAGCTGGCTTTGATAGACCTAGAAGTGGAGCCTTTTAGAGAACACCCGGAAGACCATGAAATTAAGAAGGGCTAACAACGGCATGAACCGGATCGCGGCCCTGTCGGGCCACTCCCGGTTATGCAGGCGTTGGAAATAGAAGAGGAGGAAAACAATGTCGGTAAACACTCACTTAACGAATTTGTCAAGCAGTCTCGTTCTATCCTATACCGAAAGTTCAAGCATTGCAACGTCTATCTCAACATTGTCATCTCGCCTCAATGCATATTTTGGAGACGGGATCAAAAATCATTTTCAATTCGGGTCAAGTACCAGAGGTACAATTCTTCCACGGAAGGCGGACAGCAATTCCGATATTGATTACATGATTGTTTTCAATACTTCAAAGGAGGGTCAAAAGAAACCCCAGACCTACCTTGATCGTCTAAAGCGTTTTGCGGAAACGAAGTATTCAACGTCGGAGGTCTTTCAATCAAGCCCCACGATAGTTCTTTCCTTAAATCACATCAATTTCGAACTTGTTCCTGCCATCTACAGCTATGGCTATCAGATCCCTTCCCCTGCATCTTCTTGGACAGACTGGATGGCAACCGATCCTACAGCGGCCAATCAAGCGCTTCAAGACAAGAACAAGCAAAACAATTATCAAATCAAGCCGTTGGTGCGCTTAGTGAAGTACTGGAACGCGACAAAGGGTCATCCTTTTGCGTCCTTTTTGCTTGAGCAGTATATCATTGGCATGTACTTCGGGTCTGGAAGCGCTTTGAGAAACTACTTCTACGATTTTTGGTCTGCCCTTAGCTGCACATATGACACAGCCCAGTACATAAAGGATATGGTCAACAGTGCGAAGGAACACGCTAGAAAAGCAAAGGAATTCGAAGACAAAGACATGCCCGTCTCGGCCGAGTCTGAGATTAAGAAGATAGTGCCAGAATTATGAACGGGTCTCGTCAGGAAAGGGTCGACGAGGTTAGCAAGCATTACGAACCTGTCAAGACGATTACAGCAATCGGCTCGTGCCTGTTTTGGGTCATCGCAGCCCTATCGCTGTGCATGTTTTATGTTGCCTCTTTGGGAAGACCAGGCATTCTTGCCGTCCTTCAAGCCTTTTACATAGTGTTTGTGCTCGTGGATTTCGGGCTATCCCAAATATCCAGACTCTATCTTTTCCCAAAGGCCGAAAACATGAGACGCAAGCAACTTCTCTCAGATGCGTTCGGCACTCCCTTGTCGCATAATCGTACAAATCTGTACTATAACAATCAATGTCCTCCTTCCGTTCAAAGGGTTGGAGCAAACACCATGGAAAATGCCCTATTCAGTAAGGAAATAGCTGGGGCGATGTTAATACGACGCCGAATCATAGTGGGCGGATACATTGTGGTGTGGCTACTAGCGTTTTCTTTGCGGCTTAATAATCTTACCGTAATTATGTGGATGACACAGCTAGTATTTTCCGGACACATTGTGGCTAAATGGCTGAATCTGGAAGTCCTTCATGCAAGGCATGAGCGGGTGTATGAGACTCTCCATCATTATTTCCTCCATCAGATCAGCCAGGATTCAGAAAGGGCCATCGCCAGCGTGTTAGATGCTTTCGTTTGGTATGAAGCGGCGAAGTCATCCGCTGGAGTAATGCTTTCAACTAAAATATTCCAGAAACTCAATCCGTCTCTGACACAAAAATGGAACAGAATCCGGGAGGAACTGAAGATCGATTTCCAACAAGACGTTCCACCGGATCGGCAATAAAGGCGTTTGCCTCCCGGTGAACTTTGCGTTCATTTTAGTTGGTAATCCACTATTAGCACCAAAACCCCCTATGCTTGCTTTGTAGGTGGCTTCAATAACAAGCAAATTCAATGTTTTCGATAATGGTTTATGTACATTTCAATGTGAAAGTCATTATGAAGATAAATTAATCATATACTCTAATTATCAAATACATCCCCTTTGTCTTCATGCCACATTCAGATATTAGTATCACCACGACTGTTACTTTCAATTAGTAAACAAGCAAACGTAAAAAGTAACTCACAAAAAAAAGTAATACTAATATGTGACATCAAAAAAAATTAGAGGAGGCTTCAAACATGAAAGAGAAAAAAACAATCGGTATCGACATTGGCCATTCAACCACAAAAGCATTTACAGAAAATCAAGGAATCGTTTTATCAAGTGCAGTTTCTAGGTTTCTCACAAAGAAAGCGGCAAATTACGAGGTTAACCCAATATGCATCAATGAAAAAAAATATATTGTAGGCGAAACTGCAAAAAAATACGGAGGAGTAATAAATCCGCTCTCATCATCCTTTATTGCATCTGAGCCATGGTTAGCCATATTCGCCTGCTGTTTGGCGGTTAATAACTATAATGATTCTGATGTTGTGGTAATGGGGATTCCGAACGGAGCATATATAAGAAAATATGTATCAAAGATTAAATATAATATCGAGAACGCTTTTAATTATAAACAGGTTCTTTGTAGAAATATACATATTATACCACAAGGGGCGGGAGCCTATTACGCGCATGTTAAAATTCATCCGGATGATGCCAATGAAAGTCTCGCATTTATTGATGTCGGTTATAAAAACATAAATTTTACGGTTTTTTCGGATGCTTGTTATATCGAAAATAAAGCAGAAACTATAGGGCTTGGTATATCGATACTAACCGATGCAATTAAAAAAGAATTTTACAGAGAATACATGTGCCACACCGATCATGTGGATATTTGGAATGCAATTTTGAAAGAAAAGAATGAGATCGTATGCGGTGACCAGTCATATCAATTTGATATCATAAACTACGTAGAATGGTATGCCGAACAACTATCATATAAAATTGAACATTTTCTTGAAATTACGCCACTTAGCAAGGCAATATTATTAGGAGGTGCAGCTGAATATATACATAAAAAGATTAACATAAGGCGCAATCTAAACATCATTGACCAGCCCATTATGGCAAATGCATTGGGTTACGTTCATTATTCAAATGTATGTTCTGAGTGATTTGTTCCCCGGCAAAGCTGGGTGCTTGAGATCGTGAACAAACTCAACAGGCGTTAAAAAAATCTTCAATTGCTTGAGGACGGCGTGTATTGTAATAAGTGGTTAAAAGGTTGACCATGTTTTTGTCCAATTTTTCCACATTAGGCATGCCCTTGATAATTTCATCATTTTGCCTGCTTTTTCATACACAACAACCCGCCGGTACCCTAAAGTTATGTTAGGCAATGTTTCTCTTATATTCTCATGCCAGGGTAATCCATATTGCATTTTAAGCTTTAGCTAATGTTATTGCTTGCGCCACTGTATACTGTGATAGAATCTTTTCAAACGTATAAACGTGACACTTTACGAAGCATATTTCTATTATGCTCCCCTTCCATCTGGCAAACTCCCTGTCGAATGGTGTTAACTGTTGCCGCATCTGCCTGTATAAGGTCTTATTATGTATTTCGGTTATAGCCATTCTTTGCAACCTTCCCCAATCGAAAAATTGAGCGGTTCACGTTTATGGAACTTTCCCTTTTATAACCCTGAACAAATAAAACTTCTAAGATTTCCGTAATAGCAGGGGATTAACATTAAATTATTCAATCACATCCATGGGGTAAAATAAGGACTTTTTTCGTTCGTTAAAAAACGATCTGTCATCATCCTGATCGTATCTTTAACGACCCCCTGTTTTGCAAATTTTATTTGCTTGACCACTTTCATAAAATCGACTATTAGATCAAGATCGTCTTTAATTTCAATTGATAGCTCAGAAAAGATTTTCAAGAACGGGTCTTCTACTTTGTGACTAACAATATCATCAATATAACTGAAATCTTTGTCTCTAAATCGGCGACGTGGTGCCTGCTGGATAGCGCCTCCTGTATAGTTATCAACGCTAGCAAATGATTCACTAATTGAATCATTAATTCCTGAAACTTTATGGTCAACTCTTGCAACGCCGAAAAGAGGTGATAGATCACCTTGAAATGTTTTATTGACAATTTGATATATAGTTTTAGAGCTGAAGTATGTTCCGGTAAAGTCTGTTTCATTGATCAGTCCGTTGGAGACAAGCTTTCTTTTCAATAAAATCGCATTATCGTCGCTTAGAGATGCAAATCTAGCAGTAATAACTGAACATACAACATTGCAGGTAGCTGCCTGATATTTTGCAGGCACCAACGATACCAAATCATTATCGTCAACAAAATTTTCATTTAAGTAAAAACACTTACAGATATGCAAAAGCTGATTCCTCGAGTAATAATTCGTTCTTCCATTCTCGATCGATGTTATTGAACTTTGGGAACATCTAGCAAAGCTAGCAAGCTCATCTTGCGAAAGTCGCCTCCTAACCCTCGAATAATACATTATATAGCCAATTGTTTTCGGGTTCATCGCCACCTCCTTTCCTAAAAACTTTAACATAAAAAAAAATTGAAGTAAAGAATTACTTTTTTATTGACTAAAGTAATAAATTACTTTATAAGTATAAAAATTAATTACATAAGGGGTGCAGAATGCATGAAAAATCAGTAGTAAGAACAGTAAGTGAACAGTGGATGGATTTCAGGACAATAGACAAATTGTCCATGATATCTGGAGTTAACGAACGTGATCTCGTTAAGCTTGCCGTAAAAGAACTTGTCGATAATGCACTGGACGAATGCGGATCATGTTTGCTTAGTAAGACAGAAAATGGATTCTATGTAGAAGACAATGGTGGAGGTATTCCGGGAACAGATGAGGATTTGGCCTATTACTTTTCGGTAAGAAGACCGTCATCTTCGACGAAGGGAGTCAGGTTGCCAACAAGGGGTGCACTGGGAAATGGATTAAGATTTGTTGCTGGTGTGGCGCTAGCACATGAAGGCACATCGATAATTGTGTCAACACAAGGCAGAACGCTAGAGCTAAAACCCCAATACAAAAACGGCGAGACAACATATACAAAGATTGATCGGTTCAAGGGCAACGGAACAAGAATAGAAATGACTTTCAGTAAAAGAGTTATTGAAAAACTATTGGGAGATTATACCAAGTGGGGAGATATGGCGATTTCGATGGCACGAGGCGAATACTACAAGGGCAAGAGTTCCCCAAAATGGTACGACTCCAGTTCCTTTTACGAGATGCTTCAGACCATAGAATACAGTGATAATTCTATTAAACGGATAATCAAAGAAATATTTGGCAAATACCCGCAGAAAGAACTATCGCAGGCAGCAATTCAATTGCTAAGAAGAAGAGCAACCTCTCTGAGTCTCGAAGAATCTAATATTCTTTTGCGATCATTACGACAAATTGTCAAGTATAAGGCAAACAAAATAAAACCGCATAGTCTGGGATGCGTTGGAAAGTTGAACGATTATCAATACTACGATAAATATTTGGGTTACTATAACCCAAATAATACTGCATCAGCCATAAAAGCCGAATTGCCGTTTGTTTTGGAAATGTGGGCCAAGCATTCAGACAACCCAAGAGTAGAATTCTGTGTAAATCGGAGCCCCGTTCCGGAAAATATCATGTGCAGTTTTTGGAATAAAACCATTCACATTTACGGATGCAAGCTATGGATTGAAGATATTAAAGCAGAATCAGCAATGGCCTATCGGTTTAATCTTATAACTCCTTTTGTCCCCAAAGAATCAGCCTCAAAAAAACCACAGCTTAACTTTTTTAATGATACATGTAAAAAACTTTTGCTTAAGGCATGCAGAAAGTTGGCTGCAGATTTGCGGAAAAGCAGAAACAAATCCAATTTCACTGTAAACAAACCTAATAATACAATGCCCGAGGAAGTAAAGGATATCATGGAAAAATCTAGTTACTACAGCATTAAGCAGATGGCCGAAAAAATGAATTGTAAAACTAAAGAACTGCTAGTTATGGCTGAAAAGAATGATCCATTTTACGCAGGCAGAGAGACATGCATTTATAAAGCATTTTGGTTTATGAAATGGTGGAAAATATTCGATTATCAAGGTGGCGTGCACATACGGCGTATGTTCTATCAAATCGTGAGTCAAACAAAACCTACAAAACATGATGGCGGTCCTTTTATAAATACTGATAAATGTTGGAATTATCTCTGCGAAGCATCAAAATATGCTCGAGAATTAGGGATGATTGATCCTGGTAAAATTATTGACAGAAGAAATCCTGAACCATATGAACGCGTCGTTACTAGAGAATTAAAAGAGCCGAGCATTGAAATAAATTGTGAAGAATGGAAGTTGCCATCAATCGATATGTCCTTACTTAATGGTATAGAGCTTAATCTACCCACATTCGAATTACATGGATACGAATACAACAATGGTCTTCAACCTTACCACATAGAAATATGGATAGAAAAATCGACAATGGATGACATACTTAAACCGTTATGCGATCAATATGGAATAAACCTCGTTATCGGAGTGGGCTATCTGAGTATCACAAGCATAAACAAATTGCTTGACCGGGCTGAAAGTATAAATAAACCCTGCAGGATATTTTATATTTCAGATTTCGATCCCGCCGGCGTCAACATGCCATTAGCTGTTTCAAGGCAGATTGAGTTCTGGTTTAGCAAGAGGCAATTAAAAAATAGTCGAATCCAACTGGAACATCTTGCTCTCACAAATGAACAAGTGGCTCATTACAAACTGCCACGAGTACCAATCAAGGATAGCGATAAAAGAGGACCTGGGTTTGAAGAAAAGCATGGCACCGGAGCTGTGGAGCTTGACGCTATTGAAGCTTTGCATCCGGGGGAACTGAACAAAATAGTCGAAAACAGCATTCTTAAATATTATGACGTTGAACTTGAGAATGAGGTAAAGAAAAAAGAGGAAGATTCAAAACAAGTTGTAGAAAATCTCCTCAAAGATAAAATTAGTCCATACAGAAAAGAAATTGACAATATAAAAGATTTTATCAACGCTATTGTTGAACATTACGAGGAGCAACTGCTGGCAATCAGTAATCAAATGGGCTCTGAATTGGCCCCATTTGTAGAAAAATTAAACATGTTAAGGCAATCTCTTATCTATTCGGCGAATGAAATAAAAAATGAATATGATTTACCTACGCTTACACATAATGAAGTTGAGATGAAAAATGATGGTTGTTTATTTGACATGCGAAGAAGCTATATGCAACAGCTGGCATTCTATAAAAAATACAAAAAAACTAAATAAAATGGTAATACCGGCAGACACAAATATGATATTTGTGTCTGCCGGTATGAATACTAACTGTCCTAGTCTATAATTGCCTTGACAACCGGCCTTCCGGTTAAGCTTTTTATACTACATCGCCATTATTTCTTTCACCTCTTCGTAGAAATATTTTTGATAAAGCGGCATGCCGTAGCGAATTTTAAAAACCGCGAAAAACATCGCAATAAATTGCTAACATAACGAAAATATTGACTATAAACACATTGGCTGGTATTCTGGAAAAACAATGCTATGCTGACAGTGGATATTAACCCAAAAACTGCATTAAAATCGACACAGCTATAGTATAAAGCCTAACAAGACTTTTCTTCAATTGCATCATAAAATATCACTATTAGTGCGGTTTTTTGACCCACCTCCTCTTTTTTTAGATTCAGGTTATTCCAACTGCACTGCAGTTAAAACTACCTCCTGGAATGTATTGACTAATGCGGGCAAACAGAAAGTAAAGCCTTGCCCATGTCTTTCTGCTATGTATAGATATCCGTAGGACGTAATCTCTTCCGTCGCTGCCAATCTGAGCAGGCAATGCAAAATACTTATATCGAAGGGTCTTCAAATGCTGCCTTTTTTCTTTTTCTCCCAGGAACTCATACTTGAAAAGCACAAAGAGGTTGTATACGAGAACCCTCAAGACCATTGCAGCTTCGACGGCATAGAACTTTTTCATTGAGTACCCGCCCAGCGCAAAATCTTCTTTGAGCTCTTTTATGGTATTTTCATCATTTGCTCTGGGTTTGCACAGGGTCCACACCTCATAGGGAGACTCATGTGAACTGGTGATCCATACGCTGTAGCGGTAATTCTGCATATCAACCTCGTTTGCAAAAAGGGGCAGCGCCTTGCCCATTGCCTTCTTTCTTCTGATGATGTTCTGACGAACTACAATGTATCGCCTTTCTCTTCCCCACCCGGGATGCATGAATGAAAATTCCGACACAGAGATTCCTTTTGCAACCTCCCTCCAGTCAGCAAGCGCATATATCTGCCGCTGTACAGGTCTTATAAGCCTCACAGCGATGATGTATGTGAGATGTTCTCGCTCGAGGGTTTCAATGAACTGCTTCAGATAAAATCCGCTGTCAGCGATGACACCGAGTACTTTGATGCGGGCTCGAATACGTTCATACGAAGCAGAAAAGAAGGCAATGATATTATTCCACGAAGCAACGTTGCCGGAGCGGTTCCACGTATGAATCACATATCTGCTCCTGTTCAGAAAGGCAAGAAGAGGGTTGTGGCTTGGCCTGCCATGCTTTGCAGGATTATAACCCTTCTTTGCCCCCTCCTGTTCACCGTAACGGGTAAGCACGCTGGAGTCAAAGGTAAGCCAGTCCTCCAGGATTGTCTTCCACGGGATAAGTTCGACAATATACGCCCATATGTTATGGGAGAGTACGTCTGCTGCCTTGACAGTCTTGATCTTGTTGAACATCCTGGTGAGGGTTGTTGCAGCGCCGGGCAATCTTTTTGTCCCGAATATCTTTGCGAGGATGTCTTTGTTGCCTAAGTAAACGAGGTGAGAAAATCTGTCAGCGCCAGCATACACCATAGCAATGGAGGCGATGATCTTTCCATATATTCCCGTACTGTTCGGGGATCGCTCAACAATCGGCATAGCCCTCTCGATCATCTGTGAAAATCCTATTTTTTCAAAGAAGGAAGCTATTAGAGAAAAACCTCCGTAAGCAGTCATCTTCTTTTTGGAAAAAGCAATTTTTACTTTGTTGACCCGGATTGTTGTGGTAGAATTTTTCTGCATATTTTTGTACCTCCTTTCGTGTAGTGTCCTTTGTCGGGAAACAATTGATTCTACTGCGAAAGGAGGCTTTTTGTTAAGTAATATGAATGTGAAAATGCAGTTTTTGGGTTAACGCAATGGAAACCTACCAACTATTTAAAACTGCGCGAACCCTGCAGAACATAAAACAAGTCCACATTGCAGACAAGGTTGGAATTAAGCAGCAATCCCTTGTGCCTTATGAATCCGGCATAGCCAAGCTCAGTGATAAAAACGTTGTCGAAGATAGCGCCGTTACTTAACCTGAACCCCGCTTACCTTACCGGTGTAAGCAGCAACCCTTTCAAATGCAACGACCTGATTAAATTCCATCTGCCCGAAGGCATGGGCGGTATCGATTACTCGATAATTTTTTTTGCGGAGCATAATAAGTATCTCAATATTATCTTTTTCACATCGCTGTCACCGTTGTATTCAAAATATCGCAACAATACGGTCTATGGCTATCCAGTAATAGCAATAGGCATAAAGGATGCTGAAGGCAACACCTTTTTGCTCAAACGTATGCCAAGAAAACCATTGTTTGCGAACGTAAATTAATCGCAAAGCTCGAAGAAATTAACAGCCAGGGCAAAAGCCAAATTGTTATCGACAGCAAAACGCTATCGGTTGGTGAGGAAAAAAAGTTCCTGGATTTTTCAATCACAAAAGACGAGACAGAAAAATACTTTACTACTATTGACTACGCTACAACGATAATAACAAAGGCAGAGGACAAGCTAATTCAATGCATCCGCAAAAACAACATCGAAATCCAAAAACTCATAGAGTGTCTGGAAGCTGCTGCCCGGCATTCATAATATAAAAGAAGAACAGGGGGTAAGGGTAATAACCTTGCCCTTTTTTGTTGTCGCGACTGCATGCCGTCAAAAAATTTAGCTTTTACTATTTTTATACAGATTGTTGTGTAACATATTGATATGAATGATATAATTATTCTCAGTATAATTATTGTAAATATATATCTTGGCAAAGTATAGGTTGGAAATCGGTTGTAAAAAAAGTGCTACACTAAATATTTTATGAAATAGTCTCATTTTCATTGACATGTTACGGGATAAAAAAACTTATTGAGGAAATTTAAGTGATTCAATTCTATCCACTTTATAGTTTACTTTAGATATTGCATGCAGCAAAATGCCAGGGCTAAAAGGTTTTGCATAAGTTGAGGTACTGAGATGATAATCTTTATGCCCTAGGAGGGCATCTATAATTTTTGTTTCGATACCTTGTTGTTTTAGATTATCGGAAAAAGCATGCCTAAAGCTATGAAATACTTTCCTAGGGTCCTGTGTAATGTTTTTTCGGTTGAATCGTTGAAACCACTTTCCAAAATAGTGACTATATCCGTCTCTATCTTTCTTTAAGTTTAACCAGAGTCTTAGAGCTTTCGCGTTTGCCATCTTTTCCACATACTCCATAAAACCTATCTTTATAAGAGAAGGGTGTATAGGTATTTTGCGTTTTGATGAGCTTGTTTTCAGCTTTTTATCATTATTATCATTAATATCTATGCACCATATACCATCACTTTCAATAATATCTTCCACATAAAGCTGGCAAATTTCGTCAATCCTCAAACCCATAAAAAGAGCAATAAGAGGTATCCAAAAACGCTCCGGCTTATTCACTGGTATTCTTTTAGTATAAATCGGGGTATTTAGAAGCCTGACTATATCATCTGCTGAATAGGGATCTCTTTTATCATTTTCATTATCTTCTTTAACTGAAAGTCCTTTGGCAAAATTTCGATTAACGTAGCATTGCTTTTCTGCCCAATCCATTAAAGAACTTATACGTTCGCAGTATTTATTACGGGTTCGAATGCTAATAGGCTGAACTGGATTTTTTTTGACTATTTCAATAATGTTGGCGATGGATTTGCCTTTATATTCCTTCTTTTTGTTAATGTTTGCAGGAAGTGCGCCAAGTATTTCGGCAAAATTAATGAAATCTTCGCGGTCAAGTTGCCCAATTTTCTTATCACCGACGATTTCGGTGAATATTTTGAATATACTCTCATTTTCAATTTTTGTTTTTATTGTCCATGATTTTTTGATTTCTTTCTCTTTCATGTAATTCTGGATAACTTCCGATATCGGTTTGATGTGATTATTGCACTGGAATAATTGCATATCATTTTTTTTCAACATCATGTCATACCAATTATCATAGTTTCCGTTTGTTCGTTCTTTTTCTATCGTTGCGATGTCTATTAAGGCTTTCAGTATTTCTCGGCATAGCTTGGCAATAACTAAAGGGTCATCATCAAGTTTAACGGATAAACCTTCTAGAAGTTGATCCACTTTGGGTCTTACGTATTCCATTTCGTTAAATATAAGAGAAGTTTTGTATCCAAGTATGGTTTCTTCTATATTAGTAAGTTTGTCTGCCAATTCTTTGGGATTTTTAGGTATACCAATACCATTAATTCTGCAATCCTCCGAATCTTTAAGGGTCTTATTAATAAAACATGAAATTAAACTCTTTATTTGTGTATCTGATAGCAATTTTGTCCTCGCTATCAGATATATTACTTTTATTTTCTGGTGCAAACTGGCAGATAGAACCTTAGCATCCTTATAATATATAGTTTTAAGAGATTTTTTAATAATTTTCTTTGAAAATAGACATATTAAGTCATTTGGTACCTTCATTCGAAAGTAATAATGATTTTTGACTTTAATTAAGTAAGACATTGTCACCCCCGGGTGTACTAATTAGTGTACTACCCGGTAATGACCAAAAATGTTAGATTAACAAAGATAAGATTAACAACATGTTATAAGTATTTTGGTGGAGGCGGTGGGAATCGAACCCACGTCCAAAAAAGAAGACCTCAAAGAGCCTACATGCTTAGTCAGTGTTTTTAATCTCAAACGGTGAAACACCCGCTGACAGGTTTTTCATCGTTCCAGCCT
>Ga0255342_1001888_pt1 | contig 27713 bp, 19 predicted proteins | sample wastewater_treat_3_FD_192416 | JGI IMG/M metagenome (GOLD analysis project Ga0255342, IMG submission 192416) | Wastewater microbial communities from Lulu Island WWTP, Vancouver, Canada - plant14 | ecosystem: Engineered > WWTP > Wastewater > Unclassified | place: Canada: Vancouver, British...
CAGAAAGCTGGCGACAAGAACTATACCGCTCATGCTCCAAGGGGAGCGGATTGGAGAAGCGTAGATGCAGTTCTTTCGTCATGGAAAAATAACAGTTTCAGCTTTCCTGAGAGCAAGTCTGATACTGATGTTGGTTTTCGTTCTGCCCAGTTGGGAGCCATCTATGCTATAAAGTCGCATTGGACGGTATCGTCTTCTGCTGCCACGGTTGTTATGCCAACAGGAACAGGAAAGACCGAAGTAATGATAGCCACAGTCGTGTCTGAACATCGTTCAAAAACCTGCATAGTAGTACCAAGCGACTTGTTGAGAAAACAAACGATTTTAAGGTTTTGTTCTCTTGGCAAATTGCGCGAGATAGGTGCAATAAATGATTCCTTCGAGAATCCAGTTATTGGGTGCCTCATTTCATCGCCAAAAGATATAACCGACCTGCAGGAACTGCTCGATAAGAGCAACGTTATCATAACAACGATATCATTGCTTAATTCTGGTCACTTCAAAGATGAGTTTTTGCGGCTTTTGGCATCAACGTGCGACACACTTATTATTGATGAGGCACACCACGTTCCGTCAAGTTCGTGGAAGCAAGTTAAAAAAGCATTTGAGCCTGTGAAGTGCTTGCAATTTACAGCCACACCATTCCGAAATGATGGGAAAAAGGTCGATGGTGACATTATTTATAATTTCCCACTTTCTCTTGCCCAAGAGCGTGGGTATTTCAAGCCAATAAATTTTTATCCGATTTACGAGTTCGATAATGATAAAAAGGATTTTACTGTGGCTTCAAAGGCGGTCGAACTTCTTGAGGCGGACATATCAAAAGGATACCCGCATTTACTGCTGGTTCGGGCGTCTACGCAAACCCGTGCGAAGGAGCTATATGAAAACGTTTATCAGAGTAAATATGCAAAACACTCCCCGGTTTTAATCGTTAGCGGAAATAAAGCAACCGATAATCGGACTGCTCTCCAGAAGGTCTATGACGGGACTTCAAAAATCATAGTCTGTGTAGATATGTTTAGCGAAGGGATAGACATCCCGGAGTTGAAAATCTGTGCAATCCACGACAAATATAAGTCCTTGCCTATAACGATGCAGTTCATTGGAAGATTTGCCCGGACACAGGCTGACCTTGGCGAGGCTTCCGTTGTCGCCAATATTGTAGACGATGACATTCAGGAGTCCTTAGAAGAATTGTATTCACAAGATGCGGACTGGAATAAAATCCTCAAAGACACGTCGGATGAAAAAATCGGTCGGGAAGTAGAATTACAGAAATTGGCTCGTGGCTTCACGGGGACGGAAGTAATTCCACTAAATCAGATAAGACCGAAAATCAGTATGTTCATGTATACAACGACCGATACCCGGTGGTATTGGCGGCGATGGAGCAAGGTTTTCAACGAGGAGCATAGTCATCACAACGTAAATGAAACAGAAAAAATTTTGATAATCACGGAGCTTCGTACAAGCAACGTAGACTGGACTACTTGCCGCGACATAACGGATGACAACTGGAATTTGCACATTCTTTACTGGAATGAGAAGAAAAATGTGTTTTTCATCAATACGACCGATAAAGGAATTGCTGATCGTTTGGCTGAAGCTGTTTTTGACAACTATAAACGAATAGTTGGCGAAGATGTGTTCCGTTGCCTTTCGGGAATAAACAGGCTGATGCTTTCCACTGTCGGGCTTAAAACCGCAGTTTCCAATCATCATATCCGCTACAGAATGTTCGCTGGTGTAGACGTTGCCGAAGGAATAACTGGGGCAACTACAGGCACCGCAACAAAATCAAATCTGTTTGGTGTGGGCTATGAAAATGGGAGTAGTATGAGTATCGGTTGTTCCTACAAAGGGACGATTTGGGCAAAGTGGGTTGAGACCATAAATTACTGGAAAGACTGGTGCGATAGGCAAGCGGAAAAGATTCTAAACTCGGCTATTGATACCACGACCGTGTTAAAAGGTGCGCTCGTTCCAGAGGAAATCACTGCACGGCCTGCGGTTGTTCCGTATCGAATCGACTTTCCACCGGAAATTGAAGAAGACTGGAAAGGATCAATCACCGTAAAAACGGAGTTAATTGATTCCAGATCGTTCCTAATGGACATAAGGTTGACTTCATTTGATGAAACGTCGGCATTGGCTTTTACAGTGGGAAACGATGATTTCAAAGAGGAGTTCACCCTTGATATAACATCGACTGGGTATTTGGTTAGCCATAAAAGCGGTTCAATTATAAGTATACGTTTCAGCCGTGGCAGAGAGATGCTAATTAAAGACTTTTTCAAGGATAACCCTCCGACAATATGGTTTGTTGATGGGTCGTCCCTTGAGGGCAATCTTCTTGTCAAACTAAAAACAGCCCGTCCAGTTATATTTCCTAAAGATAGCATTATTCCGTGGGATTGGTCTGGGGTCGATATCAGTAAGGAATCCCAAGGGACAGACAAAGTGACGGACAGCATTCAATATAAACTTATTTCGAAGTTAAAAGCATCGGGTAAATACTGCCTTATCTTCGATGATGACGGTTCTGGAGAGGTAGCAGATGTCATCGCAGTTCAAGAAGACGTTGCAAATAACAAACTTCTATTTGAATTATACCATTGCAAGTATTCGAACTCACCGAAGGCCGGGGCGAGGGTCGGGGATTTATATGAAGTTTGTGGACAAACGGAAAAGTGTATTAAATGGGCAAGCGATTCGAAATATATGTTGGAACGCCTTATGAAGCGCGAAAGCGATAGAGCCAGTAATGGAAAACCAACGCGTTATGAGGTTGGAGACAACAAGTTAATGTTTATTCTTAAAAACAAACTGAAAGTTTATTCATCGGCGTTTAGTGTCTATATTGTTCAGCCGGGTGTCGATAGCGCCCAAATAACTGACTCAATGCATCAGGTACTTTGCAGTGCAGAGGCATATCTGAAGGATACCTACGCAATCCCACTGACGCTGATTTGCTCATAAAAAATGAAAAACGTCCGTGAACACTAAAAAAACTATTTACGATCGTTTTGGGAATGCAAAAAGTCAAACCATTTGGATGCATTCAAGGGGTGTGCAAAAGCGGTGCAACTTTTAACGATTTGCTTCGGAGCGGTGCATTTTATCAATAGGTAGTACCTTTGCCAAATAAGGACTGCTGTTTGGATAGAATAGCAGTTCTATTTTTTGGGGCTATAGGCAAAAAACGATCATCATAAACAGACGATACTCCCTGTCTCTACGCGCCAATGCTTCTTAGCCTAATCATCACGTTGTGACAACAGATATCGCATTCTTCTCATGGTCACGGAACAAGACTACAAACAATACATTGGGTTCGGTAACCATTGATTTTAGACCAGTAATAACCTCTTTTGCATAAAACTTATTAACAATAGCTACTTCCGAGGTTAAAGCTTCTCCGAGCACTATGAACTTGTGGTATTTCTCTATTAGCTTGTGTTGATTTTTATATTTCCAATACTTATCTGATAGTTGTTTTGTGTTCATATCAAGTTCAGGAGCAAGACTAGTTGCTTCCTTACGCATTATAAGAAAGGTCTGTCCTACTGGAACGAGTTTAAACATATCGGAGTACTTACCCAATTCTTTCCTCACAGCATCGCCAACTTTTGAGAGAGGCTGTCCTGCGTACTTTCTTGATATAGAATTCTGTAATTGATTAATGGATGGTGTTAGTTTTACAATTTCAACGCCAGTGATTTCGCCAGTTTCGTCTGAAATTTCGAAATCCGGATGCTCCCGTTTGATTATTTCGTTAGGTGCTGTGCCAAGCACTTCTAAATAATAACGAAACGCGTGATATTCAGAGAAAACTTTTTGTTGAGTGTTGGAGAGTTTAGTTCGCAAAGGATATTCGAGATTTTTATAAACGATATGATATTCACAGTTCGATAGGTTTGAATTATATCGGTATAGCGTAATACAATCAAACTCTATGTAGCATGCCTTACCAGAACGCTTAAATTCCAGAGTTCTCCTCGCTTCTTGAAAGTTCTTAAAATCAAAACTCTGAAGATCAACCATTTTTTTGGCAACATCTTCTAAGCTCAATTCTCCAATTGATATAGAAAGACTCATTTTTCCCCCATACCCGTATCGATTATTTTGGCTTGGCTGTCTCAATGTAGTCGTTGCTTTAAAAAGTAGTTCGTTGGAATAGCCTTCTCTTCCTTGAATAACATAGCATATGTTACACCCCCCCCAGAAGATGGCGAAGGATTGAAAAGCATGCGGTTATATCTTGATGTAGGTTTGATTGCGACTGGTTGGCTTGTCCGGAATGCTCATGACGATGAGCCCTTGCTCAAGCGTGGGGAGCAGGTAGAGCTTCCTGAAATTGTCCCGGGATTTCAGACAGAGTTTTTTCATAAGCTGCGCAGCAGAATAGGGGACATCATATTCCATGATATCCAGCAGTTTTTGGACTTCTAAAGAAAGATAAGCGTCCTTCTCAGAAGCCTGTTGCAGCGCCCAGTCCAGGGTCAGGCTGATTTTATCCAGCATAAACACGATAAAAGCATCTGAGTTTCCGGCAGAATGGCTGGTGGCAATGGCAGCATAATAGCCCTCCTGGAACTTATGGATATGGCTTTCCAGCGGCAGATATTGAAAAATGGGATTCCATTGCGAAAGCAGGGCTGTCTGCCAAAGACGCGCCAAGCGGCCATTGCCATCTGAAAACGGATGAATGAACACGAATTCATAATGAAAAACCGAGGAAAGGATGAGCGGATGCACTTCTTCTCGGGAACGTTTCATCCAGTCAAACAGCCCTTGCATTTGGTCAGGAACCAACTCCGGCGGAGGCGCCATGAAAATGCAGCGGTCACCACGGAAAACTCCTTCGTTGTGGCTGCGGAATGTTCCGGATTCCTGCACGGTTAGATAAGTCATCACGCCATGAAGTTTTTTCAAATCGGCAATGGAATACGGATCAAACTTTCCAAGCATATCATACGCCTGGTAAGCGTTTCTGACTTCTTGAATTTCCTTCTGTGGTCCTATAACTGTTTTTCCACTAATCACGCTTTTCACATCATTCATGGATAAACTATTTGCTTCGATCGCCAGAGAGGAGTGAATGGAACGAATTCGATTGTTCCGGCGTAAATGCGGCTTCGTTTCAAAAGACCGAAAATGACAGATTCTTCCGGTCTTTTCAGCAATCTGTGCGACAAGCATTAGCATTTGATTTGTAATGGAGAATGGCGGGCTATATTGACTCATGGGGAGCACCTCGCTTTCCTCTCTATTATAAAGAAATCGGCTCAGATAATCAACGACTTATATGTTATCTTATATTGTTTCTTGCATGGCCGTTTTTAACGAACTTTATCTTTGCTGTTATCTTGACCTGTATCTTACATTGGAGGCGCTGGGCTTCCTTCGCTTGCGCTGCGGGTATGGGACGCGCAGCGTGAGAAGATAAAGAAAACACCCGTCATGCTTTTATTGACGAGGTGTGGGGATCGGTAAAGCCCTAACGCTGCTCATTCGTTCCAGACGCTCTGAAAAAACTCCGCGATCGTTACCACTTGAATGTCTTTTATCCGTTTTAATGAAAGCAAGTCTTTGTCCCCACTTACGATATACAAGCACTGTGCGTCGGTGGCGCATTCAATAAACTTGTCATCATCAGGATCACGGCAAACATGAAGTTGTGTTTCAGGTTCAATCATTTGGCAAGCCGCAACAATGTGTGTAAGCGGTACAATGACTTTTTTCACCGGATATTTGTTTTGAAGATACTGCACGGTTTCATGATATTCTTCAATGATTTCCGGTGAGACAAAAGCTTCCAGTCTGCGCTCAAGCAGCAGTTCCAGAAGTCTTCGAGGTTGACCACCAAAGAAAATTGCAGACGCGACAACATTTGTATCGATCACGATCTTCATTTTGTCTGTTCCTTAGCTCTGCGCACTTCCTTTATCGCAATGCCAATATCTTTCTCGCTCAGCCCGACATCCGTTGCCCACTTTTTCGCTTGATCCATCATGGAACGAAACTCTTTGAGATCTGGCTTGATGATGGGTTTGAGCAGGATGTTCTCTCCATCGCTGAGAACCATTAACTTTGAACCCGGCTGCAAAGCAAGCGAGTCGCGTATAGCCTTAGGAAGTACAATCTGCCCTTTGGAAGAAATAGCGGTAACTTCAGTTAAATACTCAGTCATGACAATCCCTCCTTTGAGGTAAGAAATTCTTACCATTATTATACTACGTTATCCTATTTTTGCAATAGCAGAAGGTGAACAGTATGGCTGAAACCCTGCGCGAGCTGTTGATCACGCTATCGGTTGGCTTGTCTACGCCTGCGGGCATGGGACGCGCAGCGTGAGCAGATAAAGAAAACACCCCGTCATGCTTTTATTGACGAGATGTGGGGATCGGTAAAGCCTGCCTGATTACTTTTGAAGAAATAGAGCGTGAAGGTGATCCTGCTTTTGATGGAGAATGCGAACAATCACAACTCCTTCATCGTTCTCCAGATAGAAAATACAAAAATCCTCACAGGGAAGATAACGATATTCCGTATGAACGGTAATCATCGCATCCAAAGATTTACCCTGGCGTGGAAAGGATTGCAGCCCTTCGACAGCACGGCGAAGCTCATGAAGGATACGGTCGGCGGCTGCAGGGTTTAAAAGCTCGTCTCGAATATACATCCGAATGGCTATTAAATCCTTGCGGGCCTCCTTGGAAACAATGGCTTTTGCCATCTTACCCCTCCAGTCCTGCGAATGCTTCCTCAATACTCAAGCCGCCTTCTGACCGTATGGACTCAACGCCCTTAGAGAGCGCTGCCAGCAGTTGAACGGTTGCTTTCATCTTTTCGTATTCTTCCATGCTTTGCACAACATACTTGCCTCTGCCGTTTTTGGTGAGATATACCACAGAGCCTGTATCGCAGTGCCTGAGTACTTCGGAATAGTTTTTCAGATCGGAAATCGGAACGATATTTGTCATAGCACTCACTCCTTTCACTCAAAGTATACCAAATATACCGGTAAATTCAACGGTAAATTTAACCCGGGGAATTGGAATCAGTAATGCACAGATTCAAACAGGCATTGACGGTAGGAACGATGTGCGTTCATAGATTCTTTGCATCCATTGCTGTACAGCGGCAAGATCGTTTGTTTCAACAGCTTCAGCAAGACTGCGATTATCCCATTTTATGTCACCCAGCCAAAAAGCGGATACGAGAGCATATAAATAAGGGTAGACATCCATTTGTTCCTGTGTAAAAGGGCGTTCCTGATGATACCCCTTGAGAAAGGCGGACAGAATCAGATTTTCCTGCTTCCCGGCAAGCTCTGCCGGATAATCCATAAGCCGCGCTACAAAAATCGCCTGCATTACAGCATCAAAATAAAGGATATTATCGCCGCTGCGGTTAAAATCAAAAATCCCTATCTCGCCATCCGGTTTTCGATATAAGTTACAGTTGCTGAGATCGCCCTGAACTGCATATCTTGGTTCTTTTTCAAAGACTTTTACTCGCTGGAGGAGCTTTGCATGCTCTCGCACGATGTTGTTATACAAAGCTTCGTCAACAAAGATGAGCTTGCCTTTGCATGCGGCAAATTCTTCAAAACTGAAAAGGTCGTTCCTTTGGAGAGGATCAAACAACACATCGTTTTGAACATGAGCATCAGCTGTCTCGGCGATGTTGTGCATTTTTGCGAGCAGTTTTCCGGTCTCCTCCGATGTTTCGACATCAACTGCTTGAAGCTCTCCATTTACAAAGTCTTCAACAGTCGCTATCACATCGTATCCATTGATATGATACTGACGTGCGTATTGTCCCTCAGAAGAATAAACCCTTGGGGTTTCGATACCGCAGTTTGCTAATAATACCGCGAATTCGCTTTGGGCATTGATGACTTCCAATGGTGCTTCCTCTTCATTTTTGAAACGGATCACCAATGAATGATCGCAGCCGAGCTCCGCTTTTATTATCAGCCTCACCTCTCTGGAAGTCGGAGCATCCTTCTCATAGTCATAGCGTTGCAGTTCACTGAACGCAAAACATTTTTTCTGAATCTTAAAATCCTGAAGGACGGCATCAATATCATCTGTCGTGATCGTAAACATGGATACATACTCCCGAACCGGTCACAATTGTCGCTCTTCTGTGCGCTTTTATCATATGCCCGCCACCTGATAGCCACAATGGAAAAGAAGGTGGATTTTCATATGTATGCTACTCCTGCAAACGCAAAAAGAATAAGGTTGTGTATTTGATATAGCGGAGAAATATGATAAATTTAAGGGGCTGACAGGCAGCTTGGATGGTTGGGCGCGTTTTTCTGCCGGTCCCGGATCGTTGCCGGCAAACAGCGCATGCTTCAACAGCACAGGCATGCCTTTTTCACGGCCTGCGTCCGTATCTCTGCAGGGTGCCCTGAGATGTCCGAGGAATATGTTGATGTCATCTCAGGCATCCATCACAAAGCAGCGCCATGCGGGCATTTGTGGACAGGATGGTATGGAGAAAGCGTTCAACTGCGCCAGACTGTCCAGGATCAGGCTGATACTATTTAAGAAGCAGGTTTCACTTGATGTTTGGCGGACAAATAAAGGATTTGTTTACTCCCCGCGCCCGCCGTTTGCTTTCCTGGGCGGCTGTATTGTGTATGCTGGCGATCATCTATGGTTTTTCGCTGCAGACAGGGCAGCAATCTTCACAAAGCAGTGCGGTCATCACAAAACATGTAGCGCAGGTGATCGTGCCGGATTTTGAAGAGGCATCGCCCAAGGAACAGGAGCGGATCATCAACCGGCTGCAGCCTCCGGTAAGGAAGGCGGCTCACATGTTGGAGTTTATGGCGCTGGGAAGTCTGCTGATGCTGGCCTGGGCGCAACACCCGGTCCCGGGAAAAAAAAGAATCCTGCTTTCAACGCTGATGGCAGCCGTTGCAGCCTCATTGGATGAACTGATCCAAACCATGGTCGCCGGGCGCGGAGCGGCCTTTCGGGATGTCGGTATTGATATGCTGGGGGCGATGCTTGGCATTGCTTTCACATGTATATTTTATTATGTTAAAAACCTGTGTTGTAAGCCCCTGAACCGCCCAAAACAATAACAAGGGGATTGGCAGCGCGCTGATTACGATTACAACGCATGGGATACTAAGAAACGGCATGGCCTTCTCTAAAAAACCTCTGTGCCCTGCCGTCTTTTTTGGTTATTCTGCCCAGGAAATGGTCTGCCAGATGGCCTCCCCCTGGTGGTCCTGAGGAGCGCCCGGGGTGCTGCGGCCCTGGCGCAGGTAGGTTTTCAGGGTCTGCTTCATCTCCTGAACCATTTCCGGGAACAGGTCAAGAAGATTGTGTCGCTCTGCCACATCCTGCGCCAAATCAAACAACTGAAAATGTGGCGCGTCCTGGGCTTCCTGGCCGGGCTGCGGACTGGACCAGCCGCCGGAACCGGGACAGAGCGCCAGTTTGTAACATCCGCGCCTGATGGATAGGGAACCGTCAATGCTTTGATGTACGATGTCCTTACGGACCTCATCTGCCTGCGGATTTTTCATCAAAGGCAGGATGGACACGCTGTCTTCTCCCTGGTTATCCAGCAGTTTAATCTCCAGCAAATCTGCCAGGGTGGCCATAAGGTCGCTCAAGCACACCAGACGGTCACAGGTTTTACCTTTGGGGATTTTCCCTGGCCACTCCATGAGCAGGGGAACCCGGTGCCCGCCTTCATAAATGTCGGCTTTCACCCCCCGGAAGATGTAACTGGGGTTGTGCCCACAGGCTTTGAGCTCCTCAAAATCCGCCATGGGCGAGCAGCCGTTGTCGGAGGTGTAAACAAGCAAGGTGTTTTCTGCGATGCCCAGCTCCCTTAGTTTTTTTCGCATCCTGCCTACCACATAGTCGCAATGAAGAACAAAATCCCCATAGGCATTGGTACCGGACTTTCCACGGAAAGCCGGAGCAGGGAAAATGGGCGTATGGGGTGCAGGCAGGGCAAAATACAAGAAAAATGGGTGTTCCCGCAACTCCTCCAAGATATCAAGGGCCCTGTCTGTCAGCACATCCAGCACCTGCTCATGATTAAATCCCGGGGCACAGGGACCCTCCCTGAAAAACTCCTTGCCTTTGCCGCCGCAAACCCGGTTGGGATCCGGAACGGCGGTAAAACGGTCGTTTTCAATATACGCATAAGGGGGCATATCCAGCGAAGCGCTGATGCCGAAGAAAAAATCAAAGCCATAGGCATTGGGCCCGTTTCGGATGGGTTGATTGTAATCCACCCCGGGACTATGGCGAAAACCCTCCTCTTCCATGAAATCATGGGTTTTGGCAAAATCCATGCCCAGATGCCACTTGCCCACAGCAGCAGTTCGGTAACCTCGCCCCTTCAGCAAGCTGGCCACAGTGGCCCGTCCCTGCTCGATCAAAGGCGGAGAGAACCCGCCGATCACATGAGACTTCAAGCGGGAACGCCAGTTGTATCGTCCGGTCAGGATGCTGTAACGGGAGGGAGTGCACACTGCGGCGGAAGCATGGGCATCGGTAAAAGCCACGCCGTTTTTCGCCAAGGCGTCAAAATTCGGCGTCTGAAACGCAGCCTCCGGATTCAAGGCGCTCACATCCCCATAGCCCATATCATCCGCAAGGATGTAAACGACATTGGGTGTTCTCTTCATGTGCTGGATACCTCGCATAAAAGGCAGTCGCCATTCTTAAAGAAACTGAGTCCGAAATGTGTCCGGTAAAAATTATGAATCGTCCCATTGAATTCTACCTGTTTCATTATAACATATCCTTGTGATAATCGCATTTTAGTTTTTTCATCCGACTGATTTTTCCTTTTCGGTTTCCCCTTTACATCCCCTGAACGATATGCGAAAATACAGGCAGGACAATAACACAAGGAGGGTTCTCCATGGGACTGTTTGACAAGAAATTCTGCGACATCTGCGACGGAAAAATCGGGCTGCTGGGCAACCGCAAGCTGGCCGACGGTAACCTGTGCAAAGACTGCGCCCGGCTGCTTTCCCCTTATATGACGGACAGGCGGCAATCCACGGTGGAGGAGATCCGCCAGCATTTGAACTACCGGGAAGAAAACAAAAAGCAGGTGGACAATTTTGCGCCCACCCGCATTTTGGGCAATACCACCAAGGTGTATCTGGACGAAAACAGCCAGCGCTTTCTGGTCAGCCGCCAGCGGGATTGGCGCGAGGGCAATCCCGACATCGTCGCCTTCAGCCAGGTCATTGAATGTCAGCTTGAGGTTCAGGAGAATAAGACGGAACTGTATCAGCAAAACGCCGAGGGCAAAAGAGTCAGCTTCGACCCGCCCCGGTATGAGTGCGAATACCGGTTTAACATCGTTATCCCCGTCAACTCCCCCTATTTTGACGAGATCGGCTTTGAGCTGAGCGACGAAAGGCCGGACAGCCCCTATACCGACGCCTACCGTGAGCTGGAGCGCCAGGCGGATGAATTGCGGCGCGCCCTGAAACCCGTTGGCGGCGCAGCGCCCGCCGCTCAGCCTGCCCAGCAGAGCGCCCCTCAAGCCGACACCTGGGTCTGCGCCTGCGGCGCCACCAACCCCGGCAAGTTCTGCATGGAATGCGGCGCGAAAAAGCCGGAAGGCCCCGCCCGCTGCGCAAGCTGCGGCCACCAGCCGCAGACGCAAACCCCGCCCAAGTTCTGCCCCGAGTGCGGCGCGCCATTTGGCGGGTGAGGGGTAAAGGTGTTGTATAAAAGAGCGGATTAGGCATTGATTTTAGATTGATGGCAAAGGCTCCTGTTTATGAGGGTGGAGCCTTTGTTACATGTTGGGAAATATTATGTCAGCAATCAAAGATTTGTTGTAGCTTTATTCCTTCAGCATACCTGAATCCAGCTTTCTTTCAAACTAATCAAGCATACAGAGAATAGTACATTGAATTGCTTCGTTTGAAAACTGTAAAAATAGCCTTGAAGCCGTTCTTGGAAATCTGACAAAGCAATGAAAAGCACTGCAAAAAGTAGGTATAACGATCATTTGGGTGTAAATAATTAGGACTCAATATTGAGCCGTTGAGTCCTTGAAACCGGGCGGCTGATATAAATGAATCAAATATGTTAACCTATATTTGACACTCCTACACTTTATTAATAAAAAAACCCTACTATTTGTTAACAAACAAATAAGCACGTGATAAGGCACAAAAATGGAACCCAAACACTCTTAGGAGATAATCTGTAACTTGGAATTCCAGCTCAAATCCATATAGCTTTAGTAATTGTTTCCACTTTTTTTTATTCCGGTATCTTAGAATAATACCCTCAAAACATGCATCCCAGAAAATACCTGGCAAAGGCTCAAGAATAATAATATACTTGGTACATGATATATTCTTGAGTGCATTTTTTATGGCATCATCTGTGCAATAGCAAAAACCGTTTGTCACAAACGCAATAGAGTTTTCAAATTCAATTCCTGTATATGCATCAGCGTCAGTAATGTCAAATTTGATTAATTTAGAATTATCATCGATTTTCTGAGGTTCAATCGCAAAATCTATTCCAATATATTTTTCTATATTTAACAATTCTTCTTTTTTAATCCAGCAGTATAAATTACCGTTTCCAGCACACAAATCAATTACATGATAACCGTTTTTTTTGTCTATCTGATTTAATATTGGTATAAGCTTATTTAAATATGCCTGATTACTACCATCAAATATTAATTCATCTTTTGGGTTGTTATATTCTCTTGTCCAAAAGTCTTTTACCGCTTCTTTTTTTTCTTGAACAAATGGTCTCTTAAAATAAGAGATAATCGAAACCTTAATCTGTTTTATAAATCTCTCTCGAGAACCAATCCACTGAGCTTTTTGTTTATGATGCATCTTCTTACGTGGTGTTATAAGAGCAATAGCATAATAAATAAACAAAACAATGAATTGTAAAATAACACTTAAAGCAAAAGCATTATATTGTTCATTTTCAGTCCCCAAATATATGTAGATAAGTATAGATGTCAAAGATAATATTACCAACAAATTTAAGAAAATTGAAAACTCCACGATTTTTTTTTGGCGTTTATCCTCTTTGGCTCTTACAGACAAATTCCACAAGACAAATGAAATATAGATTATCAAGTAGGATATTGCATACAAAAATAGTAACTCTCGATTTTTTATAATCAAATTCTCATCTTTGTAGCTTTCAATTAAAACTTGTGTGAATGTAGCAAATATTATCAGCGTACCAATATCGTTTAAGAACAATGTCTTGTTGTAATATTTTTCACTCATCCTACTTGATAGCCAATTCGCAGTTACAGTTAAAAGATTAATACAAGCAACTGCAAAAAGAGAAATGAACAGAGTAAATGAAATATTACCTGCTAAAAAAGCTACAGTTGGTTTGCTCAGCATGATTGCGTTTTGACCAAGAACCACAGCAAAAACTGTTTCGATGATAGTCGAATAATTCATTTTGGATTGTTTATTTTTCACACCATTAACTCCTCATATTCACTTTCTTTTGCCCACTCGATGCAATTTTTACAAAGTCCATTAAAAACGCCTAACAAATGCGACTCACGAATTACATTTAGTTCAATAGAATTCCAAATTTTAATTAGATCAGTATCGATTATATTACCAAAAGAATGTATTCGCTTGTAATCATGACAACATAAATTTATTTCACCTAAATAATTGATTGTCGCTTTATGCCACAAATCTGCACATGGCATTCGCGTTTCACCGAAATAGGGACTTATTGAGTATGCTAAAGAAGCTAATTCTGGCATTTGTCCTGCCCATGTGTCAATCCAGTCTACCCTCAATGAACACGGTTCATCCTCCCATTGAGAAAAAAAGCCAGGAAGGTCGGCTCTATTGATTTTGAAGTCTAAAAATTGCAGAATAATATCTGTATTCTGGTTTTTCGCAAGTAGATATTTAATACTTGCCACCAACGAAGAATAGTCCCCACCGCGTCTAACCTTTGAATAGGTAACTGGTGAGCTAGCATCTACATCAATTATCAATTTATCAATGCCAGTGTTCAGTAACGCATCAGAGAAATTAGGTGTCAATAACGAACCATTTGTAGACACAATTACATTTGCTTTTGTCTCCCTTTTTGCAATTTTAATAAAGTCTAAAATATGTGGGTGTAGTAACGGTTCTCCCATCCAATATAGTTGGATAGCTTTCGCATAAGGAGCAATTTGATTAATAATTTTGGTATATGTTAATAATTCCATATGTCCTTTTTCATTTTGTTTATAAAACCGATTTGGGCACATGAAACACGAGAAGTTGCAAACACGAGTAGGCTCTATAATAAAATAATCAGGGATTATCAATGTAAATCACCTCCTCAAACTAAAACAAATTAAAATAGAATATATTTATTATAAATTAAGTTTACCGAAATATCCATTCAATTTCAATAAGTTTTCAATATTTTCATTTACAACTTTGAACTCCGATTATTTAATATAATTAAGCTGTTAGATTTTCTTTTGTTAAGTATTTATGATATTATCTGTTTGTATGCACATATTTTAAGTGCTTATATGTAAAGAAGTATTGTATACAATGCAATTGGAAAAACTATTACTTTTTCGAGAGGAAATCGCATGGAAATATTTTCAACACGAGAAATAGTATCGTTTATTTATATTTCCATTTTTATATTTTTTGCCCTCTTGCACAAAAAAATCAGAATTTCTCTTATTGAGGTAATTAAGGCAGCATGTACCCCTAAATTAGCCATTCCATTTGTATTAATGCTTTTATATGCCTGTATAATTATTGGCGTCCTATGCAAATCATCATTATGGGATTGGATATTCATAAAGGATATTATCATATGGGTGCTTTTCGCTGGCGTACCAGTATGCTTTAATGCAGTGAGAACTAAAATCGAAGAACATTATTTCAGACACATGTTAACCGATAATCTTAAGTTTACTGCATTAGTAGAATTCTTCACTGGAACATTCACTTTTTGTTTTTTAGCAGAGCTAATTATCCAACCAGTAATTGCATTTTTTATTCTTTTGCAAATCGTATCCAATACCAAAAAGGATTATAATACTATAAACAGATTATTAAACTGGATAATAGCAATTTTGGGTTTTGTAATTCTCGGTTTCACGATAAAAACAGCAATCAACGAGTATAAAAAAGTTAATAGTATGCAAACTATTATCAGTTTCTGTTTGCCGCTTTTTCTCTCTCTACTATATTTGCCTTTTGCACACTGTTTTGCAGTATATGCAAAATACGAGATATTATTTATACGTATGGGGTTTAAAGAGCCGCATAACAAAAAACTAAGATTAATGCATAGATTAAAAGTTATTTCAGTCTGCAAACTCTCATACAAGAAAATATGCGAGTTCACAAATAATTATATAAAAAACATGTATGTTACTATGAACGAAACCGATTTTGATATCATCATCTCTAATTTCAAAAATGCGTATAAGTAAATATGATTCAATAAAATTGTATCCTTTACTCATTTTGAACTTAAAATCACAAAGAAACACCGCACCCCTTGTGTTTTTTGGATATGTGATTTTTTAGTTTACTCCCACTCAATACTCGCCGGCGGCTTGGTCGTGATATCCAGCAGCACGCGGTTGACGCCGGGCACCTCATTGACGATGCGGCGGGAGATCAGCGCCAGCAGGTCATAGGGGATGCGGGCCCAGTCGGCGGTCATGAAGTCATCGGTGGTGACGGCGCGGATGGCGACAGCGGTGTCATAGCTGCGCTCGTCTCCCATGACGCCCACGGAACGCAGCCCGGTGTTGACGGTGAAGAACTGGCTGATCTGCCGGTGCAGGCCTGCCTTTTCAAACTCTTCCAGCAGGATGGCGTCGCTTTGACGGGTCACTTCCACCTTGTCCCGGGTGAGCTCGCCCAGGGTGCGGATGGCCAGGCCGGGGCCCGGGAAGGGCTGGCGGTCGGTCATTTCCGGCGGCAGGCCCAGGACGCGGCCCAGCTCGCGCACCTCGTCCTTGAACAGGGTGCGCAGGGGCTCGATCAGGCTGGTAAAGCCCAGCTCCTTTGGCAGCCCGCCCACGTTGTGGTGGCTTTTGATGGTGACCGAGCCGGGCGCGGCGCCGGACTCGATGACATCCGGGTAGATGGTACCCTGGGCGAAATGATCCAGCGCGCCCAGCTTGGCGGCCTCCTCCCGGAAGACCTCGATAAACTGCGCGCCGATGATCTTGCGCTTGCGCTCGGGATCGGTCACGCCGGCCAGGTGCTGATAAAAGCGCTCCGAGGCGTCTATCGCGCTCAGGTGCACGGGGAAATGGGCGGTAAACACCTTGGCCACCAGCTGCGGCTCGCCCTTGCGCATAAAGCCGTGGTCCACGAAGACGCAGTACAGCCGGTTTCCGATCGCCCTGGCGATCAGGGCCGCCGCCACCGCGGAATCCACACCGCCGGACAGGCCCAGCAGCACCGTGCCCTGGCCCACGGCCCGGCGGATGTCCTCAATGGCCTGCTGCGCGAAGCTGTCCATATGCCAGTCCGCCGCGGCGCGACAGATGTCCAGCACAAAGCGGCGGATGATCTCCATGCCCTGCTGGCTGTGGGTAACCTCCGGGTGGAACTGAACGCCGTAAAGGCCCAGCGCCGGCGCCTCCATGGCGGCGATCGGGCAGGTGGCGGTGGACGCGGTGGCTGCAAAACCATCCGGCAACGCGCTCACCTGGTGGGCGTGGCTCATCCAGGTGTCTGACTCATCCTGAAGCCCTGAAAACAGGCGGGAGGCTGTGTGTAGCTTCACGCGGCTGAGGCCGTACTCGCCCTTGGGCGCCCTGCTCACCTGGCCGCCATGCTGCGTGGCCATCAGCTGCATGCCATAGCAAATGCCCAGCACCGGCACGCCCAGCCTGAACAGGCCGGGATCGCAGCCGGGGGCGTCCTCCATGGTGACATTGGCCGGACCGCCCGAGAGAATGATGCCCGCGGGCTTGAGCTGGCGGATGTCCGACAGCGCCGTGTTGAACGGCACCACCTGGGAAAACACCTGCGCCTGGCGCACGCGCCGTGCGATCAGCTGTGTGAACTGGCTGCCGAAATCGACAATGGTGATGGACTGGCTCATGGAATCATCTCCGATACGGAATACAGCGGCAGTATGGAAAACGATTGGATGCCGCGAAGGCTTGGAAGCGCCGGCAGGCCAAAGACCTATTCGTCCGGCGCGTTTTCGATGATGACCTGGCAGGCTGCCATGGCCTTCAGCGCGTTGCGGTGGCTTTGCGGGTTGACCCCCGCGCAGCAGGCAGCATCGACAATCACAGGGATTTCAGGCAGCGCCGCCTTGATGATCAGGGCGTTGGAAATGACACAGATGTCAGTGCAAAGCCCCACCAGGGTGACGGACTCCAGGGGCGCCTGCGCGTGCATGTCCTGCAGCAGCTGCGCCAGCTCCAGCGAGCCGAAGGACGGCTTGTCAAAGGCCGGCTGGCTGCGCAGCGCCTCCAGGCTGGGGTGGATCTGCCAGCCCTCAGTGCCGCGGAGGCAGTGCGGGACAGGCAGCAAACGCCCTTCCTGGGTGGTCAGGTAGTCTTCCCCATGCGTATCGCGGGTAAAGATCACCTCGCCGTCAAAGCCCCGCACCTTGCGGACAACCTGCGGCAGGATGGCCTGCGCCTCGCTGGTGCCCAGCGCGCCGTCAATAAAGTCCCGCTGCATGTCCACGACCAGCAGCAGCTTGCGGCCAGATGCTGTATTAGTCATTTTTGACGCTCCCATCGGGGTTGAACAGGGGAAGGGTCTGCAAATAGAGGATGTCGTTGCGCTTGCAGGCCGGGCCCTCTGCCAGGATAGCCATCTTGCCCACCACGGTGCCGCCGGCTTCGCCGACCAGCTTCTCCACCGCCTTGAGGCTCTCGCCGGTGGAGATCACGTCGTCCACAATCAGCACGCGCTTTCCGCGCATGAAGTCCGCGTCGTTCTGGTCGATAAACAGCATCTGGCGGTTGACGGTGGTGATGGAGGTGACCTCGGTGGAAAAGACGTTGCGCATATACAGCTTTGGCGCCTTGCGGGCGATGAGGTAGCGGTTCTCGCGGTTTTGGCGCGCCATCTCATATACCAGCGGGATGCCCTTGGATTCCGCTGTGATGAGGACATCATGCGGCGGCGCGATCTTGAGCAGGTCTCGGGCGCAGGCGATGGTCAGCTCAACATCGCCAAAGATCACAAAAGCGGCGATGTACAGCTCTTCATTGACAGGGCACAGGGGGAGGTTGCGGGTAAGGCCCGCGACTTCAATCTTGTAATCCATGCTTCCTCCATGAGAAAAGGCTTGGTCTACCCAAGGTTATTTGTTGGGTTTTTGCTGTGTTGATTGTAAGAATTTCGGGCGTCCTTGTCAATCAGCCGGCGCCTTGACTTCATTGATCCGCCATCTTCCGCTGGCTATACCTCATCCCAGATGCGCCTGGCGTTCATCAGGCTGACGGCAGAGGAGTAGGCCGGCTCTTCCATGCCTTCAAACTCGATGGCGATGTTGCCCTGATAGCCCGCGTCCTTGAGCGCCTTCATCGCGGTATAAACATCCAAATCGCCCTGCCCCAGGATGGCGCCGCGCAGGTATTTGCCCCCGCGGGAGCGGAACCAGTTGCCGCCGCAGTCAAACTGCGTGGAATCGCCCGGGTCGCGGGTGCGCACATAGAAATCCTTCAGGTGCACCATCTCGCAGCGGTGCGCCAGGCGCACGGCTGCCGCGGAGGGATCCTCATCCACGCAGATGATGTTCCCCGTGTCCAGCAGCAAGCCGTAGTTGCCGGTTGTCACGGCGTTGAGCAGCCGCTCCACCCGGTCACAGCCGTTGACAAAAAAGCCGTGGTTCTCAAGCAGGGTCATCACGCCGCGTGTTTTGGCATATTCGGAAATGCGCGTGGCCGCTTCCACCATCTGCGGCAGCAGCGCGTCAAAGGCTTCCTGGGTGTTTTGATCCATTGGGCGGCGGAAGGCCGAGATGTCATGCCGCATGCGGGGCAGGCCCAATTCCGCCGCGATGTCAACCTCATGGCAGACGCGCGCGATCTCCTTTTCCTGATCTTCGCCCTGCTTGAGCAGGTCCGCCAGCACCGAGTAGTTCACCAGCTCAATGCCGGCATCCTTTGCCCGGCGGCGGACGCGCGCGATCATGTCCTTGTCAATGGCGCCCGTGGACGGGTCATCAAAACGAAAAGCAAAGGGGACCAGCTCCATCACCTCGGCGCCGTTTTTGGCAGCCCAGTCAATGGCCTGCTCCAGGCTCATCTGCCCGGACTTGATCAGGGGATCCAGGGAATATGAACTAAGGCCGATTTTCATGTACTCTCCTCCTTGAATAACGGGAAATATTGTCTCACCGCTACGATACCGCAGGTGCGCGGGAATTTCAACTTAATTGTATGATATTCTGGGGCGGCGCGGCTGTGGTGATAAATCACAGGAAGAAAGCGAATGATGGACTTTGAGCGGTACATGCTTCTGTTTTTTCTGAAAAGCCAGGATAAACAAAGAGGCTGCCTGAGATGGCGGCCCCTGTCCTGGCGAGAGCATGTGGGAATCGAACCCACCCAAGAAGCTTCTAACCCCTTACATCGGTTTTGAAGACCGAGGGGCACACCAGCACCCATCTGCTCCCATGCACGGACATCGTAGAATATCAAAGGCAACTTGTCAATTATCCCTGACAGGAAAACGGAACTGCTGCATCATTACGGATACAAGCTTTAGACATACAGCGATAGACAGGAACGCGGTGACAGCCAAGTTTTGCTCAGCGGATTTTGCGGGCTTCCATCTGCGCGCGCACGCACAATTCCGCGGCTTTGAAGGCGTGTGCCTGGCTCATGGCCAGCTCCGTGCGGTGAATGCAGTCCAAAATCAGCTGCCCAAAGAAGGGAAAGCCTACTTGACCTGACAGGCTGAAACGCTGCTCGCCTTCGCCGTTGACCAGAATGAGCTGGTCTCCCTGGCCGTCCTGCGTCGCGACATCGATATATTTGCGCAGCTCGATGTAACCTTCACTGCCCAAAATCAATGTGCGCCCGTCTCCCCAGGAGCGCAGGCCATCAGGTGTAAACCAGTCCACCCGGAAATAACCGGTGCAGCCGTTGTCGCCCAACAGCATGCAATCGCCAAAATCATCCAGCTCGGGATATTGCGGGTGCGCGTAATTGGCGATCTGACTGCTGGTGATGGTCGCGTCCCTGGCGTCCGTATAATAGAGAAACTGCTCAATCTGATGGCTGCCGATGTCACACAGGATGCCGCCATATTGTTCCTTGACAAAAAACCATTCGGGCCTTGCGGGCGCGTTGAGGCGGTGAGGGCCCAGGCCGATGACTTGCAGCACCTGCCCGATGGCGCCCTGGCGGATCAGGTCCCCTGCGTATACCGCGCTTTCCACGTGCAGCCGTTCAGAGTAGTACACTATGTACTTGCGCCCGGTGCGCTTGACCGTTTCCCGGGCTTGCGCCAGCTGTGCCAGCGTGGTCAGCGGCGCCTTGTCGGTAAAATAATCCTTGCCCGCTTCCATGACCTCCAGGCCAAGCGGACAGCGCAGGTTGGTAATGGCGGCTGCGGCCACCAGCCGGGTGTCCTGATCGCTCAGCACTTCCTGCTTGCTTTGCGCCGGGATGGCCTGGGGAAAGGCTTTCAGAAAGCGCGCCACCTTGTTCGGGTCCGGATCATACACATACTTAAGCGTTGCGCCCGCTTCAATCAACCCGTTGCACATCCCGTAGATATGTCCGTGATCCAGCGCCATGGCGGAAAAGACAAACTCGCCAGGGCCAACCACCGGCCTGGGTTTGCCCTTGGGCGCGTAGTTCATACCGTCTGCTTTCATTGTGACCTCCTCAGTTCAGGCTGACTTTTTTTCCGCTTTGCGCGGATTGGTAACAGGCAAATACCAGATCCATGGTGCTTTTGATGTCCCGCGGCGTGATGGGAAACAACCGCTCCTGGACGAGCGCCATGTAATAATCCTCGATGCACAGCTTGTGCCCCGTACCCCAGTAGGTTTTGCCGCTGCTGCCCATCTTTGCGTTGTGGACAATCTCACTTGACCCATCATTATGATGTATGGACAATTGTTCTCCCTGCAGCACGCAGGTAGCCCGCTCGCAAATCACCTCCAGCATCACCGGCGCGTCCACGCAGTAAGCCAGACTGGCGTAAAACAGCACTGGCCGGCTGTCAAACTCCAGATAGGCTTCCAGGGTGTCCTCCACCTCGATCAGGCCTTGCAGGTGGCGGTTGTGCATGGAGGCCTGGACTGTGCTGGCCGGGCCAAGCAGGTGGACCAGCAGGTCCATGGAATGGATGGCCTGATTGATCAGCACCCCGCCGCCTTCAGTCGCGGCGCGGCCATGCCATTCATCAGCGTAATAATCAGCGCCGCGTTGCCAGGTGACGACACAGCGCGCGCCCAGCACCTTGCCCAGTTCGCCGGAAGCCAGACGATTTGCCAGGTGACGAGTGGTCGCGTTGTAACGGTTTTGAAAGCACACGCCGATGGCAGCCGCGCTGTGTTCCTGGGCCAGGAGCAGCCTGTCAAAGGATTCGGGAGTAATCGCCGCAGGTTTCTCCATCAATACATGGATGCCGCGTTCCAAAGCTGCGATGGCCATGTCGACATGCAGATGATGCGGTGTACACAGGTGAACAACATCGGGACGTTCCTGGCACAGCATCTGCTGATAATCCGTGTAGACCGCGGCTTTGAAGGAATTAGCCATGCCGGACGCCCTGTCGCGGACCGTATCTACGCAGACAATGACCTCAACCCCGGGCATTTGGGCAAGCACCTCAGCGTGTGTTTTTGCGATTCTGCCACAGCCCACCAGTGCGCTTTTCATACTTTCTTCCTTACTGTGTGTGTTCTGACAGCCACTGAAACTGCGGAATTATCGGTTTCCAGGCTGCCCATGTGCAGACATCATAACACAGTCGAGGCGGGAAGGCACATTTTTCTTGTCCTCTGGTTATACTGATTCCAAACTTTATTGCATCGTCGCGCCGGGTCTTTTGTCGCCCTGTCAGTCAACCTCGACGTAGCTTTAGCTACGCCATCGGTTTCCTTCCTTGCAGGCCAACAAAATCCCTCGCCGCTTTGGATGCAAACAAGCTTTACATCAATATGAGAAAGCACAAAATATGAACAAAGCGGGCGATTTACCGCCGCAAACCACAGGAAGAATCGTGGCGTGAATCGTGGTCCGGATTTAAGGAATGGATCAAAAAAAGCGCTTGACACAATTACGGGGGGTATGGTACATTAATCAGGCACCCCAAACGGGGCCGCGCGGACCTTGAAAACGATACAGAGAAGAGAAGCGAAGAAACGACAGTCGATTCAATTGAGCGAGAGACAAGCCTTTCGCGGGACATGAGGGCGCGAGCCTGAGTGCGGTGCGGAAGGGAAGTTGGATTAAACACAAGAGTTTGATCCTGGCTCAGGACGAACGCTGGCGGCGTGCCTAACACATGCAAGTCGAGCGGAGGTACAATGAGAGCAATCGAGATGTACTTTAGCGGCGGACGGGTGAGTAACGCGTGAGCAACCTGCCTATCACAGGGGGATAAGGCGGCGAAAGCCGCTCTAATACCGCATGAGACCCTCAAAGCGATGCAATGGGGGTGAAAGGAGCGATCCGGTGAGAGATGGGCTCGCGTCCGATTAGGTAGTTGGTAGGGTAAGGGCCTACCAAGCCAATGATCGGTAGCCGGCCTGAGAGGGTGAACGGCCACATTGGAACTGAGAGACGGTCCAAACTCCTACGGGAGGCAGCAGTGGGGAATATTGGGCAATGGGCGGAAGCCTGACCCAGCAACGCCGCGTGAGGGAAGAAGGTTTTCGGATTGTAAACCTCTGTTCTTGGGGAAGAGGAAGAGACGGTACCCAAGGAGGAAGCCCCGGCTAACTACGTGCCAGCAGCCGCGGTAATACGTAGGGGGCGAGCGTTGTCCGGAATGATTGGGCGTAAAGGGCGCGCAGGCGGCCTGTCAAGTCAGTAGTGGAAGTCCATTTTTCAAGGATGGAAGTGCTATAGAAACTGATGGGCTTGAGTGCAGGAGAGGTTATCGGAATTCCCGGTGTAGCGGTGAAATGCGTAGAGATCGGGAGGAACACCAGTGGCGAAGGCGGGTAACTGGACTGCAACTGACGCTGAGGCGCGAAAGTGTGGGGAGCAAACAGGATTAGATACCCTGGTAGTCCACACTGTAAACGATGAATGCTAGGTGTAGGGGGTATCGACCCCTTCTGTGCCGAAGTAAACACAATAAGCATTCCGCCTGGGGAGTACGGTCGCAAGATTAAAACTCAAAGGAATTGACGGGGGCCCGCACAAGCAGCGGAGCATGTGGTTTAATTCGAAGCAACGCGAAGAACCTTACCAGGTCTTGACATCCATCTAAAGCTGCGGAGACGCAGTGTGAGCAAGCTCGAGATGAGACAGGTGGTGCATGGTTGTCGTCAGCTCGTGTCGTGAGATGTTGGGTTAAGTCCCGCAACGAGCGCAACCCTTGCCGGTAGTTACTAACGGGAAGAGCCGAGGACTTTACCGGGACCGCCGGGGACAACTCGGAGGAAGGTGGGGACGACGTCAAATCATCATGCCCCTTATGACCTGGGCTACACACGTGCTACAATGGCCGAGACAGAGGGCGGCGAAGGCGCGAGCCGGAGCGAATCTCAAAAAAGCGGTCACAGTTCGGATTGCGGGCTGCAACCCGCCCGCATGAAGCAGGAGTTGCTAGTAATCGCGAATCAGCATGTCGCGGTGAATACGTTCCCGGGCCTTGTACACACCGCCCGTCACACCATGGGAGTTGGTAGCACCCGAAGGCAGAGAGCTAACCGCGAGGGGGCATCTGACGAAGGTGAGATCAATGACTGGGGTGAAGTCGTAACAAGGTAGCCGTATCGGAAGGTGCGGCTGGATCACCTCCTTTCTAAGGGAGCGAGCCGAAGCAGGAAAGCGGAGGCCGACCCAGGTCGATCGCCGGAGTTACCGAGAGGTAAGGCTGGATGAAGAGAGGCTGCGAGCAGCAGCGCGGGGACGGAAGTCCCCGAAGAAGTCCTTGGCTGAGGCCAAGGCGGACAGCGAAGTGATGGCTGTCGCGGACCGCTTCTCGAGTCTGTATCGTTTTCAGTGTCCGTCAGGATACTGAAGCCGGGCTTTCCCGGCGCGCACCTTGACAACCGCACACAGGAAGAACGAGAGAACCGAAGCGCGCGGAGAGGATAAGCGGCCTGATGGAACGGGCCGCTAAGGAATCGACGCGCGTGAAGAAGAAAGTTTAATCAGGCCAGTTGCGCGCTGCGGGAGCAGCGCAGGCAGCGGTGAAAGCCGCTGTCCGGGATGCTGGAAGGCATCCAACAGTTGGTCTCAGGAGAAGAAGGTTTACCGGCGCGTGTATCGCTACGCGCGGGAGCCGGTGGACCGAGCCCGGCGACGGAGCCGCACAGCCTGTTGTTGTGCTGAGCGAAGTAGCTGGGCATAAGAAATCAAGCGAAAAAGAGCATAGGGCGGATGCCTAGGCACCAAGCGCCGAAGAAGGACGTGGCAAGCTGCGAAAAGCTACGGGGAGCCGCAAGCGGGCAGAGAACCGTAGATATCCGAATGGGGGAACCCGGCGGACGGAAGGTCCGTCACGCTGAGATGAACACATAGTCTCAGGCGAGGGAACCCGGGGAACTGAAACATCTAAGTACCCGGAGGAAAAGAAAGAAAGAACGATTCTCCAAGTAGCGGCGAGCGAACGGGGAAGAGCCCAAACCACCAGCTACGGCGTGGTGGGGTTGCGGGCCGGCGGGAAGCAACGTGGAGGTTTAGTCGAATAGGGAAGGAAAGCCCAGCCAGAGGGGGTAACAGCCCCGTAGACGAAAAGCCGAAGCGGCGAGCCGGTACCAGAGTACCGCAGGACACGAGGAATCCGGCGGGAAGCAGGGGGGACCACCCTCCAAGGCTAAATACGACTTGGTGACCGATAGCGAAGGAGTACCGAGAGGGAAAGGTGAAAAGGACCCCGGGAGGGGAGTGAAAGAGAACCTGAAACCCTATGTTTACAAGCAGAGGGAGCGCGTTTGAGGCGCGACCTTGTACTTTTTGTAGAACGGACCGGCGAGTTGCGACAGCCAGCGAGGTTAAGGTATTGAGTACTGGAGCCGAAGCGAAAGCGAGTCTGAAGAGGGCGAAACAGTTGGCGAGCGCAGACCCGAAACCGGGTGATCTATCCATGGCCAGGTTGAAGTGAGCGTAAAAGTTCATGGAGGACCGAACCAGACGTCTGTTGAAAAAGGCGGGGATGAGCTGTGGATAGGGGAGAAATTCCAATCGAACCCGGAGATAGCTGGTTCTCCTCGAAATAGCTTTAGGGCTAGCCTCGTATTAGATTACCGGAGGTAGAGCACTGACTGGGCGCGGGGGTCACAAAGCCTACCAAACCTTATCAAACTGCGAATGCCGGATAATTGATGTACGGGAGTCAGTCCGCGGGAGATAAGTTCCGCGGGCGAAAGGGGAACACCCCAGATCGTCCGCTAAGGTCCCGAAGTACGTGTTAAGTGGGAAAGGATGTGTAATTGCACAGACAACCAGGATGTTGGCTTAGAAGCAGCCATACATTGAAAGAGTGCGTAATAGCTCACTGGTCGAGTGGTTGTGCGCCGAAGATGTCCGGGGCTAAAACACGTCACCGAAGCGGCGGATTCGCGATTGCGAAGAGCGGAAGCGAGTGGTAGAGGAGCATTGTGTACAGGCAGAAGCATGACCGTGAGGACATGTGGACAGTACAGAAGCGAGAATGCCGGTATGAGTAGCGAGAGGCATGTGAGAACCATGCCGGTCGAAAGCCCAAGGTTTCCTGGGGAAGGTTCATCCGCCCAGGGTAAGTCGGGACCTAAGCCGAGGACGGGAGTCGTAGGCGATGGACAGCAGGTGGAGATTCCTGCACTACCCGCAGAATGAAGCAGTGACACAGAAGGATAGCTCGTGCGCGGTGATGGTCAACCGCGTGAAAGCATCGAGTGTGGTCTGTAGTGAAGAACGCAGGCCGTGAAGCATGAGTTGTGAGAGGACCGAAGTCAAGTAGGGAAGCGAGTGATTTCACGCTGGCGAGAAAAGCTGCTAGTATATCTGCGCGGTACCCGTACCGCAAACCGACACAGGTGGGCAAGGAGAGGATCCTGAGACGGACGGGAGAACCCTTGTTAAGGAACTCGGCAAAATGACCCCGTAACTTCGGGAGAAGGGGTGCCTTTCTGAGAGGAGAGGCCGCAGAGAAGAGGCCCAAGCGACTGTTTAACAAAAACACAGGTATCTGCGAAAGCGAGAGCTGACGTATAGGTGCTGACACCTGCCCGGTGCTGGAAGGTTAAGGGGACCTGTCATCGCGAGAGAAGCAGCGAACCGAAGCCCCAGTAAACGGCGGCCGTAACTATAACGGTCCTAAGGTAGCGAAATTCCTTGTCGGGTAAGTTCCGACCCGCACGAATGGTGTAACGATTTGGGCGCTGTCTCAACAAGGGGCCCGGTGAAATTGAAGTATGGGTGAAGATGCCCATTACCCGCGACTGGACGGAAAGACCCCGTAGAGCTTTACTGTACCCTGATATTGGATTTCGGTAACTGATGCACAGGATAGGTGGGAGGCAAGGAAGCGAGGGTTTCGGCCCTTGTGGAGCCGATGTTGGGATACCACTCTTCTGTTGCTGAAGTTCTAACACGGCGCCGTGAGCCGGTGAGTGGACAGTGTCAGGCGGACAGTTTGACTGGGGCGGTCGCCTCCCAAAGAGTAACGGAGGCGCCCAAAGGTACCCTCAGAATGGATGGAAACCATTCGGAGAGTGTAAAGGCAGAAGGGTGCCTGACTGCGAGACTGACAAGTCGAGCAGAGACGAAAGTCGGGCTTAGTGATCTGGCGATATCGAGTGGAAGAGTCGTCACTTAACGGATAAAAGCTACCTCGGGGATAACAGGCTGATACCCCCCAAGAGTTCACATCGACGGGGGTGTTTGGCACCTCGATGTCGGCTCGTCGCATCCTGGGGCTGAAGCAGGTCCCAAGGGTTTGGCTGTTCGCCAATTAAAGCGGCACGCGAGCTGGGTTCAGAACGTCGTGAGACAGTTCGGTCCCTATCCATCGTGGGCGAAGGAATCATGAGAGGCTCTGCTCCTAGTACGAGAGGACCGGAGTGGACGTACCACTGGTGCAACTGTTGCGCTGCCAAGCGCATAGCAGGGAAGCGAAGTACGGAGAGGATAAACGCTGAAGGCATCTAAGCGTGAAGCCCCCCTCAAGAAGAAGGTTCCCATTCACAAAGATGAAGTAAGGCCCCTGGAAGACGACCAGGAGATAGGCCGGCGGTGGAAGTGCAGTAATGTATTGAGCTTGCCGGTACTAATAGGCCGAGGGCTTGATTTTAAGGAACTGGAAGAGATTGCGTAAGGCAAGAACTGCCAGTCTGAGACCAAAAGGCAGAGGCCTGCTCGTTCAAGCTGTGTGCGGTTGTCAGGGATCGCGGGGCGCGGAGAGCGCTCAAATGTACCCTGAAGAATTCCGGTGGCAAAGGCGAAGGGGATCACCTGTACCCATCCCGAACACAGAAGTTAAGCCCTTCAGCGCCGATGGTACTTGGCTGGAAACGGCCCGGAAGAGTAGGTCGCCGCCGGTCTCCAAC
>Ga0255342_1001893_pt1 | contig 27681 bp, 22 predicted proteins | sample wastewater_treat_3_FD_192416 | JGI IMG/M metagenome (GOLD analysis project Ga0255342, IMG submission 192416) | Wastewater microbial communities from Lulu Island WWTP, Vancouver, Canada - plant14 | ecosystem: Engineered > WWTP > Wastewater > Unclassified | place: Canada: Vancouver, British...
CTACATCAAGCAGCGGCAGGGCAAGCCGATTGTCTCCGTCGCCGTCGAGCCCGCCTCGAGCCCGGTGATCACGCAGACTCTCGCCGGCGAGACCCTTCAGCCGGGTCCGCACAAGATTCAGGGCATCGGCGCGGGGTTTATCCCGGACACGCTCGATTTGTCGGTTGTGGACCGGGTGGAGCAGGTTACGAACGAGGAGGCCATCGAGATGGCCCGCCGCCTTGCGTGCGAGGAGGGCATCCTCTGCGGCATCTCCTGCGGCGCGGCGGCGGCCGCGGCCGTGCGGCTTGCGAAGCTGCCGGAGTTCGAGGGCAAGACGATTGTTACGATCCTGCCCGACGCCGGAGAGCGCTACCTCTCGAGCGTTCTGTTCGAGGGCATCACCGGGGAGGTCTGACGGCGGTATTGCCCGCTATGGAGTGCGAAAGCGATAGCTTTCGCTTTGTCCGGCGCGCTGTGCCGCAAAAAGCGGCACTTACGTGCCGCACTCCATAGCCTGCCTTTGTCAGTGCTTTTCGATATCCAGCGCCGAGCTTGCGAGCACGGGCGGGTCGGCCTCGGAATCCAGCACTCCAGTGGCGCTTACCAGGTCTCCCTCCGAGATTCCGGAGAGATCGGCCGCCGCCACGCGGATAATGCGGCCCGAATGGTCGTCCAGGTCGAACCCCGTCGAGTCAAGCGCGCTTACCGCGCCGGTCAGCGTGAATCGGAAGTGCTTGCTGCCGTCTATGGCCGCCTGGTTGACGGTATCCCGCGCGATTATGTGGATTCCATCCGGCCTCACCGGATCAAGATTGAGCGCGACGTTGTCGAGCAGGGTATCGTCGTCGCCTGTGGTCCACTCCGTCATCAGGTACAGCCCCTCCACGGAACGAAGGACTTCCCAGAAATCCAGCGGCCCCGCCGTCGGGCCGTAGAAGCAGTTGTCCACCATCCAGTCACCCGGCGCCAGTGGCGCCGAGATGTGCGTCCATTCGCCGGTAGGCGGGTTGGGTATCATGTACAGCAACGTCTTGCCGAGTCCGCGGATAGAAAGCGCCGGGTAAGGGATTCCATCCGTGGAAGTGAGGAACAGGTCAAACTCGACCGTCCGGCCGGCCCCGGCCCGCCAGTCGCCCAGATAGCTCGCCGGCGCGCCTACGTGCGTCCACGACGTAACGTCCTGGATGCGTAGTCCCCCGCCGGACAGACCAAACATTGGACCCCATTCGTATCCGAACAGCAGCGGCACGCTGGGCTGGTGATAGCCCGGGTCGAAATCCGCAACCATCCACCCGTCCGGGCCGGTGTCGAAAGTGCTGACAACCGCCGCGGCGCCCGGCGCGGCGCACAACACGATTATTGCCAGAAATGGCACAATCGCCTTCATCCGCTCCTCCAGTATCTCTGTGGTGTGTGTCTGATGCAATGAAGCCCGGTGGCAACACAAAAACAACCGGCCGGGCCACCACCCCGGGCGAGTCTACCACGGCGGTTTGCCGGGGGGCAATGGTTATTCTGGAGTTCAGGGATGTTTTTGGGGGACGCTTACGCGCGCGACAGCCACGCCGGGCGGCGCGACTCGAACGCGGTGATCTCGGCCTCGTTCTGAAGCGTCAGCCCGATGTCGTCCAGACCGTTCAGCAGGCAGTGCCGCCGGAACGCGTCCACCTCGAACGGGATGGACAACCCCGCATCGCCGCTGATCGTCTGGCTCTCCAGATCAACCGTGAGCGTGAAGCCCGGCTGCTCCAGCGCCTTCGCCAGAAGCTGATTGACTATCTCTTCCGGCAGAACGATGGGCAGGACGCCGTTCTTGAAGCAGTTGTTGTAGAAAATGTCGGCAAACGACGGCGCGATGAGCGCGCGGAAGCCGTAGTCGAGCAGGGCCCACGGCGCATGCTCGCGCGACGACCCGCAGCCGAAGTTGCGCTCCGCCACCAGAATGCTCGCGCCCTCGTAGCCCGGGCGGTTCAGTTCGAACTGAGCATTCGGGCTTTTGCCATCCTCCAGATAGCGCCAGTCGAAGAACAGGAACTCGCCGAAGCCCGTGCGCTCGATGCGCTTCAGAAACTGCTTCGGAATGATCTGGTCGGTGTCCACATTCACGCGCGGCAGCGGCGCAACGACGCCGGTCAGCTTAACAAAAGGCTCCATCTCTTACTCCTTGCCGTTCCAGTCGCGAACGTCCACCAGATGTCCGGCGATCGCCGCCGCGGCCGCCATTTCCGGGCTCACAAGATGCGTCCGGCCGCCCTTGCCCTGCCGCCCCTCGAAATTCCGGTTGCTCGTTGAGGCGCAGCGCTCGCCCGGCTGCAGAATGTCGGGGTTCATGCCCAGGCACATCGAGCAGCCCGCCTCGCGCCACTCGAAACCGGCGTCGGTGAAGACCCGGTCCAGCCCCTCGGCTTCGGCCTGAGCCTTAACAGGCGCCGATCCCGGCACCACAAGCGCGCGCATTCCTTCGGCCGCGCGCCTGCCCTTCACGATCTTCGCCGCCGCCCGCAGGTCTTCGATGCGGCCATTCGTGCACGACCCGATGAACACCGTGTCCAGCTTGACCGCCGTAAGCGGCGTGCCGGGTGTCAGGCCCATATACTCCAGCGCCTGCCGTGCGGCTCTGCGGTCGGTCTCGTCCTCGAAATCCTCCGGGTCCGGCACCCGCCCGCTGATGGGCGCAACCTGCTCGGGGCTGGTGCCCCAGGTCACGTGCGGCTCCAGAGTCGCGGCGTCCAGTATCTCCACCCTGTCGAACTGAGCGCCCGGATCTGTCGGCAGCGTCTTCCAGTATGCGACCGCATCGTCCCAGGCGGCGCCTTTCGGCGCGAACTCGCGGCCCTTCACAAACTCGAAGGTCTTTTCGTCCGGCGCGATCATTCCGGCGCGCGCGCCCGCCTCGATGGACATGTTGCAGACCGTCATGCGGCCTTCCATGCCCAGAGACCGGATCGCCTCGCCCGTGTATTCGATCACGTAGCCGGTCGCGCCGTCCGCGCCGATCTTGCCGATGATGGCCAGGATCACGTCTTTTGCCGTCACGCCCGGCGGCAGCGCGCCCTGGACGCGAATCTCCATGGTCTTCGGCTTCGCCTGCCTCAGGGTCTGGGTCGCCAGCACATGCTCCACCTCGGACGTGCCGATGCCGAACGCCAGCGCGCCGAACGCCCCGTGCGTGCTCGTGTGCGAGTCGCCGCAGACGATGGTCATCCCCGGCCGCGTCAGCCCCAGTTCCGGCCCGATGACGTGAACAATGCCCTGTTTCGGGTTGAACAGATCGTACAGCGGTACGCCGAACTCGCGGCAGTTGCGCTCCAGCGTCTCCATCTGCTGCTTCGAGATGGGGTCCTCGATCGGCCGGGAGCGGTCGGTGGTGGGGACGTTGTGGTCCATGGTCGCGGCGGTCAGCTCGGGGCGGCGCACCTTGCGCCCGGCGATGCGCAGGCCTTCGAAGGCCTGCGGCGAGGTGACCTCGTGGACCAGGTGCAGGTCAATGTAGAAGAGCGTCGGGCGTCCGGGCTCTTCGTGCACGACGTGCGCCTCCCACACTTTTTCGAACATGGTTTTCGGCATAGTGAATCTTGTCTTTCGCTGGATGGCGGGGCCAGAGATACTGCTGTCCTCGCACTGACACTATATGTATACTCAAAGCGCGCGCCAGAGGCAACGAGCCCGGCCCCGCGCAATCGCGCCACCCGTGGGCGCCGGAGGGACGGGCACGAGGCCCTGTGCTACAGGTGTGCGCAGGAGATGAAGGGTACTACCCGGGGTAGCAGCGGATCTCGAACAGCGCCGGCGGGACGCTGCCCGCGGGCTCGAGCGCGTCGAACACCAGGCTTTTCGTGCTGACCGGGGCTTCGAGCCGGATGCTGATGCGGGTCTGGTGGTTGTCCGTCACCTCCGCAAGCGTCTTTCCCGCGCCGTCGCGCACCCGCAGCCGCTTCAGGCAGAACGGGATCACCGACTCGGGGTGACCGTGCTGCACGGACTCCAGGGGGTGGTCGAAGTCGGTGTCGAGGCCGATCTCGATGCGTCCGATTGTCTGTGCCCTGTCCCACGAGAGCGTCACCGATGGCGCCCTGTCGCCGGGGTCCGCGGCCCAGGCGTTCGTCCCGGTGGTGGGCCGCGCAAAGCCGTTGGCCAGGTTCTCGGGCCGGAAGGCGTCCAGCGGCCGCGACAGCGTGAACGCCAGGTTCTCACCCGCCGGCCGGCGGGTGGCGCACCAGAACTCGAACGCCTCCACCCCGATGTCGCCGTCCGGCGTCTGCGTTCTCGAAAGCGTCAGCGAGAGCAGCCCGGTCACCCGCGTCTCGCTTGTGCGCACCTGAACCCGCTCGTTCTTGAGCAGGCAGAAGTAAACATATCCCGCCCGGTCCACCTCGACGCCGAAGTCCGCCAGCACCGGCACGTCTTCGCCCGCCTTCAGCTCCACCACCTTCGATGCCAGCACCACATCCGGGCTGAAGTTGCCCGCTCTCAGAGTCGAGCGCAGCTCGATGCGCAGCGACGTGTCCTCGCTGACGGATGCCAGGAACGTCGCGGCGGGCACGCGCCCCTTCTGGACGGGCAGCATCTGCGCGCGCGACCGGTCGAGCGGCAAGAGCGGTCCGTCCGGCTTCGTCTCCTTCAGCGCCAGCGAACTGGATGCGGTGATCTTCGCTTTGCGCGCCAGGTCGTCCGGGTCGTCCAGACGCACCCCGGGGATATGCTGCCCCGCGCGGATGAGGCTCCGCTGAAGCTCCTTAAGCCGCGGCCCCTCCGCGAGATCGGCGGGCAGAAGGTTGCGGCCCGAGCAGATGGCCGCCGCGGCGCCTGCCGCCTGCGCCGCGCAGGCGCATGTCGCCATCACGCGCGTTGATCCGAACGCCACATGCGACGTGCTGATGATGCGCCCCGCCAGGAACAGATTGCCCACGTTGCGGCTGAACAGGCAGCGGTAGGGAATCTGATACACCCCCCGCGAGTGCCACTGGTTGCAGCCGGGCCGCTCGCTGTAAATGCCGTCCGCGGGATGAAGGTCAATGGACCAGCCGCCGTGCGCGACCGCGTCGTCGAAGACCCTCTGCTCCACGATATCCTGCTGTCGCAGCATGTACGGCCCCTCGAAGCGCCTGCTCTCGCGCTTGCCCGGGATCAGCCCCACCCACTCCAGCGTCAGGTTCGCGGCATCGGGGAACTTGCCCGAGTTCTTGATGTAGTTCCAGACCCCGTAAACGACCTTCCAGAGTTCCCACTTGATCGCCTCGGTGTCGTGCACGGTGTCGCCCCGGCCGCCCCATTCGATCCACCAGAGATTGCAGCCCTCGGTGGAGGTATTGAACCTCTGGTAGCGCGGGATGTTCGCCGGGACGTCGTCGAGGGCGTAGCTCGGAGGCGTGAACCTCACCGGCCGCCCGGCGTCCTTCGAGTAGAAGTAGATCGAGTGCCCGAGCAGCTCGCCGTAATCCTGCGACGGGGCGAACTTCTCGCCGAACTCCGCTTCGGGCTCCGCGCCCATGCGAAACGCCGCGCCCGACAGAAACGCGACGATTCCGTCGCCCGAGGCGTCGCAGAAGAGCGGCGCCGAGATGTCGTAGATGGTCGAGTTCTGGCTGCAGAACGCCCGGACAGACGCAATCGCATCGCCCGTTTTCTTCACCTCGAATGCCGCCGTGTTCAGCAGAAGCGTGACGCCCGGTTCCGCGAGCACCTTTTCGAGCAGAACCGTATCGAAGATGATCGCGTTGCCCTCCGGGTTGCGCGCCAGGTTCTCGATGAGAAGCTCGTCCAGGACGCCGCCCTCGCGCGACCAGCGATTGTTGTTGGTCATGTGCGCCGTCGCGCCGAGCACCCAGAGGCGGATCTCGCTCGACGCGTTGCCTCCGAGCACTGGCCTGTCCTGAACGAGCGCGACTTTCAGCCCCGCGCGCGCGGCGGTGATGGCGCAGCAGACGCCCGCCATGCCGCCTCCGATCACGGCAAGGTCACAGGCTACGGGAACGGTCTTCAGTTCTCTGCTGCTGACGGCTGGCTCTCTTAGCATGGGTCGGGTTCCTTTTCTGGCTGATTGTTCGCAGTCGCGCGCCCAAATGCCTTCCCGCGCTACCTGCGTCCCAGGCGGTCCACGAGGTCGAGATAGTAAAGCGCATTATCCACGGGCACGTTTGGGGGAATATGGTTGCCGACGGCGATGAAGTAGCCGGGGCAGGGCTTGCCGAGCGTCATGCAGCGCTCCACCTCGCGCCGCACGTCGTCGAGATCTCCGAACGTGAGCGCGCGCGTGTCGGCGTTGCCGATGATAACGTGGGTCTGTCCGTAGCGCTCCGTGATGTACCGAAGGTCCGTCAGCGGCTCGAAGATGAAGCCGTCCGCTCCCGCCGCCGCGATGTCGTCCACGAATTCCGTGAAGTCGCCGTCCGAGCAGAACAGCACCTTCTTGCCCGCTTCACTCAGCGGCTGCCACAGCTTCTTGTAGCGGGGAAACACATAGCGCCGGTACCAGTCCGGGTGGAAGATGGCGCCCTCGGTCCAGACCATGTCGTCGTGCGAAATAAAGACGGGCGCCGAGGTCCGTGCCCAGGCGCGGATGTTCGCGAGCGATATCTGGAAGAACCCTTCGAGCACCCGGTCGAAGCGCTCGTGGTCGGTGCCAGCCGCCGCCAGGAACATCTCCCAGCCGAACGCCTGAATGCAGGCAGAGACGATGGTCTTGTAGTACCCGCCCGTGAACACCTGGCCCGGGTTGGCGGCCTGTCCCGCCCGGTGGAACTCCTCGAAAAACGCGGCGCGCTCGCTGATGTCCGGCAGGCCGTATTCCGCGATCGGGTCGAAGCCGAGCACGTCCTCGGGGGTCTCGAACGGGCAGAAGACGTTCGGGTTGAAGTCCACGCCGTCCTGCTGAAACTCGGCGTGCCCCATGCTGGTCTGGCGTCCCTGCCAGCCGGGTCCGTCGTTTGTGACCCAGTGGAAGTCGTATCCGGCGGTGTCGTAGAACTGCTGCCAGGCGCAAGGGTCCTCGCGCGGATCGCGGCCCGTGACCGCCTTTACGAGCAGCGGGTGCGAGCAGTACTCGGTATGCCCCACCCGCCAGGGCATTTCCAGATTGATCGCCTGCATTCCGATGGTGTAGCTCATGTGCCGTTAGCCCCGGTCCGACTGAAACGTGACCCCGACTGCAGGCGAGTAGCCCTTGCCTGCGAAACAGAACCCGCAAATTCACACATGGCAGTTTCACCGGCCAGGACGGTCGCCCCTGCCCGCCGCCTCTGGCTCTGTTGAGGCAAGTTCGACCTGCCGTATCTGGTTTCGCGGACAATATGACCCCCTTGGCCGGGTAACGATCGTCGGTGAGGTGGTACACGGACGCGAGACTCGGCCGGGACGTATGTCTCCCGGAGAAGAAGGGGGGCAGGAACCATTTCACGCCCCATCATTAGCCCCCTTGCGGCGCGTCGCGGCAGGACAACGCAAGTGCGGCGTGTAAGTATCCCGCGCCATGACCATTCGATTCTTACGTGCTGACGACGAAGCGGAGTGGGTGCGGCTGCGGCTTGCGCTGTGGCCGGACGCGGACGAAGATGAACTGCGCGAGGAGATCGCCGCGCATCTCCCCGACGGCGACCGGCGCCTTTGCACCCTTGTTGTTGAGAGGCCGGGCGGGATGCTGGGCGGCCTGATGGAACTCTCGCTGCGCCCGTACGCCGAAGGCTGCCTCTCGAGCCCGGTCGCCCGCGTCGAAAACTGGTATGTGGACGAAGACCTGAGGCGGCAGGGCTGTGCGACCCAACTACTGGCGGCAGCCGCCGACTGGGCGCGCCACCGGGGCTGCGCTGAGATTGCGTCGAACTGCGTGGTGGAAAACGGGATCGCGCAGACGGTGCACGAAGCGCTGGACTTCGAAGAGGTGGACCGCCTGGTGCACTACGTCTTTGAGCTGCCGGCCGAGGGGTAGGCGGCGTCCATACTCCGCTGCAGCTTTCGCGAGTTCGCGTGGCAGATGGCGATGGCCACCGCGTCGGCGGCGTCGTCGGGCTTCGGCGTCTGCTTCAGGTTCAGAATCCGCGTCACCATATACTGGACCTGCTTCTTGTCCGCGTTGCCTTCGCCCACGACCGCGAGCTTGACCTGCGGGGGGGTGTACTCGAACACGTCCAGCCCTTCCTCCGCCGCCGCCAGCATAATCACGCCCACCGCCTGGCCCACCGTCGTCGCCGTCGTCTGATTCTTCGCGAAGAACTGGCGCTCGAGCACCATCACGTCCGGGCGCCACTCGGCGATGAGGGCGCGGACATCCGTGTGGATCTTCAGCAGGCGCGCCTGCGGCTTCTCGGTCTTGCTTGTCCTCAGAGCGCCGCAACCGCCCAGCCGCGCGCGGTCGCCCTCCTGCAGCAGCACCGCCCAGCCGACGGTCGCTGTGCCAGGGTCGAACGCGAGGATGGTGTGCGGAGCGTTGGTGGTCACGATGTGCTGTTTCGCCGCGTCGGGCGCTTCATCCTGCCGCCGGGTGATTGACTCCGGCTGGCAGCCGAAGTATAGTCAGATTGGCCCGTGGATTTCCGGGCTGCTTTGAGACAGGGGAGAAGGACAGCCCGAATTGTTGGAGAACGGCGGACTCAAACCTCAGATGCCTCCCGAGCGCGATGTCCCGCGCCCGATTCGCGCCGTTGCGGCCCCGCTGGTGGCGCTCGCGGCGATTGGCGCGGCCGCCTGGTGCCTGCCGGGACGAGCACCCGGGCAGGCCGCGGCCGAGCATCTTTCGGCCGCTTCGGCGCTTGCGGGTGGCCAGATGCTGTACCGCGATCTCTACTGCGACCAGGCGCCCGGGCTGTATATTCTGTATCGGATGATCGTGCTCGCCTTCGGCGCGTCGGGGTCCGCCCTCTGGTTCGCCGACGCGCTGGCCGTCACGCTCAGTTCGCTGGCCGTGTATCTCATCACCCGGCGCTTCTGCCGGTCCACGCTCGCCGCAATGCTCGCCGGAATCGCCTATCCGCTGCTCTACTACGGGGCGTCCACGGGAGTGCCGGCGCAGCCAGCCGGGTGGGCTGCTCTCCTGTTTCTGTGGGCGCTCTATCTGCTGGCCGCCCATGGATTCGTGGCCGACTGGGCGCGGGCGCTTGTGGGCGGGTTCCTGGCCGCCGCCGCAGTGCTCATCAGCCCGGCCGCCATCATCCCGTGCCTGCTTCTGCTGGCCGTTGCGCGCCGCATGGCCGGCGCGGCGCTGGCGTGGTTTGTTCTTGGGGCGGCGCTGTATCTGCTGCCTGTTGCGGTGTGGCTGGCGGCGGCGCATGCGTTCGGCGACATGCGCGAGCAGCTTCTGGTATGGGGCCTGAGGGCATGGCGGCACCGGTTCAATGTGGCCGTGGGCCAGAGCCGGGCCGCCACGGTGGATGCACTGTTTCTGCGCTGGCTGTGGGAGCGGCTTGCGTTCACGCTTCCGGGTGTCATCCCGTTTCTGGCGGGGCTGTGGGCTTTCGCGAGGCGGCGGCACGGCGAGCCGGGCGGGTTTCTCGCTTTCTGGCTGCTGCTCAGCCTCCTCGAACTCGCCCTGCGTCCCGGACTGCCGAATTCTGCCTGGGCGCCGACGCTCGCGATCTGGAGCATCACCGGGGCGGCCGGGTTGCACCTGATGCTGCGCCAGAGTTCCTGGTTCTTCTGGCGTGTTGCGGCGCGGACGCTGATCGTCTGCGGCCTGGTCCTCAGCATCAGCCACGTCCGCAACGCCGCGCGCCCGGTGGCCGCCGACCGCACCGTCGCTGGCGCTCTCACCACGCTGGCGGGACGGGTTCGGGCGATCACGCCTGAGGGCGCTCCGGTGCTGGTCTGGGACCGCGCTCCGCACCTGTACTATCTCATCGGCCGCCCGGCGGCGGGGGGCGTGGTGTCGCAGGGATACTTCTCAAGCGCCTTTGCCGTCAGCGACGACTACAAGTTCTTCCGTTCGCGGTTCGAGAAGCGTCCGGCGGCGGTGATCCTCGCGCGCAGGCGGCGCGCGGGCGAGGGAGCTGGGCGCACGGACGGCCTGTGGCCGGTGATTCCGCCGCGCCTGGGGCTGATCGAGGACGAGATTGCCGCCCACTATGCTCTGTCCGGCAAGGTCGACGGGTATGAAATCTTCGTGCGCTCAGCGAACCGCCAGCCGCGCTGATGTGGCGCGTTGATTATCGCCGTACGCTGTGATATCCTCCGTACAGGGAACCCAGATACACCAATGGCGACCGGCGTTCAGACCATCCCGAAAATCTTCGTCACCCGGATGCGCTTCGACGACATTCCGGCGGTGATGGCGCTCGACCGCGAGTGCTTCGCCACTCCCTGGAGCGAGAACGCCTACCAGACCGAGCTCTCGAACCAGTGCGCCGAGTACTATGTCGCCTGGAGCGGCGGGGATCTCGTGGGCTATGCCGGAATCTGGTTCATTATCGATGAAGTGCACGTCACCACGCTCGGTGTGGCGGCCCGCAGCCGCGGCCAGAAGATCGGCGAGCGGTTGCTGATGAGGCTGCTCGATGCGGCGAAAGAGCACGAGGCGCAGCGCATGACACTCGAGGTGCGCAAGTCGAACCGCGTGGCGCGCTCGCTGTACGCTAAGTACGGCTTCCGCGACGCGGCCATCCGCAAGGCCTACTACTCGGACAACAACGAGGACGCAGTGGTGATGTGGGTGGACGACATCTGGTCGCCGGCGTATACCGAACTGCTCAGCGCCCGCGAGGCCGCTCTGCGTCTGCTGGAAGAGCCTCGGCCCGCCGAGTGAGAGTCCTCGGAATCGAAACGAGCTGCGACGATACCTGCGCCGCCGTCGTGCGCGACGGCCGCCAGATTCTCTCCAGCGTCATCGCGTCGCAGGACCATCTGCACGAGAAGTTCGGCGGCGTCGTTCCCGAGATTGCCTGCCGCAGGCATGTCGAGTCCCTTCAGCCCGCCATTCACGAGGCGCTCGAGCGCGCCGGAGTCGCGGGCCGCGACCTGGACGGCATCGCGGTAACGAACCGGCCCGGGCTTGTGGGCGCGCTGATTGTGGGTGTTTCCGCCGCCAAGGCGATGGCGCTTGCCCTCGGCAAGCCGCTCGTCGGGGTGCATCATCTGGAATCCCACATCTGGGCGAACTTCCTCGCCGAGCCCGCGCCGGAGTTCCCTTTTGTGTGCCTCATCGTTTCCGGGGGACACACCGACCTGCTTTATGTGAAGGCGCCGGGAGAGTACGAGATCGTGGCGCGCACGGCCGACGACGCGGCGGGTGAGTGCTTCGACAAGTCCGCCCGCGCTCTGGGGCTCGGTTGGCCGGGGGGCCCGGCGGTGGACCGTCTTGCGCGGGCTGGTGATGCGTCGAAGGTGCGCTTCCCCCGCGCCCGCGTTGGCAGGACGCTGAACTTCAGCTTCAGCGGCCTCAAGACCGCGGTAACCCGCTACATCGAAAACCGCCCGCCCGAAGTACCGCTGGCGGACGTCGCCGCCGGGCTGCAGGACGCTATCGTTGACGTGCTGGTGCGGCGCACCCTTCGTGCCGCGCGGATGAAAGGCGTTTCATCGGTTGCCGTCGGCGGCGGAGTTGCCGCCAACAGCGTGCTGCAGACGCGCATGAGACATGAATGTGAGCGCGAGGGTCTGACGCTTTCCATCCCGCCGCCGCGCCTGTGCACCGACAACGCCGCCATGGTCGCCGCGGCGGGTTCGTGGCGCCTCGAAGCAGGGTTGGCGGATGACCTGTCGCTGGATGCGCGGGCGACGGAAGCGCTGGGTTGAATCGCGGAAGCGCGGAAGCGCCGGGGAAACGCGGAATCCGGAATTCCGTAATTCCATCCCTTTCCGCGCCTCCGCGATTCGGGACGCGCAGGAGATAACACTAGAATGCCGTACACTTCATTGCTGATAGTCTGCCTGCTCGGCCTTGCCGCTTGCGAAGCCGCGGCCGAGCACTTCACAACGCTCGTCGCTCCGGTGACTCAGCGCTACCCTCGCAACACCGAGGGGTCCATCGTCGAGCTGAAGGACGGCACGCTGCTGCTTGCCTGGAGCCGATTCACCGGGGGCACCAGCGACCATTCGACGGGCGAGATCGCGGGCGTACGCTCGAAGGACGGCGGAACAACCTGGGGCCGGCCGTTCGTTATCCAGCCCAACACGGGCCGGCAGAACGTCATGTCCGCCAGCCTGCTGCGGCTGAGATCGGGCGCCATAGCGCTCTACTATCTCATCAAGAACTCCAACTCGGATTTGCACCTCTGGCAGCGGATTTCGAAAGATGACGGCAAGAGTTGGGGGCCGCCGCACAGGTGCACGATGACCGACGGCTACAACATCGTGAACAACGACCGCGTCGTGCAGCTTGCCAGCGGCCGCCTGATTGCGCCCGTCTCCTACACGCCCGATATCGGCAAGCCCACCCCCCTCATCGTGTTCGTCGTCTTCTCGGACGACGGGGGGCGCACATGGGTGCGGTCGTCGCCCGATCTGGAGGCGCCGCTGAGGGGGGCGATGGAGCCCGGCGTCGTGGAGCTTGCAAACGGGCGGCTGCTGATGATCATCCGCACATCCACGGGATACATCTACAGGAGCTGGTCCGACGACAAGGGTGCGACGTGGAGCAAGGCCGAGCAGACGGACATCGTGTCGCCCGAATCTCCCGCCACGCTGAAAGTGCTGCCGAACGGGCGCGACCTGCTGCTCGTCTGGAACAACAACCCGGAAGCCGTGAAGAACTACCGGGCGCGCAGAAACCCGATGACCATCGCCGTTTCGCGCGACAACGGGATGACGTGGGAGAACATCCGCAACATCGAGGACAGCCCCACCAACTCCTACGCCTACACGAGCATCATCTACGTGAAAGACAGCGCAATCCTCACGTATTACGACACCGAACAGTGGAGCAAGGGACTGGCGCTTCGCCTGCGCAGCATCCCGCTGGACGAGATCACGCGCCCGAAGCCCTGAGGCCCGTGCTATAATCCCGCCGGCTCCTGACCGGCTCAGGAGCGGGAGCGACGCCAGTGCCAGACTATCCTTTGAGCGGCTTGTCCGCGTCCGAAAAACGCAATCGTCTTCTGGACCTCGTCCGGGAACTCGCCTACATGGAGGGCGACTTCACGCTTTCGAGCGGGGCGAAGTCGAGCTTCTATCTCGACTGCAGGCGGGTGACGCTGTACCCGGCCGGCGCCCTGCTCATCGGCGGGTTCGTGCTCGACCTGATGAAGGAGCTCGGCGTCTCGGTTGTCGGGGGCCCGACGCTGGCCGCCGACCCCATCGTCGGGGCAACGGTTGCACTCAGCCCGCTCTATGACTGGCCGGTGCAGGGGTTCATCGTGCGGAAGTCGGCGAAGGAGCACGGCACGGGCAGGCTCATCGAGGGATTGCTGCCGGAAGGCAAGCCCGTCCTGATTGTGGAGGACACCATCACCTCCGCCGGGTCGGTCATCCGGGCCATCGAGGCGGTGCGTGAGGCCGGAAACCCCGTCAAAGCCGTGTGGGCGCTCGTGGACCGCCTGGCGGGAGGGCGCGAGGCGCTGGCCGAAGCGGGCGTCGAGCTCCGCGCGATGTTCACGATTGACGACGTCCGCGCTCACAGCACGGAAGGCAAGCAGTAAGAGAGGACTCAGCCCGTATGCCCCGAGCAATCATCTTCGACATGGACGGCGTGCTGATTGACTCCGAGGAGTTCATCTGCCAGGCGGCCATTCAGTTCCTGTCCGAATGCGGCGTGAGCGCGCGGCCGGAGGACTTCGTCCCGTTCGTGGGCGCGGGCGAGGACCGCTACATCGGGGGTGTCGCGGAGAAGTACAGCCTGGTGCTCGACATCGAGCAGGCGAAGGTGCGGACGTACACGATCTACGGCGGCCTCATCGCCGGACGTCTCGGGCCGCTTCCGGGGGCCATCGAGTTCATCCGCGTCGCGCGGGAGAGGGGCACGAAGCTGGCGGTCGCAAGCAGCGCCGACCGCATGAAGGTCGAGATGAACCTGCGCGAGATCGGACTTGGCAAAGAGAGCTTTGGGGCCGTAATTTGCGGGCAGGACGTGAAGCACAAGAAGCCCGACCCTGAGATATTCCTGCTGGCTGCCGCCCGTCTGGGCGTGACTCCGAACGAAAGCCTTGTCGTGGAAGACGCGGTGAACGGCGTTCGCGCGGCGAAGGCCGGAGGCTTCCGGTGCCTGGGGATAACGACGAGCTTCAGCGCGCGCGAGCTTTCAGAGGCCGACTGGGTGGCCCCGGACCTTGCTCACGTTCCCGCCGAAGCGCTCGGCTGGTAGCCGGAGCGGCTCAGTCTCTGGCCGCGGCCGCTGACGGGAGCCCGATCGCCCAGGGCGCGGCGTTCTGGAGTGCATCTCTTGTGATTTGCATTGGATGGTCAAGGCAGTACTGGAGTGCCGTTCCCAGCACCGTGCTGTTCCCGCTCGCCAGAAGCGCGCCGATCTCCTCCGTTCCGGGGCTGCTTCCGAGGAGAGCAAGTGTTGCGGTTTCGAACTGCGGGTGGCCGAAACTGGCCGCTTCGTTCTCGTTGAGAAGCACGTACCATCGGAGGAACTCCACCGCACGGGCCGACCGGATCCGGCCCAGCGCAATCAGGGCCTCCCGCTGCAGCCCTGACTCGAACCAGGGCGGAAAGGCACCCTCGCCTGTCGCTGAACCATGCCGGGTAACAGCTTCAATCAGGACTTCGGCCGACTCTTGCGAGCGCAGGCGGCCAAGCGCCCGCGCCGCCATCGCTCCATCCAGGCCGTGAAAGCGCCAGTCAGGATGCTCGCTGCGGTGTGTGACCTGAAACTCGAGCCTCTCCGCCCATGCGCGGCGGACGATCCGCTCTGCCGTCCATCGCTGGGAGTCCTCCGAACCCGCTCGCGGACGTCTGTCCGAGAAGCTTTTGGTAAGCATCGCGGGAATGCGGTCAGCATCCTCGCGCATTCCAGCTTCCAGATCCCGCACGAGCCTGGCAATGTTGAAACCGGGCGGCGGTGTGGGCTCGCCCGTTGTCAGCGCTTCGGGCTGCCTCCGGGGTAGCGGCACGGGCCGAAAGGCTTCCCGGCCGAGCACGCGGGATGCCACCCGTGGATCGTCAACCATTATGAGTTCGCCCGGAAGGGCGAGCTGGCGGCGCACGGCGTCGGGGTCCATGTCCATCCGCCTGTCATACAGGCCCGGCCCTTTGTAGGTCAAGGGCCTGTATCGGGGATTGGCCCGCAGTCGAGCGGAGTTGTAGTCGTTGATGTAAACGACCAGATCCCACGCTTCGGCCTCGTCCAGCATCTGCGCAACGCGCTCTTCAAGGCCGGCTTCCTTGATATCCAGATGGAGCAGCATGCCGCGCTGCATGGCCAGGCGTAGCAGTGCCGCGAAGGAAGGAAATGGCCGGCCGCGCCTCGCATCGCCCGATGGGGTGAGCGGGCTGAGCGAATCCCACGAATAGTCGCGGACCGGTCCGAATGCGTCGAAGCTCCGGTCGAGTGTGTCATCGTGAAACAGCAGGAGGACTCCGTCTGCCGTGCAGCGCAGGTCTATCTCGCACCCGTCCGCGCCGAAGTCCATTGCCGACGCGCAGGCTTCGAGCGTGTTCTCTGCCGCGAAGGCCGAGGCCCCGCGATGCACGATAACAGCGGGGCCTGCGCGGCGCGCGGCAAGTCTCTGTCGCCAGCCGTCACCCTCGGCGAGACCAGGTGCTCCCGGGCCGGCGAAAGCGCTGCCGAGCGCCGTGAGAAGGATCAGACCGGCCGTTACGGCGTGCGCCGCGATGTCACAGCACAACGCGCCGCGCGACGAGCGTCGAGCCCATGCCCCTGTTGTGCCCCACGGCCGAAATTGCCGCTCCGGGCGCAATCGTGTCCGCCGCGACAACCGCTCCGCCCGATTTGATCACGGTCTTGCTGTTCAGTATGACCACCTTGCCGCGCGGCGGACTAAGAGCGATGGAGCCCTTGCCGGGAAGCTGAATGCCGGTGACCTCGACTGTGAACTGCCCGGTTCCGGGCGTGACCGACTTGACGGCGCCGCTCACCACGATCTCCCCCGCCTCCGGAACAAGCTGCGAAGCAGCGCCGGCGGGCGGGCTTACAGGAGTTGGCGCGGGCGCCGGAACGGCATCGGGGGCAGGCGCCGGTGCGGGAACAACTGGGGCGCCCGGCACTGGCGCAGGCGCATTGTAGGCGTCCGTTGGTGCGGGCGGGAAGAGCATAGGCTTCAGCACGAACCAGAAGAGCGCCGCAAGCGCAACGACGAGAAGAGCAACTGCCGCGGGAAGCGGAATCTGCTTCTTTGCCGGCGGGGCCGGGGGTCCGGGCTCGGTATCCATAGCCATTGTGTTTGTCCTCTTTTCGCTGAAGGCGGACGCGTCAGGCGTACTTCTCGCGCACGACCGCGCTCGCCCAGTCCATCAGAATGACGGCTGCGGCGATCAGCCAGATCGCCGTCCCTGCTTCTTTCCATTGAAGAGTGTTGATGTACTGATACAGGGTGTATCCGATTCCGCCGCCGCCCACAAGGCCGATGACGGTCGCCATTCTCACGTTGATGTCCCACCGGTACATCGTGAAGGCGATAAACTGCGGCGTCACCTGTGGCAGAACCCCGTAGAGCACCTTCTGAATCCAGTTCGCGCCGGTGGCGGTGATAGCCTCCACCGGGCCCGCGTCAATGTCTTCTATCGCCTCGGAATACAGCTTGCCCTGCGCCCCGATTCCGTGAATCGCAAGCGCGAGCACCCCCGCGAACGGGCCGATCCCCACCGCCACCGTCAGCATCACCGCGATGATGATGACCTCGATCGAGCGCAGCAGGTTCATGATGGACCGTGAGATGGCGTAGATTGCCCTGGTCAGCCAGTTGCCGCTCATCAGGTTGCGCGCGCCGAGAACCGACAGCACGAACGTGATGGGGATGGGCAGCAGGGTGCCGATGAGCGACATGTAGATCGTGTCCACAATCAGCTTCAGGCTGAGCAGCAATACGCTGCTGCCAACATCCGGCGTGACCAGCCCCTGGGCGATGTGCTTCATGTCCGGCAACCCCTCAACGAGGTCGTAGAGGTTGATCTCGGTTATGCGCCAACCCGCGCCGAAGTTCAGCGCCGAAATGACGAGCGCCGGCCAGACGATGGACGGCCTCTTTCCCAGGCCTACTTTGCAGGCGTCCCAGATGTTCAGCGCCCACAGGAGCACCATCCACGGCACCGAGTACAGAAACGCCTGCGCCGCCGCCATGCTCTTGAACGCATACCAGGGCAAAAACGCATGCGCGCGCTCGGTGGCCGAGAACACGGCGATTTGCACAACGAAGAAGATCATCCACCCGATGCCGCGCGGCAGGGCGCCCGCGTATATCTGGCCCACCCCCGGGACGATCGAGAGAACCGCGGCCGTTCGGGCCTTTGTGAGGCTAGCTGCTTTGCCGTTCAACGTATCTCCAGCTCCTCCGCGTCCTGCCCGTAAATCTCCTTGAACCGGGCCTCGTCAATCTCCGACGGCAGCCCGTCGAACACAAGCTCGCCGCCCTTGAGGGCGATCACCCGGGTGGCATAGCGCCGGGCGAGCGAGAGCACGTGGAGATTGCACAGCACCGTAATGCCGTCGTCGCGGTTCACCGCCTCCAGATGCTTCAGCACCGAGTGCGAGGTTGCCGGGTCGAGACTCGCGACTGGCTCGTCCGCGAGAATCAGCTTGGGCCGCTGCATCAGGGCGCGCGCGATGGCGACCCGCTGCTGCTGCCCGCCGGAGAGTTCGCCGGCTTTCTGGTGGGCCTTCGAGGCGATGCCGACGCGCTCCAGGTTCGCCATTGCGTCCTCGTAGTCCCCGGGCCGGAAGCGGTTGGCGAATGCCCATGCCGTCGGAACGAAGCCAAGGCGCCCCGAGAGGACGTTGGTGAGCACGGTCGCGCGTTTGACCAGGTTGAACTGCTGGAAGATCATGCCGATCTCGCGGCGAATCTCACGCAGTTCGTCACTCGCGGCGACGGTGACATCCCTGCCGTCAACCATCACCGTGCCCCGTGTCGGCTCCACCAGCCTGTTGATGCAGCGCAGAAGCGTGCTCTTGCCCGCTCCCGAGAGGCCAAGGACCGAGATGAACTCCCCCGCCTTGACCGTCAGGGTCACATTGTTAAGCGCGCGCGTGCCGTCGGGGAACGTCTTCGAGAGTTCGCGCACATCGACCATCGGGCAGCCCGCCTCGAACGTGGCGATGGTGTCGGCCATCAGGGTTTCTTTGCCGGAGCCTTGCGCTTCGGCCCTTCGCCGCGGACGGCCTTCTCGAGTTCTATACCCGATCCTTCGACTGCCTTGCGCACGCTGTCGTAGACTTCGTCTGTCGTCGGCTGCAGCCCGTAGATGTCCGCAACCTCGAGAAGCATCTTCTTGCCCTCGGGACTGGCCGAAATGTCGAGCAGTGCGCTCTTGAGCTTCTCGCGCACGTCAGCGGGAAGGTCTTTGCGCACGCTGACGTTGTCGTTGGGAATCTTGTCGGTCTTCGCGAGGATGACAGTCTTGTCCTTGACGTCCGGAATGGTGTTCTTCACGCGGTCGCGGGCATCCTGGAAATAACCGCCGTAGCAGCTGCACGCGTCCACCTGCTTGTTGTAGAGCGCGATAATCGCCTTGTCGTGACCGCCCGAGAATATGGACTGCAGGTCCTTGTCGGGATCTACTCCGTGGTTCTTGAGCAGCGTTTTCGGATACAGCGTCCCGGAAGTCGAAAGGGGGTCCCCGAACGCGAAACGCTTGCCCTTCAGGTCCTCGAGCCTCTTGATCCCGCTGTCCTTTCGCACGAGCACAATCCCGAAATAGTTCGTCTGCTTGTCCCGCTCGGTGATCAGAAGCGGCTCGGCGCCCACTTTGTCGTGCGCCAGGACATACGAGAGCGGCGCGAACCAGGCCACGTCCACGCGGCCGCCGCCCATGGCTTCGATCACGGCGGCGTAGCTCACGGGCACCGAAACCTTGATCTTGTATCCCGTGCGCTTCTCGATCTCTCCGGAGAGGACATCGGCGCTGGCTGTGATGTGGCCGGTCTCGAGCGAGGGCACAAACGCCATGTTTATGGGGTTGCCTTCGGAACCGAGAGGCCCCTTCTGCGGAGCGGAACAGCCCGCGGCAGCAACGACAAGGGCGGCACAAATGATAGCGAGGTTTCTCATGTTTTCAGTGGGCCCTCCACTCCCCGCGCGGTGGCGATTTCCGCGGGTGCGGCTCTGCGGCCGACGGCCCGCATGATGATAGCCGAAAGCCGCCCCGTATTCAAGAATCCGCCGCGCTTCAGACCTTCAGAAAGATGCGTCTGCGATACAGCGCCCACATGATGGCGCAGAAAAGCAGAACGTAAGTGAACCCGTACGCCGCCGAAGCAAGGTAGGGCGATATCTGCCCGAACACCGGAGCATAGGCGTGATTGTAGAGCCAGGTCTTGAGGAAGACCGGTTCCGCGCCTTCTTTCGGAATCTTGATCCCGATTGTCAGATAGGCGACCACCGCCACGCCCACGTAGGCCGTGATCGCGTTCATGCCGTACACGACGAACGGTGTCGTCCACCAGCGCCATCCCCGAACGTCCACCATCCAGTAGCAGGCCCCCAGCGCCACAAGCGCCCAGCCCGACGAGAACAGCACGTACGACGACGTCCACAGGTTCTTGTTGAGCGGGAACCACTGGTTCCAGACGAGCGCCGCCCCAATCAGAACCGCCCCCGCGCCGATCATTGCCGCCGCCTTCGTGCCGCCCCCAACGTCCTTGCGCCGCAGCCAGAACCCCGCAAGACATCCGGACAGCACGGTCGCGATGGCCGGGACTGTGCTCAGCAGCCCCTCCGGCTCGTGTCCCAGCCCTGTTTCCGCGTCGAACTCGTAGCAGTGCCTGCCCAGCACACGTGTGTCAATGGCGCTCGCCAGGTTGCCCTCGCGCGTGAGGTCGCCCGGCCCGTGCCCCGGAACGTGCGCGAAGTGCATCAGCGCCCAGTATCCCGCGAGGAGGATTACAAAGCAGACCGCCAGCCCCCGCGGGCTGCCATACAGGGTCAGCAGGGCCGCCGCGAAGTAGCAGATGCCGATGCGCTGCAGAACGCCGAGCGGCCGGAAGCTCTCGCTCCACGGCAGCAGGAAGAGGCCCAGCAGGTTCAGCAGCATTCCGAGCGCCACAAGAATGAGCGCGCGCCGCGTGATCGCCGCCACGACGGACGACCTGTCTGTTCCCTTTTCCTGCTGGCGGCCGAGGCTGAAGACGATCGCCACCCCCACGATGAACAGGAAAAACGGGAAAATCAGGTCCGTGAACGTGCACCCGTGCCAGTCCGCGTGGCGCAGCGGGCCGTAAACGTGCTTCCAGTCGCCGGCGTTGTTCACCAGCAGCATCGCCGCAATCGTCGCGCCCCGGAACACATCCAGAGACACCAGCCGGCCGAAGGGTCTGGCTTCCACCGCGCTGCCCGATTTCATTCGCCGGCCTCCAGGTCGTTTAGCAGCGCTCGTGCCTTCGTGTTGCCTGGGTGGGCCTTGAGCGCAAGCCGCGCCTGCCGGATGGCCTCGTCCCGCCTGCCCGCCTCCAGCTGTGCCTGCGCCAGCCTGTAGTGCCCGATTGTGGCGTTCGGCTTGGTGTTGTAGCGGATGGCGTCGGTCCACAACGCCACGGAATCCTTCCAGACAGAACACCGGACCCAGGTCATCACGGCAAACGTCACGAGCACAGCCACAGAAATGGCCTTCAGTGTTATGCGGCTCTCTCTATCCGGAAGCGCTCTCAGACTATCGCGGACGATGAGCCCCGCGCAGACGAACAACCCGACGTCGGCCAGATACATGAAATGGTTGGCGTACGGAGCAAGCCTCACCACGTAGCCGAACGGGATGAAACCCAGAATCGGCGTCGCGAACAGCACGAACCAGGCGAGCCCGAAGCCATAGTCGCGCGAGAGCATCAGCATCCAGACCGTCATCGAGACGAACGTGACGCACAGCACCGTCGCGCTCACGCTCCACCAGTAAACATGCTCGGACCCGTAGAGCACCGACAGGCGCACGGGCGAGATGAGCTTGACGATGTAGAAGCCGAACGCCGACCAGGCGTTGCTGGAGGAGTAGAACGAGAGATCCGTGCCCGCCCGCGCGGCGGTGCCCATGGTCTGTCCGTGGTAGCTTATCCAGCCCAGGATGACGGCCAGCAGCAGGTAGGGAACCTTCTCGAGCACGTCGTGGCGGCGGTTGGCAAGCCGCTGCTGATAGTCCACGATCAGCAGCAGAAAGGCCAGCAGCGCGGCCATCGGCTTCGACAGCAGCGCCAGCGCATAAAGCGACAGCGACAGCCAGTACCACCCGTGCCTGCGCGTCCTCGTGAACTGCACGTACGCGAGAAGTGTCAGAAAGACGAATGTCCCCGACATCACGTCCTTCAGGTCGCTCGCCCACGCCACCGCGTCAACGTGAATCGGGTGCAGCCCGAGCAGCAGTCCCGTGATGAGCCCCACCGTTCGGCTCTTGAAGAGCCGGAACACCAGCAAGTACGCCAGAACGGCATTAACCGCGTGCAGCAGCAGGCTCACGGCATGGAACGCGGACGCTTCGAGGCCGCGGAAAGAATGGATGACCGAGTAGGCCGTGAACACCAGCGGGTAGTAAGGCCGGCCGGTCGAGTGCGTCCAGATCGCCCGCAGGTTGTCCCAGGTCAGGTTCTGGATCGTGGGGTTCGCGGTGATGTAAAAACGGTCGTCGAAATCCACGAAACCGTTCGACAGGCTCGGCAGGTAGGCCAGAACGGTGACGAGAAAGATCAGCAGCAGATCCAGAGGGAACATCTGCCGCGCCTGAGGCTGGTCAGTTGTGTGGTTTTCGGTGATCGTCAGAGGCTCCGGGGGCTCGTGCTGTCCGGCGGCGCGCTTACGGCCATCGGCATGGTGCAGGTTATCGCACCGGCGCGCAATCTCCTCTGTCGTCTCTCAACATTCCGCGATTCACTCGTGTGCTTGACCATAAGGCGCGCCAGAGTTCACAATATGATGTCAAATGCTGAAGAAAGACCACGCCGCGGGGCCTCACGCCGCGGCAGCGGGTCAAGCGAGGTCGTCTTTTTCAATGAGTGAGTCAGAAGCTGGAATCGGCGCTCCGGGCGCGATTCTGAATGCCGACACCCCCCTTGCGGGTCTGGATTTCCTGCGGGAAGCCGTCGTGACGGACCTGCGCTCGGGCAGGTTCGACCGGGTCGCCACCCGGTTCCCACCCGAGCCGAACGCGTATCTGCACATCGGGCACGCCAAGGCGCTGTGGATTGACTATGGCATCGCGCAGGATTTCGGCGGCACGTTCAATCTGCGCTTCGACGACACGAACCCCAGCAAAGAGGAGCAGGAGTTCGTGGATGCCATCATCGAGGACGTGCGGTGGGTGGGCGCGGACTGGGGCGACCGGCTGTTCTTCGGCTCCGACTACTTCGAGCAGATGTACGAATGGGCGCTCGACCTGATCCGCAAGGGCGTCGCGTACGTCTGCGACCTGACCCCCGAGCAGGTCATCGAGATGCGCGGCAAGCCGACCGAGCCCGGCGTGGAGTCTCCTTACCGCGGCCGGCCGGTGGAGGAGAACCTGGACCTGTTTCAGCGTATGCGCGCCGGGGAGTTCCCCGACGGCGCCCGGACGCTCAGGGCGAAGATCGACATGTCCTCGCCGAACATGAACATGCGGGACCCGATTATGTACCGCATCCGGCACGAGGATCATCACCGGCAGGGCAGCAAGTGGTGCATATATCCGATGTACGACTGGGCGCACGGGCTGGAGGACTCCATCGAGGGGATCACTCATTCGATGTGCTCGCTGGAGTACGAAAATCATCGCCCGCTGTACGACTGGTTCCTGGATCAGCTTGGCATCTATCACCCCCGGCAGATCGAGTTCGCGCGGCTGAACCTGACTTACAGCGTCATGAGCAAGCGGCGTTTCATCGAACTCGTTAATGGCGGATATGTGGACGGCTACGACGACCCGCGGCTGGTGACGCTTGCCGGGCTGCGCAGGCGGGGATACACGCCGGAGGCGATCAAGGATTTCTGCGGGCGCATCGGCATCGCGAAGACCGACAGCGTCGTGGAGATGGCGGTGCTCGAGGACTGCATCCGCGAAGACCTGAACAAGCGCGCCCCGCGCGTGATGGCGGTGATGGACCCGATCAGGGTGGTGCTCACGAACTATCCCGAGGGGCAGACCGAGGAGATGGACGTCGTCAACAACCCGGAGGACCCGGACGCCGGCACGCGCAAGGTGCCGTTCGCGCGCGAGCTGTACATCGAGCGCGACGACTTCCGCGAGGATCCGCCGCCGAAGTTCTTCCGCCTGGCGCCGGGACGCGAGGTGCGCCTGCGCAACGCCTACTTCATCAAGTGCGAAGAGGTGGTGAAGGACGCCAGCGGCGAGATTGTGGAGCTTCGCTGCACCTATGACCCCGAAACGCGCGGAGGCGACGCCCCGGACGGCCGCAAGGTGAAGGGGACGCTGCACTGGGTCGCGGCGCACGAAGCCCTCGAGGCTGACGCGCGGCTGTACAACCATCTGTTTACGAAGCCCGACCCGGATGACGTGGATGAGGGCAAGGACTGGTTCGCGAACATCAACCCGGATTCCGTCGTGCGCACCACCTGCTTCGTGGAGCCGAGCGTGCGCGGCGCCGCGCCGGGGACGCGGTATCAGTTCGAGCGTCTGGGGTATTTCTGCGTGGACAGCGACTCGACGCCCGAGCGGCTGGTGTTCAACCGGACGGTGACTCTGCGGGACTCCTGGTCGAAGATCGCGAAGCGATAGAGATTCCTCACACGGAGTTCGGAATGACGCAAAGGGGACGTCATGCTGAGCTTGACTCAGCACCTGTCCGGTTCCGGGGCCGTGGGTTCCGGGTCAAGCCCGGAATGACGTGCGAGGGCATCGTACCGGCTCGCATACCGTCATTTCAAGAAGTCCGCGCCCCTCAGTCATTCCGAGGAGTTCGCGACGAGGAATCTCGCCTTTCGCCTGCACCCCGGTTTTCGCGGCCGCTGGCGGGTTGCGGATACCGGGCCTGCCAGGCTGTACCAGGCAGTCCCGCCAATTGAGAAAAAGACTTGCTCGGCCAGAGGCAGGACTTCCGGGTTCGCGCGGCGTATTGACTGCGGGGGCTCGCCCTCCGAATCTGCATCTCTGAAGGATTACCCATGCCCGACATTCAGTTTCTCAACAGTTTGACGTCTCTGCTGTGCATTGCCGGTTTTGCCATTGCGCTCGCCGCCGCCGCCGCGCCGGATGCAGCCGCCAGCTCCAAACCCGCTGTCACTCACCTGCGCACCGAGTACCTCGAGAACCCGCTGGGGATAGACACGCCCGAGCCGAGGTTCTCCTGGCTCTTCGTTCAGGACGGCCGCGACGCGAAGCAGACCGCCTACCAGATAGAGGTCGCAACCGGGCCGTCCGCGCTCAACGGCGGAAAGCCGAACGTCTGGGACAGCGGACGTGTCTCGTCGAGCAACTGCTCGAACATCCCGCTCGAAGGGCAGAAGCTGGCGAGCGGCATGCCGTACTGGTGGCGCGTGCGCGTGTGGGACGCGAAGGGGCACCAGAGCGATTGGTCCGAGCCCGCGACCTTCGAAATGGGTTTTCTGAAGCCGGCCGAGTGGAGGGCAGAGTGGATCGCCGCCCCCATCGGCGGCAATGGCTACCATTCCGGAATTGATGCGAACCCCGACGTGACCAAATGGGTTCAGGTGGACATCGGCGAGACCCGGCGGTTCAGCAAGGTCATTCTGTTTCCCGCCCGGCCCTACAACTGGAACGAGGACGTGCCGGGGTTCGGTTTCCCCGTGCGCTACCGTGTGGAGGCCTCGGACGACGCCGATTTCGGCTCCTCGTCGCTGCTGGCCGACCGCTCGGCCGAAGACCAGCCGAACCCGGGCGAGACTCCTGTCGAGTTCACCTTCGCGCCGGTCAGCGCCCGCTACGTGCGCGTGACGGTCACCCGTCTCTACCAGCGCATTGACGGGCAGAAGCTCTTCGCGCTCGCCGAGCTTCAGGTTCTGGACGACTCGGGCCAGAACGTGGCCGCCGGCGCCGCGGTGCGGGCGCTCGACAGCACCGAAGCGCACGGCTGGTGCGCCGCGCATCTCACCGAAGGGCTTACGAAGTCCATCGCGCCGTCGCGCGTTGCGCCCATGTTCCGGGCCGAGTTCGATGCAGCCAAACGCGTGCGCCGGGCGCGCGCGTACGTGGTCGGGCTGGGATACTACGAGCTTCGTCTCAACGGCAAGAAGGTGGGCGACCAGGTGCTCGATCCCTCGTACACCAACTTCGGCACGCGCTGCCTCTACAGCACCTACGACGTGACCGAGATGGTCCGCGAGGGCAAGAACGCCGTCGGGCTGATGATGGGCAGGGGCTGGTACGGCGGCTCCCCGTGCGCGCTCGCGCAGATCAACCTGGACCTCGAAGACGGGACGCACGTAACCTTCGCGACGGGCCCCGGCTGGAAGCGCGGCGAGAGCCCGATCCTCGACAACTCGCTGTACCACGGCGAGACCTACGACGCCCGCCTGGAGCAGCAGGGCTGGGACGAGCCCGGCTTCGACGATTCCGGATGGCAGGACGTGAGCATCATCGCGGCCCCCACCGGCACGCTGTCGGCCCAGATGATTCAGCCCATCCGCGTAACAGAGACGATGCCGGTGGCGACGATGAAGGAAGTGGGAGACGCCCTGGTGTTCGACTTCGGGCAGAACTTCTCGGGCTGGTGCCAGCTTCGGGCGGAAGGCCCCGCGGGGCACGAGATTGCCGTGAAGCACGCGGAGATTCTCTATCCCGACGGCACCATTAACATGGAGAACCTGCGCTCGGCCCAGGCGACCGACCGCTTCACGCTGAAGGGCAAGGGCAAGGAGCTGTACGAGCCCCGGTTCACCTACCACGGGTTCCGCTACGTGCAGGTGGAGAACTACCCCGGCCGGCCGGAAAGCAAGGATGTGCTGAGCGGGCGGGTGGTTCACACGGACTTCCCGCAGCACGGCACATTCGAGTGCTCGAACGAGCTGATCAACCAGATTCAGCGCAACTGCATATGGGGCTTCAAGACGAACTTCCACAGCATCCCCACCGACTGCCCGCAGCGCGACGAGCGCCAGGGCTGGATGGGCGACGCGGGAATGACGTCGGACATGGGCTTTTACAACTTCGACATGGCCGCCGCGTACACGAAGTTCCTGCAGGATATCCAGGACGCTCAGGGCGAGGATGGCCGGATTCCCGACACCGTGCCGCACATCTGGGGCAGCAACCCCGGCGACCCGATGTGGGCGGGCGCGTATCACTTTATCGTGCGCGATATGTACAGGCACACCGGCGACCGCCAGCTTCTCGTGAAGCACTACGATGGGCTCAAGAGATATGTAGACATGGTGCGCCGCGAGGCGCCGGAGTTCATTCACGGGCGCAACAACTACGGCGACTGGGTGGGGGTTGTCGAGACGCCGAGAGACCTGATCTCGACCGGGGCGTTCTATCTCGCCGCGGACATCGTGGCCGAGATCGCCGAAGTGCTCGGCAAGGACGCCGACGCCCGCGAATACAGGGACCTGTGCGCAAAGATCGCCGCAGCGTTCAACAACAAGTTCTTCAACGCGGAAACGGGCGTTTACGGCAACGGCAGCCAGTACTCGTACATCTGGCCGCTGTTCCTGGGAATCGTGCCGCAGGAGCACCACGCCGGGGTGATCGAAAAGCTGAAGCACGACATTATGGTCACGCATAAGGGGCACCTCAGCACGGGGTTCCTGGGCGCGCGCTACATGTTCGAGCTGCTCTGCGACGAGGGGCTCGAGGATGTCGCCTATACCGTGATGAACCAGCGCGACTATCCCAGCTATGGATTCATGCTCGCGAAGGGCGCGACAACCATCTGGGAACTCTGGAAGCACGAGACCGGGCCCGGAATGAACTCGCACAACCATCCGGCGTTCGGGTTCATCAGCGGGTGGTTCTACAGCGACATCGCGGGCATCACGCCCGAGTGGAAGAGAGCCGGCTTCGAGCACTTCGAGATCAAGCCGCATCTGATGGGCGACCTCAAAGAGGCGAAAGCCTCGGTGGATACGGTGCGCGGGAAGGTGTCGTCGCACTGGATGCGCGACGGCAGCGGGGTGACCCTTAAGGTCACCATCCCGGCCAACTCGAGCGCGGCGGTGTGGGTGCCGAAGGACGGACGCGCGGATGTCACCATCACTGAGAGCGGCCGTACGGTCTGGCAGGGCGGAGCGTTTGCGAACGCGCCGGGGCTTGCCTCGGCTGAGGACGCCGGGCGCTGGGTGAAGTTCGAGGCCGGATCGGGCAGCTACGCGTTCGAGCTGACGGCAAAGTGAGCGTTCTGCCCGTTCTTCTCGTGACGGGCGCCCTTGCTCTGGGGGCGGCGGCGCTGGCGCAGGAGCGCGAGGCCGGCGCCGTCGTTCCCCTCCGGGGCATCTACTACACCGCGGGCGATATCACCGCCGCCCGCGAGGCAATTGCGCGCGAGCCGTGGCGCGCGGAGATGCTGCAAGCGATCACGGAGGCTGCGGGCAAGTGGGCGGCGATGAGCGACGACGATCTGCGCGCTCTGCTTCCGCCGCCGGGCAGCTTCTTCGCGTATGGCACGAGCGGGTGTCCGGCGTGCGGCGCATCTTGGAAGCACTTCGGCGCGGAAACCTGCTCGCTCGAGGACCCGGGCAAGGTCGTCTGCCAGGCCTGCAAACGGGTCTTTCCCGACCCCGATCCCGCGTCGCC